>JAABUK010004262.1_pt1 | contig 23429 bp, 26 predicted proteins | sample 5559141 | NCBI WGS metagenome assembly JAABUK01 (sample SAMN10711869, study PRJNA513367) | rock metagenome | isolation source: Antarctica rocks | place: Antarctica: Victoria Land, Pudding Butte nord | collected 2016-01-03
TGGTCAGGCTTGCATGCATTACCGGTAGCCACGAATTATTACAGCTGGACATCAACACTACAAGTTGTGTGATGAGGCCTCATACTCACACACACACACACACACACACACACACACACACACACACACACACACATAGCATGAATGGCAGTCAAATGCTTACCTCTAAATTGAGACCACTCATGATTGGTGATTCCTTGAACATCTGCCTCAGGCGCTCAGACACATGCACTCGGCGCTCAGTCCCCGCAGACAGCCTCCTCAAGCTGGCAGTTCTCTCAGCTGACTCACCCTCCACTACACTCATGATTGCCGGCAGATTGCCCTCATCTTGCATGAGTGTGCTCTCCATTTGCGCTACACCGTCAGCACTGGCTGCTGCCAAGTCGGTGTCTGCTGACTGACGCTGGACAATGACAGGAGAGGGACTTTTCAGCCCATCTGTGAGTCTCAGGTGCGCATCTGATGGCTGCTTCCATGCTATGTGAGTGGCATTGAGAGCCTCTTGGAGACCTTCATCTGTGTCTGCTGAGTCCAGGTATGCAGTGGATGTGGGTGGGATGCAGACTGAGTTCATGAGCGCAAGGTCTGTGTCTGCTGACTCAAGCTGAGCAGAGGCTTGGACTTGACTATCCAAAGAGTCTGTCAGTGCAGTGCCTGCTTCGCCTGATCTGAGGTGTACAGTCGGAGTTGCAGAGGGTGTGGCTCCAGGGATGATGTGTGAAACGTCTGCTGTCTCATGCTGTGCAAGCGAATTGGGCTGAGCACAGAGGTCTGCTGTGACAATGGGGCTGTTTTGGTGCAGGGCATAGCACGGGCTGGCTGTGCCCTGACTGCCCTTGTCTGACACCATGCAGAACAAGTCAACAGCGCTGTGGTCGACTTGGCTGTCATTCACATGACTCTCGGGGAAACTCTCCTGGTTTGGGATGCTGTCTGTGTTCAGATGCTGTCTGTCAGCACCCCTGCTGAATGCAGTCTGTCTGTCCGTGAGGAGCCGTTGCTCAGCAATGTCCATGCAAGGACTGACTGGGTTGTTTGTTCTGCTTGTGCATGCATCTGTGCCTGGTTCCTGAGCTGCGGGAGAGTGGGTGTCTGAAGCCCTTGGAGCTGCTGGGGCTGTGTCCTGAAGTGCATGTCTGGATTGAACTGAGATTCCTGCAACTCCACCTGACTTGCTGTCAGGTGGTGTCTGCCCAGCATGTAGCATTGAGCTTTGCTCTGCCTCACGCATGGTTTTCAGTTTGCCTGCCAGCGGTAGCCGAGTGTTGCTGCTGGGCCAGCCAGCTGGGTCACACATCTGGACAGACGGAACCAGGCACGACCCTGATGCGCATGGGGACCCTGCACTGTCTGGCTGCTGTGAAGATGCGATGGGGTCTTGTCTTGGCTTGGATTTGCTTGGGATTTGACAATGATTTGAAATCGCCGGATGGTCAAGGACATTGTGTTGGCTTGCAGGAGCAGGACTGCTTGAAGCTGGCCCAGGGCTGCTTGCAGACGGTCCAGGATTGGTTGCAGACCCAGGAATGGTTGCACCCCCAGGGCTGTCTGCAGGGCCAGAGCTCAATGCAGTCCTGGGGCTTTGTGCAGCAGCCCCAGGGCTGCCTGCAGGTCCCATGCAGTCTGGCCTGGTACAAAGCAATGTGGGACTGTCTTTGGGGTCTGGGCATGCGCTATGCTGGGCTCTCTCTGTGCTGTCTGCACAGGCAAGCTGTTTGCTGCTGCTGACTGGACCTGCATCATGGGCAGGGATGCGTAAGGGCAGGACAGTGCCCAGTTGCCCTGACGCCTTGGGGCTGAAAGTGTTGTATGAGGACACACCAGCGGCCAGAGAACATTTCTGCCTGCTGGTGATTGCTGCTGCAACAATCGCCAAACCACTGAAGCTGCTGCTCACAGCTGACTGGCCTCTGCTGCTGTCAAAAGCTTGAGCTGTAGCTGCCGACTGTACAGGCAAGCTTGCTGACATCTCCTCGGAAGGCTGCTGCTGTACCGCAGCAGCCATCCCCTCTGTCAAGCTGTGCTGGTTTGGTGTGCCAATATGAGGGATCAGCGCCTCATGGTGCTGCTGTGGTGGCTCAGGCTGCTCTGTCTGCAGCTGTGGTTGGTCTGTTTGCTGTTTCGCGCTGATCTGACCACCAGAACACTCTTGGGCACTGCTGGCTGGCTGTTGCTCATCAGCACAGCTGGGCATGTCTGGAGAGACCATACAAGCGGAGTTGAAGAGCAGTCCTGGGCTCGGCTGCTCTCTTTCTGCTTGAGATGTGTCTTGGCTGACAGGCGCTGGCAGACCAACCACAGTGCTCTGCCTCTGCCTAGCAGGTAGCACAGCCAAACAGGCTGACTTGTGACTATCAGTCATTGTGCCTATGCCCATGCCAGCATCTGCCTGAGGATGTGTGGCACCATATGTGCTCACGGCAGCATTAGCACTGGGTTCTGTGCCCATGTGTGTGCATGTCTGAGCATCAGTGGGAAGCTGCCAGCAGCTGACTGGGCTTGGGTGAGACGAAGAAGCAGGGAGCCATGCAGAGGCTGTCTTGATGGCGCCGACAGGCAGCAGAAGTTCACTTCCTGATGGAGTCACATAGGCTGGGCCTATAGGCACCGAAGGGGTGCTGACTGGCAGACTGGGAGGGCCAATTGGAGGAATGGGAGAAGCAAGTGGCAGACTGGAGGAGCCAGAAGGCATACTGGGAGGACCGATGGGCAGGGGCAGGCTGCCAATGGGAAGTTCAGGGGAGGTAATAGGCAACAGGCATTCTGGGGACGGAGCTGAGTGACCAATGAGCATTGGAGTGACAGCTGACATCACAAGAGAGGAAGCTTCTGCCAGCACATTAGTCATGCCGTTTGACTGCTGCCCAGGAAGGCTGGATTCTGAATGAGGCAGTGAAGAGGAAGCAGCACCTGGTGCAGCAGCCGCGAGAAGCTGAGACAGAAATGCTTGCAGGTCTGTCAACTCAGACTCGGCTCTCTGAGCCCTGTGAGTCAGCTGAAGGTTCTGCAGCTCCAGCCTGCATGCAATCAAGGCAAAATGTAAGTCAATAATAGTAGTAAAACACAGTGAGGCTTAGCCAACAGGCACCAGGTGCGTGCGACACAAATTAGCTCCCTCAAAAAGTAGATTGCTAACATTCCAGATTCACAAACATCAGAGACATTGCCTGATCATAGCCATGATGGATTTATGGCAGCATCTACTTGGCAATACTTGGCAGCATCTACTTTGCAGTACATGGGAGCATGCTATTGACGCCAACACAACGAAGGGGTAAACTCTTCCTATCAGCACTACAAGCTGTTACGCTAACAAACACTTTGCACGCTAACAAACAAACATGTAGGTGTATGTGTATGCGTCATACACAGCAAATGGTGCAGTTGAAGGAGCATTGCGCGTTGCATAGCAAGATGCTGAGCAGATGTGACATGCGCATAGTGGACAAGAAGCTCACTGGTGGATGTCAGCCTGCTGGGCTTGTACAGTGTGCTGAGCCTCCAGATGTGAGTCATGAACATATTTCTTGACAGCATCTGCAGGCAGCAACTACATCAGAGGCCATCATTGGGAAAGACAAATGTGGTGCATTGAGTGTTGCATAAGCAGCTGAGCTACATGGTGATGCATGGTGATGTATGCAAGAGGGGGTTGATCTGCAATTGTTTGCACGTGTGACTCAGCACTGCCCGTTCTACAAGGTTGCACATCGATCTCACAAACGTGTAGCTGGGTTTTGCCAAGAATGTCTAATACTCTAATGAAGTTGTAGCTCAGAGTACTCTCAGCAATCAAAGCGCTTCACACTATAAATGTACAAGCCTTGCTGCTCGGCACTTTGGCATGGTCAGATTTCGCTAAGATCAGCACTTTGGTCTGCAGTTTGGTAAGCACTCTGGTAAGGTCAGACTTTGGCAAGATCAGCACTTTAGTCAGCACTTTGGTCAGGTCAGACTTTGGCAAGGTCAGCATTTTGGTCAGCACTTTGGTCAGGACTTTGGTAAACTCACACTTTGGTACGGTCAGCACTTTGGCAAGGTCAGCACTTTGGTCAACTCACACGTTGGTAAGGTCAGCACTTTGGTAAAGGTTCTGAGCTCACCAGCAATGGCATTGGATGCTTCCAGCTCTAGCTTCATCTTCATGATCCCCGGTGTGATGGGCGCCAATGCAGCACCATTGCCACCCCGTGCTGCATCACAGTCAAAGCAAGAGATCTTGTACAGAACCAAGTCTGGCTGCCTCAGATGGTGGTCAGCAAATCTAGTCAAGATTTGGTTGTGCAGCACTTGTTGTGGTGCCATTGTGTGTAAGAAAAGACCTACACCCAGACTACACCTATCGGCGTCAATTTGATGAGAAGCCAAGTATTATTCCGGGCTGCCCAGGGGGCATTGTGTGTACATTCATGCCCACCATTGCTTGGCATGGTCATCATAAATGCACAATTATGTTCCTGGTATTCAAACATGTGACTTCACAGGAAGATGTAAGCACCACCCGTTGCTGCCAATGTTGAGCTTATGACCAGCAAGCAAGCATGCTGCCGATGCTGCGCTCTGACATAGCTCAACAGGTGTTCCACTGCATAGCTTCAGCTGCAGTGAGTGCTGCCAATGCTGGCATTGTACACATGTAAGCAATGAGCATACCTGGCAGTGGCGGCTGTCTTGGCGCTGTCTGTCTCTGTCTCTTGCCTATAGGCATAGCAGCCTGTTGACTGCCAGGCGTCTGCTGTGCAGATGCTGCCTGGGCTGGTTCTGATTCCATGGCCTGAACAGGCTTGGCTGCTTGAGCGGGTGTAGCCTTGCGCTTGCGGGGTGCTTTCACACCAGGCAGTGTTATACCTAGTGCCTGAGCTACCTGCATGGCACACGATGACACTTTCAATTATATTTTTGTTATACCACTTACACCACTTATTGGACCACTTGTAATGCCACTTGTTATTGTGTTTACGTACGATTGCTAAAATAAGTATCATTGTCATTATTGTTATTAGCGTTGTTGTAGTTGTAACCATCGGTACTGCTGTTATTACGTTACTCATATACATTTCTTACTATCATTGCAATATCATTACTGGTAAAACCATGCACATCATTGGTGTGATGATCATCATTGACGTTCTTGATCATGCTGCTGCATCACTGGCCCATGGGCACTCCATGCATGCTTGCAGTTTGCAGCAGGAATTTGAGCAAGATGCAGCTGTAGCTTTGCTGCAAATCATTCAAGGTGGCATGCATAGCAAGAGACAGGCTGAGGATGCAGTATCTGATGTGCTATATATTGGTGGCACAAACTCACAAACTCAAGCTATGCAAACAAAGCAATTTGACACTGCCTTTGACGCGAGTTGTCCTGAACAAGCATGTCATGAGAGGGCTACTCACCCCTGTCTTGCTTCTGAATCGGCGCCCATCTGGAGCATGATAGTTCTGCATTCAGCACACATCAGTGAGTATGCTATATGATAATGTACGTGTTATGTATACACACAATGTATATCATACAAAGGCACTGTGTCTATGTGTATAACCTTGCAATGTTTTGTCACGGCACAGCAGTGCCAACATGCAAGCGTACTAACACATGCATTGTGACTTGTGGACTGTACAGCTGCAGAAGTAGTGGGCATATGCACAAGCTCCTTGCTGCACTATGACTGTGCTGCAGCATGCATGTACTACGTCCTCAGTCGTGCCAGACATGCAAGCAGCCGGAGTACCTTGTCAGTGTGGCCATCAGCGCGTGGCTTAGTGGTAACCTTCCAGTCTGCGGGCAAAGGCACACCTGCATTCAAAGGGAGAGTGCATAAAAGGCATGCCCTCTATTGAAAGGGGGCATTCCCTCTAATGCCCTCTGAGTCCCCCCAGCAGGGAAGCTTATGGAACTCTGCTGACTCTGTGAACTGGCTCAGTCCTGTGTTGCTATCTTACCATACTTGCTGACAACACACATGCGGCAGGCGAATGGAGTGTCGCATTGTTGCCTGCTGTCAAGCATGAGTGTGTCAGACACATTTGAGCAGAGTAAAGGCTTGAAGCATCACCAGGGGCTAGCATCTCAGTTTCTGGGGGTTCCATGGCCTCTGAGTCAGCAGCGGCATTGTTCACAGCAGATGTTGGCACAGGAGACAGACTCTGAGGTTCAGGCCTAACAATGCATGAGTTTTTGAAACACACTTGAGCAGGATGACGGGTGTGAAGCATCACCAGGGGCGAGCATCTCAGGCTCTGGGGGTCCCTTGGCCTCTGAGTCAGCAGCACTGGTCACAGCAGGTGGTGGCACAAGAGACAGACTCTGAGGCTCAGGCCTGACAGCACCAACACCATTGACATCAGGCGGTTTGCTGACTTCTGTTGGAGTCACGCTCTGTTGCACGCCTGCAATGACGGTCCATCAGCTGTTGTGGATGTGACGTTGTTGACTATATATTGTTCAGAATGTTGATGTAGTTACTGGGAGGCACTAGCATCATGACCAGCTACAGCAGGCTGCTTGCTCTCTAGATGCTTACCAAACTGGCCTGGCAAATCGATGTGTGAAAAAGCCAGCAGAGGGATTGTTCGTTACACTCTGATGGGTCAGAAGACGATGCAATTGACAGACTGCAAGCGTGGTGATGGTATGGAAGCATTTGTTCCAGCCATATTGGCACAGGGCAATCACCCAAGATTGACTCTTGCTTGGCAGCAGCAACAGCTGCACATGTAGATGGAGTTGCCAGGGGAAAAGCTGTGGCAGCAGCTGCAGCAGCAGCAGCAGCAGGAGGGCTGTTCTGTGAAGTAGCAGCAATAGCCTTAGGGTTCAACAACATCCCTGGAGCCAGCTCAGCAGCAAGGTCATCAGAGCTTGATGGGGAGGGTGGTGGCGAGGGGGTGGGGGTTGTGGTGCCCCGCCTAGGTCTGCCCCTGGGGCGGGGGGCATGATCACCCACAGGGCCCTGCCAGGAGGGGTCTTTGGAAGCTGATGGTGAAGCTGATCTGGCAGCTGGGATAGCAATCAGCTTGCGAGGCCTCCCTCTGGGCTTTGCTGGCTTTGCTGCAGCTGCAACAGCAGCTGCTTCAACTGCTGCCTCAGCTGGAGTCCTGCGTGAACACCAAGCTTCAGTCATTGCTGCGGTTGCTGCAGATCATGAGTGCCATGTGAGCCATCAGCAGCAAGTCAGATGTCACCCATGAGTGCCAGACATGAATGCTAGCAGAGGCTTACCGTGTGGTATGTCGCACCCATGCATTTGCCCCATACTGCAATGTTGTACACACAGTTCTGCTGTGCTACACCTTCATAGTACACATGGAAATGCTTATGTTGATACGCTGTTTGCGTCAATCTGCCAGGATTGACAATGCAGCCTCCATTATCACGAAACGTCATGCATGCAAGACAGAGTGACTCATGCACACAGCTTGACATCATGCATGCACGCCTTTTATTGCGCACATTGGCTTCTGCCACACCTATGATCAGTGTTGCAGATGTGCTACCAACAGTGCAAGGCAGCAGTGCTGATGCACAAGCCAGAAGCTACAAACGACCTGAAATACTGCACACTCTACATGCAGGAAGCAAAGGAACTGGATCTGCAGTTCTACAGACACAGACCCAATTTCTTCCCCTCAAATGGTCCCCTCTCATCATCACCTACACCCTCACCATTATTCTTCATTACCTGTAGATCTTCTTCTTCAGCATGGTGGCACTGGAGGTGTCTGGGGTGACGATGCGGTCTTCCAGTGCGTCACACTCCACCATGCTCAGATCGATGAAACTGAACTTGCGAGTCCACATACCCACAAGGGACTTCACAGAAGGAACCACCAGCCACTGCACTCGCAGGCCTACCAAGATGTCCTCAACTACCTATGCCAGAGCATTGCATGAAGCTCCAGACCAGAAGTTTTTGCATGATCAGCGCCCACATTCGTGTTGGGTGTTGGGTGTCATATCAGTGCTAGGAAACACAGCCTTCAGGTGTGACAATTAGCCACTGGATAAGTGCAGGGTGGCTCACATGTCCTCAACTACACATAGCACAGCATATGGTCAGTCCTGAAGAGCCATTGGCTTGGCGCTATCCTCTGGGCCTTGTGCAGATTGTGAAATGAGACATGCAGATACAGCCCCAAACAGCTGTCCTTCATAGTCCTGTACAATGCTGGTGCAACATCTTTGTTTTGAGCACTGCCCATTGCTGCTCTATTCTTCTGAAGCCTGAATCCTGAACCTACACAAGGCCTGGGTTTGTGCATGCAAGCATGTGACAAGCATGTCGTAGGGCACCTTGAGAAGGCGCTTGCAGTTGCCCTCACGCCTGTAGCCTTCCTTGGTGGCCACAAAAGGCATCTCTGCAAACTTGTTGCCAAACACCCTGCCACAGACCAAAAGCTTGTAAAAGTCAGGTCTGCAAAGAGTAATGGCTGGGTCAGCAATGACTGCATCTTGAAATATGAAGAAATTCGACTACATCTTGAAGTATGAAGGGTTTTGGCACCGGTGGTTAGGGTAAATACAGGTACCTTAGAGTAGCCACGCTGACCAGGGTTGCATTCTTCCTCACCAGCAAGACTCTGAAGTTGCCTACAAGCCACACTCACAGCTCAGCCGAGTTGCAGCGTCTATCACGCTCACTGGTCTAGTCACGACCAAACACTAGCATTGTCAGAGAGATACAGAGGCTGAAATTAGACTCACTGAAGTCATGTTGATCATCTTCAGGAGCATCATCAGGTGATTCATAGCTGGTGCACACCATCTCTATCAGTTCCTTCCCATCATCCATCTCTAGAGGGTCTGCACACAATATAGAAGCTGTGCCATGCATCGTAACTCAGAAGCTGTGCCATGCGTTGTAACTCAGAAGCTATGCCATGCGTTATTGAGTCCTGTGTGGCAAGATCTCATTGCAACTGTAGCAATACTGTCAGTCTGTTCAGGCCCACCAGAGGTTTTCTTGAATCTGGTGTACAGGGGTTACTTACCAAAACAGCTACGGAAGATTCGCAGAGCAGCATCTGTAGCATTTTGGCTGCCTGTACTCAGATCAGTAAAGTGTTAGTATGTGCAGCTGAAGTGAATGCAAGTGCCGCCAGCTTGCATGAGAGCTGTTGTCTTACCTTTGCAGCTAGAGTCATACTTGACGAGCTCGCTGCTGTATGCAGTATCTCCTGGAAAGGGCATCCTGCCCTGACTGCTGCGAGCTGCAAGACCCAAACTTACTCGGCTGCAGTCCTACAAATGGAGGCAACGTGTTTAATTCTCAAAAAGGCGATGCACAGTGAAACTTAGTAGTGTATATTCTTACTTGGCTGCAGAACCAGTCGTTTCCAGCTTCTAGTGCCTGTGGAGATACCGGAAGTCCTGCGCGACATGGCGTTATGAATTTTGAATGGCATTGATGGGTGTGTCCTGCTTTGTATTCCGCCGCATCTACAGTTGTGGGATGCTGCAGTGATCAGGGACCAGATACCTGTAGCCTTTTCTTCGCACTCCACATGGGATCCCCTGTCTTGACAACACGCGCATAGTATGAAAGTTCTAGGTCCGAATCCTTGCTGTATGTCGCCGTGCTTGCAGTGAACACAACAGTTCTCCTCTGCGGCCCAGCACGATGTCATATCAGCTTCTTAGTGAAGCTCAATTTAGCTGCTGTAACTGCACGGAACACGTATCACAACTCAGAGCTCTGCAGCGTGCAAAGCTATTTCATTGATCATGACGCGCCGGTCGCTGCTGCAAGTTATGCTGTGTCGGTCTCCTGCTGCGTTGACCTATCGCGCTGCAAATTTGAATCTGCAACGAAGAAGAGGAGCTGTCAAGATTGTTAAATTGAATGGTCAGAAAAGAATGCAGAATCTGGTCATCTGATAAACTTTACTACTCAATCTCTTCAACAAGTTCGACCAAAAGAGCAAACAAGGGGACGGGACGGGACATTGAAGACAGTCCAGCGGTTGTGAACAATATTTCTCAATTGTGACATTCTCATTAATGACGCGGCAATTAGGCCAGCGCTGCTGGCACCAGAACTAAGCTGAGTCTGCAACGGAGGACTCATGCAAACTCAAGTTCATCCAAGGGTTAACGAACTTCTGGCCATTTGGTCAGTAAGGTAGAGCACAGATCTATTCTAGAAGCTACTGTAGTAACATCATGATGTAGACTGCTGTACTAGCTGACCAATCTTAAGATTGAAAGTCAGCAACGTTGATCACAAAGTAAGAACTTGAATCAGCATGTCAGCATCAGCAAACAGCTTGATGGTCAGGGGCTGCGAACATGACTTGCTGATGACTGATGCATGGTGCAAGTGAATGTGTGCATTTTCAGCATGCTGCGCAGTGGTCAATCTGCAAACTCTTCAAGATAATCTTTGCACTCTGGCTACATGTCCTGCCTGCACATACAGCGCTTTACATGAACATAATCTGTCTCGTTTTTGAGTGACTATCATTTGGCAGACATCACACAATTATGGATTCTTACATGTCGAAATGTCGGATTGACTACGTAGCATCAGACATCTCAAGCAAATGCTGCATAGTACTTGGTCCAGTGGAGCCTATGCTAAGACTACAGTGGCCACATTGCCTGCATAGCATGACACGTCATGACTGTGCCAACTGCTTTCCCACTGCAACCTTCAGGTGAGCCATCATGCGCATTAATGCAATATTGCTCTGATGAATGTTACAGCTGTATAATATGCTGGTCTGTCTTTGAGCTGCTTGGGCACAGTAGTGAATGATGCGGCATTGCCTGAGTAGTGCACTTGGCGCAATATGCCTTGGCAATGCATGGAATGGCTTGAGGCATTTGCAAAGGCGGGAGGGAAGTTTGATCAATTGAATGTGCTTGCAAACCTATGTGACCTGCCAGCGTTGGGCTTGGTGTCATGCTTGTTGACCAAGCAGAGTATGACAGCATGATGCACTGAAAAGTTTAGTTGCCATGTGCATCACTTCTTGGCTGCAGGCAAAAGGAGCATTGAGCACCCTCAACAAGACTGGCAGGGTTCACATGCTGCACACATGCGACAGAAACACCAGGCAGATGAGGTACCTTGTCTTACTGAGTCAGACTACACGTGCTCACTGGATAGCCGCAATGCATGCTGAAGGTTACAGCATTGTTGGTGCATCTCTTGCTCCAAAAGCTGTCTTCTGCTGTACGCCTCCTCTGACTGCATACTGCTAGCATGCTGCTGCTGCGCATCAGCAGATGTGCGCCTTGTCACCCAAGCTTCATTTCTCCCTGCATGCACATCAGCTATAGACTTCCTTTGCAGCAGTAATCTAGGCATGGCCTTGCACAACCATGGCACCACACTCAGGTTGTATCAAGGCATGTGATGTCCTGAACGTCAACAACAGGGCTGGCTTGCAGTACAGCTCCTGTGTAATTTAAGAAATGCCTTGCCACCAAGCGGGCAATGGTAACCTTGGTGTTGAAGTCAGCAGGCAAATGTAATAGCTCGAAAAGGACATTGTGTACATGACCCTTTCCAGGTTTCTGACATGTACTGAGCAAAAGAGCAATAGCATGTCAGCAGACATGCAGCCATCACAAGCTATTGTTGGGCTAGTCACATTTGACAGCTGTCATGCAACAGGTGGGGGCTGTGCCATTGATCTGAAGTGACAGACCTTCAGCAGAGGACTGCATCTGCATCTCAGCTTGAGGCACCCAGACAGCGGCCGCCTGAGAAGAGGAAGACTGGGCACTCCTCCTAAATGCGTCCCTTCTGTACGGCTGCTGGAACCCCTCAAAGGACAGCTGACACTGCTCCTGAGACCTGTTCATAGGTACGTCACTGCCAAGACTGAGTGAAGGGGGTGATTGGAGCGCTGCTGCAGTGTTGCTCAACTCTGTCCTCAGATCTGCTGGAGCAGTCTGAGATGCTGTCAGCAGCTTCACAGCATGCGTCACTGCAGCTCTGAGCTGAGCTGCTGCCTCAGAGTATGGCTCCCAAGCACTGCCCAGAGGCTGCTCAGCAGATTGGTCCTGTTGGCATCCCATGGGACTGGGACTGGAACGGCTGCTTGGGGATGGCAAGTGATGCTGTTGCCATGCACTTGGCAGGGGGGTCGATGCAAACATGGGGGCAAAGTCAGGGAACAGCCCAGGGCTGTGTGCCGATGCCCTGGAACTGACTGGCCCTGGTCTGCTCCACAAGGCTTCTGGGCTGTTCTGTTGACTGGAAGCAAAAGCCTGCTCTTGTGTTTGACTCAGAAGCGGCGTGAACTTCTGCGATGACTCAGATCCCAGCTGAGACAAAGCCCTCTGCCAGGATGCAACAGAGGAAGAAGGTGAGATGAGCTCGTTGTTGCTTCCAGACAGCTCTGAGGCAAAGTCCAGCACGACAGCATCTGAGCCTATTGAGCTTGACGCTTGCCTGTGCTGAGATGAAGCACTGGTCTGAGCACCTGACAGCGTGCTAGCCTGCTGCTGTTGCTGCTGCTGCTGCTGCTGACTATGATGTGCTGTTCGTTGCTGGGCATGCTGACTGACAGCCTGGCCAAGGCTCTGCTGATCACGGTCGCCACAGCTACTGTGAGCACTGCTGCTCTGCTGGTGACTCAAGCTTACAGGTGTGCTGGGACCTGACTGCTGGTTGTCAGCTGGGATGGATTGCTCCCTAGAATTGGCAGGCGACAAGGCAGATGAGTCTGTGCCACTTGGAGCAGACTCAGACTCATCAAGGGCATCAATGGGGTGGCTGCTAAGGGGGGTAGGGGGCGTGTCAGCCAGCAGGCCCTGCCGGGTGGCAAGTTCCTCAGGGCCAGGGCATGCAACACCAGATGTCCCTAGGGCAGGGCCAATCCCTGCTGCCCCAGGTGATCCCAGGTTGGGACCAGAACTTGCAGGTTCAGCTTCCCCTGGGACAGGACTGATGCTCAGTGCTGTACTTGCCACAGCAGTTTGGGCTGAGTTGTCAAGCCTTGCCAAACCTGGTGGCATAGCAGCTGATGCATGACCTGCCTGGATTACACCGGCAGAGTAACATTGCAAGGGCACCACTGGTGTAAGCTGGTGCTGCTGGTGATACCTGGCACTGGCATCAGCTTGCAGAGCAGTTTCTGACTGTCTGTCAGACATGGGCTGCATCTGCTGTTGAGCAGTGTGTGGGCGTGGAGTGTTGCCAGATGCAACAGCAGGGGCAGTGAAGCAGGTGAAGCCAGAGTGGGAAGGCAGCCTTGCACTGGGAACAGCTGCTGAGGCTTCAGCATTTGTCTTGGCCTTAGCATGTCTGCCCTGCATGTGCAATCTAGCAAATTTGCTTTGAAGATAGTGTGTGTGTGTGTGTGTGTGTGTGTGTGTGTGTGTGTGTGTGTGTGTGTGTGTGTGTGTGTGTGTGTGTGTGTGTGTGTGCAATGTTGTGTGGCATGGCAAGGTGCATAGCATCCACCCTGTCATGAGCAAGCACAGGAGCCACATGCCCTTTGATTTGTAGCTTCTAGCAATATAGGTGTGAATTTTGACATAAATGCTGAAGATGTGATGCTGCCAGTGCTTCGTGTAATCAAGAGGAAAGTCACATGCCATGATGAAAAATTCACGTCTGAACACCTTCAGATGAGGTTCAGCATCAAAGGTGCTGCTGGAAAACATCAATGCAAAGCAAGCAGAAGTTCAATCCTCTGACTTTAAGCACCAATCTCTGTAAAGCTTAAGGTTGCTTACATCATGTACAGCTATGAACCATGCAAACCATCATGTAAAGCTGAACATTGCTTACTTGTTTGGCAAGAGCAATGAATGATGAATGGTAGCTGGATAACCGCCCTCGCAGGGGTGCCAGTTCCTCATCAGCTTTATTCACAGCAGCAGCAGCCTTTGCCTCAGCAGGCTGCTTGGTCTTGCCTGCGCTCTTCTTCCAGAAGGCCAGAGCAGACCACCTCTTAGACTTGCCAGTGCTGCTGACCTTGGAGTTGCTCTTCACCTCCTGCAAAGCGCATGTTATGTCACCCCAGTACGACCAGCAGGAACATCTGGCCTTTCAGGTTGTAGCGTATGCTTGTGCGTCACTGAGAAAAGAAAAGACACCTGTGGGCGTCAATTGAATGAGAAGCCAAATATTAAATCGGGCTGGCCAGGAGCATGTCATTGACAAAGATGTATTGCAGCTGCGCTCTGTGCAGTGACTTAGTAAAAAACAACCACGCTCATGAAATGCACACATTTTGCAGCTTTTGCAGCAAAGCGTGGCACACAGTATGGTTGTCGCGCTTACGAGGCTAACTTACAAATTATCGTGATCTCACAAGATCAGGGGGTCCAAGCACCTGTGACCTGATGGCACTGTCATCAAACATACAAAACCAATAGCTTACCTGAGATGGAGTGCAAGACGCTTGAGCCCTGCCTTTACTGGATGCAGCCCCTATAGACAGAGTCTGACTGGCGCTTTGCACGCCTATTGAGCTGCTGCATACGTCTGACAGCTTGTCCAGCAGCAGTGCGTCTGAGACAGCATACACGTCAGCTCTTGCAGCACTGGCAGCTGCAGTACTGTGTGTCCTGGGCATCTTTCCCAACATCCTGTTCCCAGTCTCTGCTTGTATGACTCCAAGCTCAGGAAGAGGAAGACTCACACGAACAGGAGATGCAGCAGGGCTGTGGCTGCGCTCAGCAGTGCCGACTGCAGGTCTCGCATCTTCTTCACCACGGGTCACAGAAGAGTGACTGTCAGCAAGAACCCTTGCGGTGCTATCAGCAACAGGATCAGCTGGACTGCTAGACTGGACAGCACTGGATGTAAAAGCATCACAGGTGATCTGGACAGCACCTCTGCTGCTGCTGCTGACATCGGCCTTGGGTGCATCAGCGCAGCCATTCCTGGCAGCATGGGCAACACCACTGCCAGGGGGCCTGTCAGCTGTGCCAACAGAGGAGCTTGTGCTGGTGCTAGCTGCAGACGTAGCCGATGCAGCTCCTGACTGACTGCCAGTACCAGAAGCACCAGGAGAGCTACGCCTGGTCTGCACTGCAGGCGACTCCTGAAGGACAGCCTGCTGGGGGTCTGCATCACCTTTGACTGACATGGGGCTGGCCCCCAGGGCAAAGTTGGGCCTGCTTGCTGGCTGAGGTGATGGTTCATGATGTGATTGCTCACTATGTGCAGCTGTGAAGGGCATTGCAGGAGCGCCAGCTGCCTCAGCATTGGTATGAGAGTCCCCAGAGGTGGAGATCTTTGGAAGCACGTCAGATATCTGCAGCAAGGCGTGACCATCAGTAGCATGGCTGGCATCAGCTCCTGAGGTGGCTGTATGTGAGTCAGTGCCTTGTGGGTCCAGAGCCGGCATGACTGGTGCAGCAGTCAGCACTGGAGCCTGATGCTGCCTGATCTGCCTTGTAGCAGTCTGGCTGGGGGGTGGTTTGGGTTGAGCAGGAGCAGATGAGGTGGCAAGACGCTGCTGTGCGCCCTCCTGTGGGGTGAACTTGGGCCCAGGAATGCTTTGTGAGCTCTCCATGCCATCTGCGTACACACTTGATACTTCATTGTCTGGGGTGTGGAGCCAGGCGTGACTCATGAAGTGCCCTGGCTTAAATGCTAGATGTCATGGCTTGAAAGCACAGTTGAATGTGATGCGCAACAGCATCAACTTGGTGAGAGTTTTATGTTCTATGAACAGCCTGACGTTGAGCCATGCACCATGCTCAGTTTTGGAAGCAGCTTGTGAACCGCAAACCGAGGTCAAATGATGTCAGCCATGCCAAAGTGACTCATGCTGCGTGGTAGCAATCAGGCTTGTCATGACGATAAGACCCGCCAAGAGCTGCGGTTGTACAGCAGGAACGACATTGTTTGCACAGTGAATGATGCACAGACAAGGCTGGTCATGACAGGACTGCATATGGTGTATACCTGATGATGCTTTGCACGGAACAGGCAGCCGTGATGGTGACAGTGTAGCAGCCCTCTCAGCGTCCCTGGATGCCTGTTGAGGACCACCCAGATCCCCAGTCTCCCTCTGCAGTCTGTCTGTGCCAAAGGTGCGAGGCTTGGGTCGGTATGCTATCTTGGTGGGCGTGTGGCGGTTGGGGTGAGCAGTGGGGGGAGGGGTGGGTCTGCGCGGGGTGAGATCAATGTGTCTGCTGGACAAGGCGCCTGCCTCAGACTCAAAAGCTGGATTGCTTGCCAGCTGACCCAGGTCCAGCAGGGGATGGCGGGTGTGATGCCTGGGAGGGGGAGCCTGTAGTCAACAATGTTTTCGGCACAGCTTACTACATTCTGAAAGCCCATTTGGACCTGTGTGCCAATGTAAGAGACAGAACAAACATTCTGCTGCAGGCTCTTTGCCACAGATGGAACTGATATCAGGAAGTGTGTCATGCTCAACTGATGAGCAAAATGGTGGTGATCAATATGCTCAAATAGGTGTTTCATGACAGTGCAGATTTTGTTGCCAGTACATGACGTTGCTGCAGCCCCGTTCCTTCAAAATAGTGTCTGGGTCCATGCTGGGGCCAAATGTGTACAGACTACACCTGATATACACCATACGTCTTCATTTCGTAAACAGATACATGTGCAGATACACCCTGCACAGTCTCCAGTCAGTACCATGGCACACATACAATTACACATGGCTGATCAGCACCTTGGAACCCTTGTGTGAGAAGCTATTGTCATAAGCAGGGTTCTCCAGAGTCACTGTATCACCTTCCTCGCAATCAAATTCATCCAGATCATTCACTCCAGGATAGCACCTGCATTGAAGAATATGACCAGGTATTTGTGGAAGTGTATAAGCAGGTGGCTATGGAATAATACATGCATATTGCTATGGAGCAGCACATGCATGTGGCTGTGGAATTGCACACTCTTTGATGTACGTGTCATGCATCAGCATGTTCATTAGCTTGGGGATGCCATAACATGTCAGTTGATGGGTGAGATTGTTGATGAACAGAGTACACCTAGTCAATTTGTATGAAGTCAGGCAAGGCACATGCATTGGGACTGGTCTGCCGGGTCGGGAGTACAGAAACCACAAACAAAGCAAACAAATGCCTGAGCAACAGGAAACCCGCACACAGCTTTAAAAAATAATTGAGCCTATGTGGTAAGACTGCAGCATACCTGTGCATCTCAGCTGCAGATGGCGGTGTGGTGAGCCTACTCAAGCCAGTGGACAGCCCCAATGCAGGGGTTGCCTGTCTAGGCCACGCATCTGGCGTCGCCTGATCTGCTGCTGCTCTGGAAGACAACACTCCTGAGAGCAAACCTGTCTGCCCTGGCGCTGATGTTGCCTGGTTTGGCACTGCACCTAGACTTGTCTGAGCTGAGCATATCTCTCCAACCTGAGGGCGCAACAATGTTGCGCCCATGGGGCTGATGATCTGGTCGGCCTTCAGCAGGGGATGAGGTGTCAGGCTGCCTGTCTGAATTCTGGCATGGACCGGTGATGCAGCAGAAGCTGCCTGATGAGACAGCTTGGGAGTGGCTTGATCTGGCAATGGCATGGGGGACATTTCTGGTGGCTGGGGGCTTGCTGGCGTGCTGAGCAGCGGGGTCTGTTCTGGCACTGCAGCAGAGCCCGGAGAGGCAAGAGCGTTCAGCCAAGCCAGCATTGGAGTTGACGGTGGTAGCAATGAGTGTGAGGGATGCGAAAGCTTTCCCTCAAGGGAGGATGAGCTATGACTGCCAGACAAGTCTGCTGCCTGACCTGCTGCTGACAGACCACTGGTGTTGTCAGATGGCTGTGCTGCTAGCGTCTGGGCTTGAGACACAGGTGATAAAGCTTCATAGCCCTCTGTCTGATGTGCCTGCAGAAGGACTGCTTCTGGCCTGTTTGTGGTAGCAGATGCTGTGGCGGAAGCAGCAGCATGCATGCTGCCCGCCTCACCAGCTGGGTGTGTGACAGCAGGGCCCAGGATGCCTGCAGGAGGCTGACATCCCTGCTCCTGGCCTGGCTGTGACAGTGTCTGCTCTGACACTATGGTGCTGCCATGCATGGCAGCATCCACTGTTTCCATTGAGGAACCAGCTGTCCTGCTGCTGCTGCTGCATTGTACTGTGTCTACCAAAGCAGGCTGAATGTGCCGAGCAAGCTTGCTCACAGCATCAGCTTCACATGACGTCGCACCCCAGGCCTTGCTGACAGCTGCTGCTGATGCCCGGGCAGGCATCCCTGACCTGTGGCTGGCAACGGCATCTGCAGACGCCTGTGATGCTGTGTCATGAGGCTTGCTTGCTGCCCAGCTATCATCTGCTGGACTAGATGCCAGCTGCGCTTCGCCGGGCTGATCTTCAGCTGAGCAAGCTTCAAGTGCACCCATGGCAGACCTTGTCTCAGGCCAGGCACAATTTTTCCTAGCACTCACAGAGTCACGCTCATCTGCAGCTGTAGAGTCCTCGGCTGAGGCTGCTTTGTGCTCAGCCTGAGCGACTGCACGAGCAGCTTCCTCTGTCTTCTGCTGGGTTTGATTCTGGAGCTCAGGACTCTGAGCAAGGTTGACAGAGGGGATGCCAGTGGGTGAGAAAGAAAGCCTGAAGGAAGACTGTATGCTTTGGGAAGCTGGTGTGGGAGCTCTGGTAGTAAATGGGGCAGCAGGGGCCTTTGGGTGGCGCTGAGGGAGAGACTGAAGCATGTGCTCCAAAGCCTGCAGTTGGCCGTGAGGCGACTTGGCACTGAAAGGGGAGACTGCAGTGTGCCTCGGTAGAGAAGCAGCACTGCTGCCTGACTGCTGGCTGTGTTGAGGCAATTGATCTGTTGACCCTTTGACAGCCTGCAAGTCAGATGTAAGTCAGTGCAAGCACTCAGGCTGTGGCTGTGATTGACATACATGCTTCGTCACAGATGTTGGTACCCGTTTTTGGTTTCTTCTGGACTTAACAATTTGAACAGGTAAACAAAAAGCTTGCAAAGGGTGGAACCTGAGGAGTGGACCCCATTATTGTGTTTATTTTGGTTGTGGTCATTGTTTGCTTGCTCCTCAGCCCAACACACAGCAAGACGTGGACCTGCAGACTTGACACAACATACATGCGTGCAGCACACCACAGAACGACTTGGCAACTGCTCCTGTTGCATGGCAAGTGGGCAATGCTGCTGGCTCACACCTTGGAGGCGGCTGTAGAAGGTTCGTGTGTGGCCCCTTCAGCATCAGCTGTGGCTGACCTGGACAGCACCCCTTGCAGACTGCCAGTGCTGTGCCTCAGAGGGTTTTGGCTTGCACGACTAAGCTGTGCATAGGAAGTTGCTTGCACTAGCCTGGCAGTCTGCGGTACACTGATGCTGCGACTGACTGCAGATGCCCTCTTCTTCTTGTGCATTGAGTGTGCATTGCCTGCAGAAACTCTGTCTGCTTGAGTCATATGCATGATGTTCTTGCGCTAGCATCCAGCACGAGCTGTGCTGCAGCAATCTCGGCGCACACAGTCAGCAGAAACGCTACATGTGGGTAGCGTACAAAGGACATCTTGTGATGGATAAAGCCTGTATTTGACGCATGGCCACCAAGCAGTCAAGCCACCACGCGTAGTCAAAGCATGGAACTCTGATCAAGCAGCATCAAAGATGTGTCACCTAATGATGTAGGCGGCCTGAGCACTGCCTCCTGACTGGGCACTGGCGGGAAAAGCAGTGAATCAGCATTCCCGCCGGAAACACTGTCAAGACTGTTTGATGCTCGGAGGTCTCCAGCTGTTACTGCACCTGGTCTCGCAGCCAGTAAAGCAAACCCTGGGAAGCTGTCCGATGGCAGAGTTCCAGGTTCAGTCACTGTACATTGCACCATGTCAACATTGATGGATCCTGACCCTGGGTATGATGACAAGGGCAGTGGATGAGATGGAGACATAACTGATTGGGCCTGAGTATGGCGTGATGGCAGTCCAGCAGCAGCAGCAGCAGCCTGAGCAGATATTCTGCCTCTGCTGGGAAGGGCCTGCTTGCTTGTGGGCAATGCTGTAGTGTCACTGCTGTTGCCGCTGCACATGTCTTCATCAACCTGGGCCTGCACAGCCATTTGTCCATGGCTGAGAGAACCCAAAAGAAGAGACTACGCCATTCAGCATCAATTTAATGAGCAGCCAAGTGTTATGCTGGGCTGCCCAGGATTCATGGCTGATATAAGTTCATTCAATCATTCATTCACACATTCATAGCATGTTTTCCCCATAGGGTCAGGTATGTACAGCCACACTGTGGCAGAGCATATGAGATGCCAATGCACTGCCCAATCCCTTCAGGTCATGCAGCCTTAGTATGATTGGCAAAGAGGCTTTGTCTTTGGTTTGCAGAACAGGTACACTGTTGCATCAAGCTTGATATGCAAGACAAGACTGTTGTAGCAAGACGCGCTTCAGCAACGACACTATTGCTTGCAGCCAAGTGTATGCCATACGGGCTTGGGGCAATGTTGCCAACAAAGCCATGGAGCATTAATGCCTCAGCTCCAGCAAGGCATCCCAAGCTTACCCCATTGCGTGAAGCAGCCTGAGGTTTGTTTGCATTGACAGCACTCCACATGGCATCTAGGTCGTCCAGCTGAGCTTGCATACCCTCCAGCTGTGTTGCCAGACCGCGCCCTTCAACTGATCGCCCTCTTCTTCTTGCCTACGCCCCACAGCATTGTCTAACACAACCAGTTATATACTTGAAATGCTTCAGAGCTTTGCAGTAGTGTTTTCACATGGCAGGCGCAGGTCATCACCAGTATCAAGGGCTGAAGACTGCCCAATGCTTTGGAATGGATTGGAGCAAAAGTCAAGGCCATGCGTGGAGCATTGCTTGGACATTCTCAGTAGTCACTGAGGGCTTGTAATAGCTCACCGCTGGGGTATATGGTGTGCCTTGTGCCACACTGAGTCCTTCCCTTGGTTGAGACTGTGTAGCCTGGGCACCTTTGCTTACGCCTGGGGGCAGCCTTGGTGATGCTGATGGGGATCTGGAAACTCCTGAAGGCTGGCCCCTCTGTGACGCTGCCAGAGGTTTTGCCCCTCTTGAAGACAGCCTTGGGGACTTTCCTGTCCCCGCCGGCAGCAAGGAGCCCCGCGCAGCAGTCCAGGGCAGAGGGGGCTTGCCAGCTGGGGATTGACTGGGCCTTGGTGAAGATGAAGCACAGTTTGGTTGCTCAGCTCTGACTGCTGACTCAGCGCTGAGTCCCCAAGCTCTTCTGACTCTTGGAGTGTAGCTTGTCTCAGCCTGTGCCTTGCCCTTGCTGCCAGCTTGGTGTGCAAGCTCAGCAGGAGTGATTGCTTGTGCCTCAACTGCAGCAGATCTTGTCTTGCCCAAACTGTGCTGCAAACCCCTACTGGCAGCCGCATCTTGTGACAGGATGGGAGAAGTAGATCCATCAACCGCAGCAGATCTTGGCTTGCCCAAACTGTGCTGTGAGTCCCTGCTGGCAGCTGCATCTTGTGACAGGATGGTGGAAGTGGAATCGTGTGCCGGGGTGCTCACAGAAGTATTCAGCACAGCAGCTGGTGTTGCTGCTGAGGGGCCAGCGGCAAAGTGTTCCTTGAAGAGGTTGTGAGGCTGAAAGGAGAGGCTGCTGGCTTGTGATTCTTCAGCCTGGAGGCCTGATCGGTCTTCTTCCTCGCTGCTCTCATCATACAATGCGGACCATCCAGTCCTGCATAGACAGTCATGTGAGCCATCAATGTCTTGCAAAGTCTGGCTTATTTGGAACATCTTTGCTCACACATGGACATGAGCAGAATTTAGCCATCTGCCTCAGCTATAGGAAGTGAAGATTGTGGAACGTTGATGCAGCACGCTCATTGCCAGAACAGATGCAGAAGGTTTTCAGGGGTTTGGAAAGCTGCAATGCGCCTTAAATGCACAGAAATACTTCACTGTTTCCATAGCATTGCCACTAGGGTGAAGCCAGTCAGAGAGCTGTGGTTACTTAGGTATGCAACATGTGCAAAACTTGGAGCCAGAGCAATCAGGTGTTACCCTTGGGCATTGGAGCTTGGCCTGATGGAGGTCTGCTGCCGGTGCCTTTGTTGCGAGCTGCCACCTACTGTGCCATGCTCTGGGCCAGCCAAGCCAGCAATGACCCTTCTGGCATCACTGCTGAAGCCTGTTGGAACAGCCGACAAGGGGCCTGAGGCAGTAGAGAAAGCTGGGGTACTGCTTGGCTGTCCTGTAGGCATCAAGACATGCCATCATGAGCCAAGAAAATGCAGGCAGGTCCTCAACCAATGTTTGGTTGGGAGGCATGCGTGTTACTGAAGTTTGGAGCCTGTAGTTGCCCTGCTGGTTTCTGTACGGCATGTGTCAACAGATGTTCACATGCAGTCTGCACTGTCAGCAACTGATTGTGCAAGCAATGACCAACAGCAGACACTGATTACTAGGTGGTACAAGTCAGCGGTTTGCAGGGCAATTCACAGAGAAGGTAGCCTAATGCTGCCTAGTTCATGCAACAGAAAGGCTGCGCTGCAGGCAAAGAACAAGGCAGTTGTCCTCTGTGTATTTGTCAAAAGAGGCCGTGGTGCAATGCTGAGAGAGAGCAGTCTTTGTTGCAGTCAAAGAGTGCTCTTTGTTCATGTAACAGCGTTCCAGCCAAAGCAACCTCAACAACTCACTATATGAAGGTGTGTATCTCTGTTGGGATGGGCCTTGACGCAGGGTGGGGACATCCCCTGTGCTTTGCTCTGGCTCTGGAAAGACATGCAGCTTGTTTGTCTGCCATTTTGAGCTGCCAGAGAGCAGCTTGTTTGTCACATCTGCAGCATACAGCTTGCTTGTTGACATACTTACTAGACAGGACTTCCACGAGTGTACTGTTGCCATGTGCAATGATGACTGTGTACCGGCATGCAGCATTCCTAGCTAGCGTTTACTTGCATCTTCACCTTGCGCAGGCGGCCTATTTTGGGCAGCATCTCCATTTGTTGTCCTGGCCCAGTTTGGAAGGTGACTATTGATGACAGTGCAGCTTGTTGCAGGGCTGGCACTGACCTGCACTTTGCACGTTGGCCACAGTGTTAGTAGTCATCATGCCGCACCCGTGCCTGATATGATTGTTTCAGAGCTCCGATGGATCACGAGGCAACGCAGGTGGTTCTGTGGCTACTACGACGCTCACATCGTAAACTTCAGTGCAAATACAGTCACGTCGTGCATTGAACTGCTCAGTCAACGTCGAACTTTGTCCTGAAAAAGCGGCACTCTGACGAATGGAAGCATGCAGGTTCGTGTAGCAGTGGTGGAGCGTCCAGCGGCGGAGGCTTCGACATTTCAGCGAGGCGCTACCTGATTTGAGTTTCCTGAGGCGTGCTTGCGCATGTGGCTCCGGTGATCGCAGCGTAGGTAAAGGTCACAACCTTCTAGGGCGGCTGATCATACTGAAAGTAACGACCCGCCTAGCGAGTTAGGACACTTTGTTTTCGCAAACACCTCATCATGCAGCGAGATGACATACTTGACGACCGAGCAACGGCATCTCAGCTGAGCAG
>JAABUK010004264.1_pt1 | contig 23422 bp, 20 predicted proteins | sample 5559141 | NCBI WGS metagenome assembly JAABUK01 (sample SAMN10711869, study PRJNA513367) | rock metagenome | isolation source: Antarctica rocks | place: Antarctica: Victoria Land, Pudding Butte nord | collected 2016-01-03
AAGAAGGAGAAGAAGGAGAAGAAGGAGAAGAAGGAGAAGAAGGAGAAGAAGGAGAAGAAGGAGAAGAAGGAGAAGAAGGAGAAGCAGCAGCAGCAGCAGATTCTACCATTCCAACCCTTACAAGAATGGGCCCTTGCCTTGGTACAGCCCGAAAGGGCAGCGGACCGGACGATATAGAATCGACTCGCGTTCGCAGTGAAGAAGGGTCCAGTCGTCTTCGTACCAAGCCACAGGCCAGGAATCTCGAGTCCTTCCACGAAGTTCTTCAACAGCGACAGCCTGGTGGTCTTGGAGACCCAGGCCATCTTCCTCCGGTGGAGCGAGGCCCTCAGAGTCTTCCGGCTCGCTTGGAACGAGTGGATCCCATTGATCCGCAAGCAATACAACGAATGGCCTCTAAAACCTCTCAAATGCAACTGGTGGCTCCCCCTTCTCAGTCGCAACCACGGAACTCTACCCCTCGGCAACTGGCATCTGCTTCCTCTCAGCAAGCACAACGTGCCGGTGGCTCTTCTCAGGGTGCCAGTCCTTCACGGCAGGGACGACAGGTTGGTGGCTCTTCTCATGGTGCTAGTCCTGCTTTTAGACGGCAACAACAGGCCGGTCCCTCTCCTTGAAGTGTTCGTTCTTCTCCACGCCAACGAAGGGACAGTACATCTTCACAGGAGGCTGAATAGGGCAGTTCCTCTTCCCGTGACATTGGTCCTTCTTTTTCACGGCAGGCCCCTGGAAATGCTCCTCTTTCTCGTCATCCCAAAGGATGCCGCTACCAGGGATGCCAGCCAAACTTCTACGATGGTGACGGAAGAATCATAAATGAATGGTTGCATCCATGTGTACGGGGCTGCCGCTATCCTCGCTGCGCAAAGCGGGCACAACTAGCTGGTACCTCTTCCCAAGCCGCCGGTCCTTCCCAGCAAGAACGAAGCGCTGTTCGGCCTTCTCGCGATGCAGATCACCATTCTTCCCGGGAGAAACCCCTTGTCCGGCCAGAGCCTGAGCTTTCTGTTTCTTTTCACCAAGCCAGGACTATCCACATTCCGGCCATAGATTACCACCACAGGATCAATGCAAGACCGCATTCTGTAGGAGCAAAAGGGGCTGTTCGGAGGATAAATGTACCATCTGCAAGTACGCTTGGCTTTGGTTTCTTCCCCTTGCCAAGTCATCAATGGAATGGCAGTCTGGTCCTAGCCAAGCTCCTGGAGATTGTGGCGATGCTGCGGATCATTTGTGCCCAGGTAGCGAGAAGAGTGTGTCAGATATCATTTCACTCGACCTGAAGACTGCGATGGCTAAAGCGGAGGTTGTCAAGTCTATTTAGCTGCAGATATTTCTAATAAGGGCCCTCATTCCGCTAAGTCTATTTTAGAAATGGCTACTCCCTCCACAACGCTGCGTCAGGTTCATTGTCGTAGCCGAAACCAGCGGCAGCAGCTGTTAAGATGAGCACTGTTAGAGTGTCTTCCTCATCCCACAGTACATATGTTCTTGTCACAGGTGCAAACAGGTATATAATTTCTGGTCAGCTTCTGTGATGATGCTGACACGCTTGGATCAGCGGTCTCGGCCTCGCGACTTGCTGTCGTCTAATCGATGAATTCCTCAATACACACCCTCCCTCTCATCAATTGACCTTAATCTTCACCACCCGCGACGACAAGAAAGGCATTGCCACACTCCAGACCTTGAAAAAACATCTCTCCAATCACAAACTCATCCGTTCGAAACTCCCCATCTCGAATCCGCGAATATTCTTCCGGCCCGAGAACGTCGAACTTACATCCCTCCTCTCCGTGAGAGCCCTTTCTCAGCGCCTAATTCGAAGTGCAGTACCCAGACTCGATGCGATCTTACTCAATGCCGGTATCGGCGGCTTCGTAGCCATCAAGTGGTCCCTGGCTGTTTGGTCAATTGCAAGCGACCTAGTAGAAGCCGCAACATGGCCAACCTTCAAATTGTCAGCAAGGGGGCTGATCACCCAGCCTCAGTTGATTCCCTCAACAGCAGACCCTGAAAATGGAGAGCCAGTCCTGGGCGAAGTCCTCTGCGCCAACGTCTTCGGCCACTACATGCTCGCACATTGGTTAATGCCCCTCCTCCGAGCCTGCCCCCCCAGCAGACCTGGACGCATGATCTGGCTATCATCCATCGAGACGCAGATCCATCACTTCAACAAAGACGACATCCAAGCCCTCGAATCTCGCAACGCATATGAGCACTCCAAGCGAATGACGGACGTCCTGGTACTAACATCCACCAACGAACCCGCAACCGCCAAATCCCTCCAATCATTCCTAGACCTCACCAACACAAACGACAGACGACTCAGCAACAACCCAAGCCCCACCGAACCAACTCTCCACGTAGCCCACCCGGGCATCTGCGCAACCTCCATCCTCACCCTTCCCTGGATCCTTCGTCTCGCAATGATCCTCGCCTTTTACATTGCGCGGCTGATCGGCTCACCCTGGCACACCGTCTCCGCCTACATCGGTGCCACCGCACCCGTCTGGCTCGCGCTGGCAGACGCCGACGAGATCGCCGAGCGCGAAAAGGCCGGGCCCGCGAAGTGGGGATCTGCGGTCACGAGGTTGGGACGGGAAAGCGTGCAGAGGACGGATGTGCCGGGGTGGGGTTTGACTGGTGACGGGGGCGAGGTGGTGTGGTGGCAGATTGGGCGGGGATGGTTGGGTGGGTGGGGAAGGAAGAGAGGAGCGAAGGATGCAACACGGGAGGATGTGGAGAGGTTTGTGGAGGACGGAGCGTTGGTTTGGCGGGAGCTGGAGAGGTTGAGGAGGGAGTGGGAGGAGAAGATTGAGAGGTTTGAGGATACTGAGAAGAAGAGATCGGAGTAGAAGAGACGGGTTACCGCGTCTTTAAACCCCTTTCCTGTTCTCTGTGGAATGTACTGTGGATTGTAGCATAGGTGACTGGGAAGTATATGCTATAGAAATAGCGTTCACAACAGAACGCCAAAGTCCAGGTTCGAGACTGCCGTAGCCGTTGAGGGATGTGCATGGTGTTTGGATCTAACTGACCATCTCGGTGCTTTTCAACCTCCTCACAATGCTCTCCCCTAACGGACTAACTGAGAGAGCTCCAATCCACCGTTAACAAAGACCCGTCCATCAACGCGTCTTCATCTTCAAAGCTTCGCCCTCCCCTTCCTTGCCCCATCCTCCCTGCCGCCCAGGTCGGCTAGTCAATCCACATCCTCATCTTCATCTCCACTCCACCCCCGACTCATCTCAACCGCCTTATTCCACCTCTTATACATCTTATCCGCCTGCTGCTGGGTTATCTCCGGCTTGAAATACATCCTTCCCCCTCGGTTGATCTCCTTCAACTCATCGAACTGTTTCCAGACGCCGACGGCAAAGCCGGCGGCTATGGCGGCGCCTAGGGCGGTCGTTTCTCTCACTGGGGAAAGGAGGGTCAGATAGTCTTTCATGGAAGCTGGGAAAGGGAGTTTGGTTTCAGGGGGACGGTGGCTCACTGGTCGGCCGATCGACAGGGATCTGGATCAGATCTGCCTGTGTCTGCATGCAGAGATTTGAATGACTCATTCCGCCATCAACAGCCAACTCCTCGAGTTTGTGCCCACTGTCCTTCTCCATTGCGTCGAGAATCGCCTTCGTCTGGAAGCATGTCGCCTCGAGCGTAGCTCTCGCGATGTGTCCCTTCTGAGTGTGAGCCGTGATACCGAAGATTGTGCCCTTGGCATCATCGATCCAGTAGGGTGCAAAGAGACCGCTGAATGCCGTGACGAAAACACAGCCGCCGTTATCTTTGACTGAGGAGGCTACTTCGCTCACCTTGGCGCTGTCGCGGAAGAAGCCTAGGTTGTTCATGAGGAACTTGACCGAGGAACCGGCGACGGCGATGGAGCCTTCCAGGGCGTATACGGGAGGGATGTTCTGGCTGCGGAAGTCGTATGCAACGGTCGCGAGAAGGCCGTGCTTCGAGATGACGGGCTTTTCGCCGACGTTGTACAGTAGAAAGCATCCGGTGCCGTAAGTGTTCTTTGCACGGCCGGGTGTAAAGCCGCACTGGCCCACGAGTGCGGCGGACTGGTCTCCCAGTACACCTCCAATCTTGACACCTTTCAACGGCCCGCCTGAAATTTGACCATACGCGTTTGGATCTGATGAAGGTACAATCTTCGGTAGGTGAAGTTTCTTGGTGTCAAGTTGAAAGAACGAAATGAGCTTCTCGTCATACTCCAGCTTGTGAATATTCATCCACATCGTTCTGCTCGCATTGGTTGGATCTGAGACGAAGACATTCTTTGAGGGGCCACCGTTCAATTTATATACCAGCCACGCATCAACCGTTCCAAATGCGAGGCGACCTTCCTCATATGCCTTCTTCACCTTGTCATCGTTGCGCATCAGCCAAAGCAGTTTCGTCGAAGAAGGATATGTGGAAAGAGGCAGGCCGCAGAGGTCTGTAAGCTCATCTGCGCCTTTTCGGGCTTTTAGCTCACGCACGATGGATGTGGTACGAGTGTCTGTCCAGACGATCGCATTGTGAAGGTGCTCCCCAGTCTGGGAATCCCAAACAACAGTTGTCTCCCTCTGGTTCGTTATACCTACTACTTTGATGTCGGACAACGAATACCCCTGGGATTCGAATTGTTTGCAAGCTTTTTCGATACATTCTTCGACACTCGAGATCAATTCGGCCGGGTTGTGTTCATGCCATCTGTGCAAATGTGATTAGCTGTATCAATATGCCAGGCCGAACAGGGTCCCCTACCCGGGATTTGGGTAGATCTGGTCAAACTCGATCTGGTGAGACGCGACAGGCGTTCCCGCCCTGTCGAAAATCAAGAATCGAGAGCTTGTCGTGCCATTGTCTATCGACCCAATAAAAACGTTCTTCGCGCTTTCGTCAGACTATCACGGCGGTCAGCAGCCCCAATGGCGCCTCAGATTCAGGGCAGACATGGAGATGTACCATTTTGAGGGGGGTGGAGCATGGGATTTGGGAGAAATGCGGGGTAAGCTATGGTCGACAGCAAAAGTGCCAGTTGAGCGGAGATGGAAGATCACAGCGCCAAAAGAAGGCGCAGAGGAGTGCAGAGGAAGGACGATGTCTTATGAACGGTTGTAGATCTGCGCCATCTGATCTGGAGGGGCTGGATACCTCGGCGGGGTCGCAAGATGGCCCTTACTGGTAAGCGATGCCTGCAACTGGATCAGGACCAGCGGTGGAGGGACCCAAGGAGCGGTCGCCGAGGCAAGGCGGGGAAGAAGCCAACTGCAACCTGCAACGCTAGAAGGTTGGCACGAGGGGCACGCGGGATGTCACTCGAGTCTGAGAGCCGTGTCTCTTCTCTCCGAGGGCGGTCCCACAGTAGATCAGATGCTGGGGACATCATAGACGATATAGGCCGCTTCATCCCCGGCCACTGACTGAGGAAGGGACACCACCTCCCCTTGGCTGGAAGAATCTGCTCCATCCGTCGGTGAGCAAATGGACAAGTTGCAACTGTACAAACGTGATGCAATTCTGTTTGATGATGCAGCAGCGATAACCAGCGGTACCTGCTTCCTCCAAGCCACATCGAACGCTTCATGCTCTGCTTGGATCGACACCAGAGACACACTGTTCAGAATTACTCCTCTTCCTCTTCATCTTCCTCCTCTGCTTCGTCCTCAGCCACGATTCTTGTCCTCCTCTCAGCTTCTTCCGTCTCGAGTTGCTCCATCTGTGTCTCTCGCAACGCTCTCATACGGTCAGCTGGTCCTGGCGGCTTGGTAACAAGATCTGCGACTTGACCTCGGCCAATCAGGGAGAAGACGATGCTGGCGCCGACCACAAAAGTGAGTACGAATCTGTAAACAGAGTACCAAGAAGGGGCCCATCCACGGGTAGCGGCACGTGCATCCACGTAATACAGGAACGTGAACGCGAGAAATTGAGTAATCAGACCCAGCTCAGCGGAGAGCAGAAGCGTTGGCCAAGCGACAGCCGTAGCGAGGACACCGATAGCATATCGTGGATAGCCTTGATGTCCACCAAAGCCAGCCCATTCCAAGCCCCAATGAATGGCTCCTAGGAATGAAATAATCTGGCAAGTATCAGTAAAATTGGCCGGTCCAGATATTTCTTGCTTCAATTTACCGTGGCCCCGTAGCCTAGCTGGATGGGTTCCAGAATATGCAGAAGCTGTTCTGCGGTCTCTCCAGAAAGGAGCCAGCCTGCACCAGTATTTGCCGCATGCTGAATGTCGAAGGCTAAGTATACGGTGGAAAGGGAGGTAGCAAGGTATGGCAGGACACCGGCCATACCAACGTAGAGAGCTTCTCTTGGGACGTCTTTGAGTGAAAATGTGTCTACGATGGTTTTCTTAGGGCACGGAGATCATCAGCGTGACCTTCAGACAGCTGCACGCGTCGAACGTTACTTACGAAGTCACCTTTGATTCCAGCCATCATGTCGACATCGGGTTCTGGATCGTCGACACCTACTTCACCAGTCACACGTCGAACTGAGGAGCCGGTAGATACCACTTCCGGCTCTGCTTGAAGAATTCGCTTCTGATATTCTTCCTCGGCCGCCTTGTTTATTGTACTTTGGTAGCGAACGAGGGAAGTCGTAAGTGGTATGCGGACTGCAAGGGACAACCGCTTCGACTTGGTGACTGCGGACGCTTGCGAGGTCAATTGGGCCTTGAACGTGACAGCACGCCAGGCAGGTCGAGGTACAACAACATTGCAGCTAGGAAGGGTTCGTTGGAGAGAGCGGAGAGCTGTAGGTCGGAACATCGTGTTTGCTCTGAAAGAAAGAGATGGCGGAGCAGCCTTCAACTCCGGATCAAGCTTGCAACTGCCCGGAGAAGCAGTTTGAAGCTTCTTCAACCAGCGTTGGGTAGAATGGAGAGGAGAGATGACCGCTTACTTGTTGTATGGGCTCTGAATGAGGTTCGCAGTAGCTTCCGAGCTCCTAACCGATTCACGGTTCACGTGATGCCAAGTTCTCACTACGTCACCCAAACTAACCTCATACGCAACGCGCGCATCACCCTTCCAAGGTGAAGAGGCCGTCCAGAGATGGTATCGAGGCGAATTAATCTCGCATCATCCATAAACCAATCCTCCCAGACCGCGAGGCTCACCAGATGACAATGATCAATCTTTGACAGATCATACGACGTTTCTACGCTCGACAACTACTGCAGCACATTTCGTGATTCCATTGTCACTGTGCTGGGGAAAGCTGCTGCCTTCCAAGTTTTCTCCACCGCCACAGGCCCGACTTTGACCCGCAGATAGTTGCACGATACTCGAGCTAATTTCTCCCTGGGGTTTGATCCGTGCCGAAAAAACATGATTGAATAACGGTCATTAGCATTTGCGTTCCATACAGAGACCTCAGCCTCATTGCTCTGATTTACTGATTTTCGAATTCCTGGCCTGGGTGACGGCCACAGCCGCCAAAATGTTGGAAGGTCTAGTAGCTAACCTTCTGAACCGTTTTCTGGGCATGTATGTCAAGAACTTCGATGCCAAACAATTAAACGTCGGCATCTGGTCCGGAGATGTCAAGCTCAGGAATCTGGAGCTCCGAAGGGAGGCACTTGATCAGCTACATTTGCCCGTCAACGTTGTTGAAGGCCACTTGGGTCAACTGACTTTGGCCATACCCTGGTCTAACCTCAGGGGCAAGCCTGTCAGTGTCAAAATCGAAGACGTATTTCTGCTTGCTGCTCCGAAGGAGGAATCTGATTATGACGCAGAAGAAGAAGAGAAGCGGGCTCAGGCGGTCAAGATTGAGAAACTTGAAAGCGCGGAGCTTTTAAAGGAGCGCAGCACGGAGGGCATGAGTGCTGAAGAACAGCAAAAGAACCAGAGTTTCACGCAGAGCCTAGTGACTGCCATCGTCGATAATTTGCAGGTCACCATCAAGAATGTCCATATACGATATGAAGATTCTATTGCTGCTCCAGGACATCCGTTTGCTCTAGGTGTCACCCTCAAAGAAATGAGCGCTGTTAGTACAGATGCTAATTGGACGCCCACGTTCCTCCAATCCACTTCTGGAACAACTCATAAGCTGGCTGTTTTGAACGCGTTAGCTTTCTATTGGAATACAGATGCCGAACTGTTTGGAACTGGTAGAGGCGGCCAAGTCGGGGCAGAGGCGCAAGGAGCAGACCCTGGAGAACTTCTAAACCGATTCCAGAGCGCAATTGCTGGTGATGACGGGTTTCAATACATGTTGAAACCAGTCAGTGGTCGTGCAGGCATTGAGTTGGACAAGTCAGGAAAAGTCGAAAACCCGAAGGTCAAAGCACGGCTGCTTTTCAACGAGCTTGGCTTCATTCTCGATGAGGAGCAGTATCGTGACGCACTCATGCTTGTTGATCTTTTCCACTACTTCATTCGACATCAAGAATACAAGAAGATCCAGCCAGAAAAGACTCCCAAGGAAGACCCAGAAGCGTGGTTAAGATTTGCAGGAAAAGCTGTTCTTGATAAGATTCATGATCGCAATCGACGCTGGACTTGGGACTTCTTCAGAGAACGTCGGGACCAGCGCCTGCGATACATTGAGTTATTTAAGAAAAAGAAGAAGGAGCAGCCTCTAACTCCCGAGGAGACAAACGAGTTCAACGATCTCGAATACCATTTGAGTTATGAAGATCTCCGATTTTGGAGGTCTCTCGCACGTAATCAACTAAAGAAGGAGAATATTGGGGAGAAAAGGCCTCCTGAGAAGCAGACATGGTCATCCTGGGTATGGCGTTCAAAACCGCAAGACGAAGCTAAAGGAGACGAGGACGCCGGCATGACTGAGGCACAACGCAAGGAATTGTACAATGCTATCGACTGGGATGAAAAGAAAGCGATCGCAGAGAGCGTTGACCTTCCACGAGAGTCAGTCAAGCTTCAGATTGAGTCTAGTTTGCGCACGGGGAGTTTCACACTGAAGCGAGATCCTCACGGTGCGGCATATGACGTGCTGAAGCTGGTGTTTGACAATTTCCGCCTGAAAGCACTGCAAAGGCCAGACTCTTTTCTAGCGGACATTGCCCTCGGAGGCCTCAGAGTCTATGATGGCACCACAGAAGGCAGTCTCTTTCCCCAGATTGTCAGAGTCAAGGATGCGTTACCACAGCCTAAAGACGAAGACAAACAAGCTGCAGCAGAAACACAAACCTTGGATGGGTCGAGCGATAAGACAGACAAGCAGGTCGAGGACAGCCTATTTCATCTCGTATTCGAAAACAATCCGCTGGATGAAAGTGCAGACACAGCTGTGACGCTGACTCTGAAGAGTATCGAGGTAATCTATAATCCCAAATTTCTCGTGGAGATTGCCCGGTTCTTCAAGCCGCCAGAACGACATATGGAATCTATTGGTGCTCTTCTGGAGACCGCAGGTGCCACGGTAGAGGACATACGACAGCAGACGCGGGCTGGTTTGGAATTCGCGTTGGAGGAGCATAAGACAGTGAATGCAAATCTCGATATCCAGGCGCCGTTGATCCTCATACCCGAAAGCATCACGGAGGAGAGTTCTCTCTGCCTCATTCTTGATGCTGGTCACGTTGCTCTGAATAGCAAACTTATAGACAAAGAGACAATGAGAGACGTTCAAGCGAAACAGAAGAAGCAATATACCGAGGAAGACTATCGTCAGTTGGAGGGACTGATGTACGATAAATTCCTGCTGAAATTGCACTCAACCCAAGTCCTTATCGGGCCTGGGATTGAGGCTACAAAAGCGGAGCTCTATTCAGAAGAGCAACTTTCCAACATGCACATCATCGACCGCATCAACATGGACTTTACTCTGGAAACATCTATTGTGCCAAAAGCTGCGGATATCACGAAGACTCGCATATCAGGGAACCTACCCGTGCTGCACGCTTCTATATCAGACAAGAAATACAAGAATCTGATGAGGCTGATTGATGTTGCCATACCACGCTTCGACCAAGATGCAGATTCCGGGGACGAGGATCGTGAAGCGCAGCCTGTCGCTCAGACGGGGGAAAATAGGTCGCAGTCTCAGTCCTTCCCTATCACTACACAGAAGGAAGTGCCTGTTCTCGATCGAGACCACGATTCTGATAGTGAAGATGTGGAAAGCAAAAAGAGTGAGAAGTCAGAAAAACCTGTTAACCTCCATCAACGCAATTTCGAGTTCAAGTTCACCGTCGAAAAACTCCAAGGCTCTTTGTACCGCTCTGATCCAGACGAAAAGAAACCGGATCAGCTCTTGGTTGAGCTCGTGGCTGAACATTTCGCATTTGAGTTCTATCTTCGCCCATTCGACATGGTCGCAGAAGTCCTTCTGCGCTCTCTCACTGTTGACGACCACATCGAAGAAGATCCAACCCCAGAATTCAAGCAGATCATATCCTCCAAAGGCTTCAAGGCAGAAAATGATAAGGATCTGTTCAATGTCCGGTTCGTCAAGGTTAATCCAGAGTCTCCAGAATTTGACTCGACTTACGAAAGTATTGCCACTAATCTGGACGTGTCCGTATCGACCATCAACCTGGTGGTTACCCGAAGGACCTTGCTCACTTTACTTGACTTCGTGCTTCTGACCTTTACGAACTCTGATGCTAAGGCGCAGGAGGAGGATGCGCCACGTAGAGCCAAAGATGTCCAGGGAGCTGAGGCTACCGAACCCAACCAGAAGCAACCCAGCACTGATAAGATCCGTATCAAAGCTGATCTCAAGAGCATCGCACTGATCTTGAACAATGACGGTGTTCGACTCGCCACACTGTCGCTCAATTCAGGTGATGTTGGGGTTTTTCTTGAAGGCGGCATCATGCAGGTTAAGGCCAGACTCGGGAGCTTGTCTCTTGTTGACGACATCAATCAAGGAGCTCCAGAAAGCTCATCACTCCGGCGTTTGATCACAATAGAGGGAGACGATTTTGCCGATTTCAAGTATCAGACGTACGACTCGAAATCGAAAGGCTATCCTGGCTACGATTCTGGGGTGTACCTTCGATCTGGGTCTATCAAGGTCAATTTCCTGGAAGAGCCATTTCGAAAGATCATGGAATTCGGGGTAAAATTTGGCAAGATGCAGGCGATTTTCAATGCTGCTCGGCAAGCTGCAGCAAATCAAGCTTCCCAACTACAGGAAAACGCCTCGAAAATGCATTTTGATATTGTCGTCAAAACACCAATCTTGGTTTTCCCACGAGTCATGGTCGAGGATAGACCAAGAGATCTGTTGACCGCATACCTCGGCGAGATTTATGCTAGCAACAAGTTTGTGACGTTGCAGAACAAAAAAGATGGCCCTCATGTCAACAAACTGTCAGCGGGAATTCGTCACATTCGGTTGACATCAGATTTTCATTTCGAGGATGGCCAATCAGAAGAACTGGAGATGATTGAGCAAGTTGACCTCGGCTTCAAGATCAGACATATGGAACACCAACCTGGGCTGGATCGACCTGATACCGAGATTGAAGGAACGATGTCTCCTGTGAATCTTCGTATTTCGCAGACACAGTTCAAATTTTTGATGGAGTTGACCAAAACCATCCCTGCCGCTTTTGCCACTGAAGACGAGTCCGAGGAGCAGATTGTGGAACAGCTTCCAGAAGCAACAGCAGCACCTGCAAAAGCAATGGTGACGAACTCTGACAATTCAAGTGAAAAACAGCCGCGATCTCATCAAGGTCCAGAAATTGGCACTAGTAAAGAGACTTGGACAACTCTGAACTTGGTGTTCAAGGCCGAGACTATCGGATTGGAGTTGATTCTTGCGAAAGAAAATGAGCCGACTGGGGATCTAGATAACGCGAGTCTCTCAAAATTCTCTCTGAATAACACCAATGTTAAGCTGAGGATGGTGAGTGACGGGGCCATGGAAGCCGAACTCCTTATACATTCATTCACGATTCGAGATAGCCGCAGCAGAGACACAAACAAGTTTAGGAAAATCATGTCGCTTATCAACAACGATGTGCAACAGCAATTTATGGCCAGCCTGTCAATGTCTGGAGGAGAAAAGCGACACATGATAGCCATGCTCACGATTGACAGTCCACGCATCATATTTGCACTCGACTATGTTTTCGCCTTGCAAGCATTTACAAATACTGCTTTGGCATCGGAAGAGCCTTCCACGGCCGAGGTAGCTGAGCTTGAGGACGACGACCAGGAGGATGAGTCCGCCGAGGAAAGCGGCAACGCCGGCAACGCCGGCAAGTCTAAAGATGAAGATGCAACTGCTTCTGCTGGTGGTGCTGCCATGACGACCTCATTCAGAGTAAATGTCGTCGACGCGCAAGTCATTCTGATTGCTAACCCGACCATATCCAACACTGAAGCAATTGTGCTGGGGACTAAAGAAGTTCTTGTCTCACAACAAAACGCTACGACCCTGCAGGTCACGAAGATAGGCATGTTCCTATGCCGAATGGACAAATTTGAGACTAGTAGGCTGCGAATTCTTGATGATTTTACTATCCAGATGTCAATGGACAGTAGAAGCTCAGGAAAGAGCTCGTCATCGACATCCATTCACATCGGTATAGAACCATTGGTGTTACGTCTTTCCCTACGAGATATTTTACTGGCTTTGCAGATTGTCAGCAAAGCCTCCGATATGACACCCACGGATGAGAAGATGCAAGAGCAAGAGCCCAAAAGAATCAAGGAACTCAAGGCGGCGTCTAAAGCCTCGTCTACCAAGCGGCCATCGATTGGCGGGGGTGCCTCAACTGTTACAAAGCGATCCAAAAAATCTGGTACTGTTGCAAAGTCGAAAGCAGGGACGCAAAAACCGCAGCGTCAAGAGTCGGCGGTGATGAAGCGAGAGGAGATGACAGCAGAAGTTGATGGTATCAGAGTAATCTTGATTGGTGACTTACATGAGCTGCCCCTCCTTGACTGGAGTGTGAAGAAATTCCGTGTTGATGTAAGGGACTGGTCAGCCTCGATGACTGCAGATTTGAACTTCGACACGTTCATAAACGTCTACAATTTCTCCAAGTCTGCGTGGGAGCCCCTTATCGAGCCTTGGCAGCTCGGGTTCCATATGTCAAAGGAGCAGCAACCGGAAGTTTTGTCTCTCGATTTGTACTCTCACAAGACCATGGAGCTTACCATCACATCCGCCACAATCGCCCTTGCGTCGAAGTCATTCCAGTTCCTCTCGAGCGACGAAGATATGTTGTCCAAGCCAAGAATCGCTGACGCACCATACCGCCTGCGCAACTACACCGGCTTCGACTTGCGTGTATGGGCAGATGACAACAGGGAAGATGAAGGTGCTGCAGCCAAACTCGCAGATGGTGAAGAATATCCATGGCGCTTTGAGGATGATACCTCTATGCGAGAGAGTCTCTCACCAGAGGGGAACGCAGGCTTGGTGGGGATCAAGTTGGAAGGAAGTGGCTTCGACAGCATAAACAGGATTGCTGTAGTGCGAGAAGGCGAAACACTTTACAACCTCAAGCCGCGGCAAGACAAGATACTCCACCGCTTGCTTGTTGAAGTCAAGTTGGGAGCCGACAATGTCAAGTACATTACATTCAGGTCCCCTCTGTTGGTGGAGAACAGAACACAAATCCCGATTGAGCTGGGCGTTTTTGACCCAGAGAAAGGTCATCTGATGAAAATCGAGCAAATCCCTCCTGGCGAAGGTCGACCAGCACCTGTTGGTGCTGCCTTTGTGCATTCTCTTGTCTTGCGACCTGACCAGGGATTTGGATACGAATGGTCTGGCGAGCGTCTGTTCTGGAAGGACTTGCTCAAGAGGCCTACCAGGTCAATTACTTGCAAAGGGGAGAGCGGCGATCAATCGCCCCCATTTCACTTCCAAACGAATGCTGCTTATGACAAGAAGGATCCCATGACTAAAATCTATCCGTACATGAGGATCGCGGTGTCAGCACCTATCGAGATTCAGAACTTACTCCCTTACGACTTCAAGTATCGAATATACGACAAGAACACAAAGAAGGATTGGACTAATTTCCTCCGCAAAGGCGGGGTTAGTCCTGTGCACGTTGTTGAATTGTCGCATCTTCTGTTGCTGAGCATTGAAATGCAAGACACGGTCTTTAAGCAAAGCGAATTTGTGATCATCAACAGCAATACCCATGAGGATTTCAGAAGAGAGTCTGTTTTACCAGTCAAAGATAAACAAGGTGTAGAACTGAGACTGAAACTGCACTACTTCAACATAAAGGATAGTGGCGGTGCTTTCAAGGTGTCGGTGTATAGTCCCTATGTCATTCTCAACAAAACCGGCTTGAACATCAGCATCCAGAGCAAGGCCATGTTTGGGTCCGCAAAGTCTGCAGCTGGCCAAGGAATCAGGACCGAGTCTGGAACTGGCGATCGCAAGGCAGTTCCCTACATGTATTCTTACCCAACTGATGATCGCAAAAACCGGTCCATGCTAAAGATTGGGGATTCAGGCTGGAGCAAGCCTCAAAGTTTTGATGCAATTGGAAGCACCTTCGAAGTGGTGGTTCCATCCACGAATGGAAAGTCAGAGCTACACGCTGGTGCGTCGGTCGCAGAAGGTGAAGGCAAATATTCGCTGACCAAGGTCGTTACTTTGACACCACGCTTCATGCTGAAGAACAGGATGTCAGAAGAGAGTGATGTGCGGGAACCCGGCTCATCAAATGTGGTGAAACTCAAACCGGGAGATCTTGTTCCCATTCACTTCATGCGGCAGACACCTGAGACGCAGCTGTGCCTCTGTTTCCCTGGTGTTAACAATCAATGGTCGGCACCATTTAACATCGCGAATGTTGGAATGACACATGTCAAGCTAGCGAAGCAAGGTCAGCGCCAGAAACTGATCAGAGTCGAGATCATAATGGAAGATGCTACTATCTTCCTACACATCAGCATCGAGACCAAGCACTGGCCCTATTCAATCCGCAACGAGAGCGATACAGAATTTTTGTTCTTTCAGTCCAATCCTAACCTGGCTGAAGATGAGGCGGAGGATCGTCAAAGTAGTTGGAAACCTATTCGATACAAGCTTCCAGCTAGAAGCATCATGCCTTACGCCTGGGACTATCCTGCTGCCAAAAACAAAGAGCTGGTACTCACTTCTGGGGGTAAGGAGAGATACGTCAAACTGGCCGAGATAGGCAACCTTATACCAATGAAAATACCTCCAACTCAGCGCGGTGGCCCGATGAAGGTTCTTGATTTGAACATTGTTGCAGATGGTCCCACTCAAACACTGCTGCTCTCGAACTATAAACCTTCCAAGAGTCTCTATCGCCAACAGACCGGACAGTCAAACGCTTCCCAGTCGGGAAGTTCGCAAGGATTTGAAGTCAAACAAGTAGACTCTGAATTAAGCTTCAAAGCCCAGCTTCGATTGGCAGGCCTGGGCATATCGCTTGTGACGAAGCATTTGAAGGAACTGCTCTATATGACTTACAGGGAGATCGAGGTAAAATACGGCGAGTCAAAGCTGTACCAAACGCTCAACACCACCATAAAGTGGATCCAAATTGACAACCAGCTGTACGGAGGAATTTTCCCAATCTTGCTCTACCCAAGTGTAGTGCCCAAGACAGGAAAGGAGATGGAAGCTCATCCCATTTTCCACACTATGATCACACGCGTGAAAGATGATTCATACGGGGTGCTGTACATCAAATACGCCACGTTACTGCTGCAACAAATTACGATCGAGTTAGATGAGGACTTCATTTTCGCTCTGCTCGACTTCACTAAAGTACTAGAGGCATCTTGGTCGGAAGAGGCTGAAGGCAAACTATGTGACGAAGACCTCGACGTTCCCGAGCCTACGAAAGAACATCAGGGACAGGACGTGTACTTTGAGCTCCTCCATCTTCAGCCGATGCAGCTCGACCTGTCGTTCGTTCGCACAGAAAGAGTCAATGCGGAAGACACATTCCAAACCTCAAATCCAATAATATTCTTCGTAAATGTCATGACCATGTCCATCGGGAACGTCAATGACGCTCCGGTGCGACTGAATGCATTGATGATTGAGAATGCCAGGACTTCGATACCTGCACTGATCGCAAATATTCAGAGTCATTACACGCAAGAGTTCCTCCGCCAGATCCACATAATTCTGGGCTCTGCTGACTTCCTTGGCAATCCGGTTGGCCTTTTCAATAACGTCAGCTCGGGTGTTGCAGACATCTTCTATGAGCCCTACCAAGGTCTTGTGATGACAGACAGGCCTCAGGATCTCGGCATAGGTATCGCCAAGGGGGCTTCAAGCTTTGTCAAGAAGTCTGTTTTCGGCTTCTCGGACAGCGTGGCTAAATTCACAGGGAGCATGTCGAAAGGTCTGGCGGCAGCGAGTATGGATAAAGAATTCCAAGATCAGCGGCGGATGTCCAAATCAAGAAACCGGCCCAAGCATGCTTTATATGGTGTCACATCCGGTGGCAATGCTTTTGCTTCGAGCATGGCCAGCGGAATTGGAGGCCTTGCTAGACATCCAATCCAGGGTGCCGAGAAAGAAGGTGCATTTGGGTTCGTGAAAGGTGTTGGCAAAGGTGTCCTTGGGCTTGCCACCAAGCCAGCAATTGGTGCTTTCGATCTTGCTTCGAACCTTGCCGAGGGTGTTCGCAATACTACAACAGTGTTCGACGCAGAAGGACTCGATCGAGTTCGCCTTACGCGGTTCATCGGCATGGACGGCATCGTCCGGCCATATTCGCAACGCGAAGCGTTGGGTCAGTTTTGGCTAAAGACCGTCGAAGATGGTAAATACTTCAACGAAGATTACATTGCGCACATGGATCTAGGTGCGCAGAAAGACATGCTGATCATGTTGACCTATGAACGCATCATGCTCATCCGAGCTAAGAAGATGCGAGTGGAGTGGGAGGTGAAGCTCACAGATATCCAGACAATATCGAAAGAGCGAACAGGAATGAGCATCGTTTTGAAGAATGGTGTAGCTGGTCCATTCTTACCCGTGCAGGATGAGAGCTCCAGAAATTGGCTGTACAAGCAGATCGCTATCGCGGTGAACGCGTTCAACGACAAGTACAATGCGAAGGGATGATCAAGGAACATGAGGCTGAATGCATTTCGCAGAGTGCTTGCTTGTTAGATTGCTGTATGTTAGCAATCTATATGTAGATGCAGTTAGTTTTGAGTCATCGATCGTTTACAGCACATTCTGGTGGGCATGCTCAGGCACATTGCCACGTCTTGGGAGCTGAACCTGGTGGTTTTCTGACTGGGGCCTGCCCCGCAACTATGTCACCCAATCCCCAAACCCCCCGCAGGATGGGCGACCAGGACCCAGTATCAACATCAAGATCTCAACAGTTTCACGGTACCAGCTAGCAGTCGCAGTCGCATATTCATCTATTGTGCTTTTTCATTCCTAACGAGAACAGTCCACCGACCTTCGTTCGTTTCGATTCACCTTGGGTTCAGCGAAGAAGCCTCACGCCTCACGCGACCTGCTTTCTCCGCCCTTCATCAGCCTTGTCACCGAGGTCATTGTGTACCAAGGACAAGTCTGCATAGCATGCAAGACCTGGATTGCGGCTTCTCTACTGCTAGACTCCACGGTAGCGACAAAGAACAACCTCAGCATACACTCTCGGAGAGATAGGCAAGCGAGGTCAAAAGCACCGCTGGAAGTGGAGGACAGATCTTGCCGACATAAGACAAATCGGTCCATTCTCAGATAGAACGTATCTTTCATCCTCTTTAGAGCCAATCGAGCAAAAATGGCAAACAAACGGGAGCGCAGCCTGATTGTGCCGTGGGTCTATGATACCGTCTTATGGCTCCTCTCAATATTAGTGGACCTTTTCTTCCGCGAAATCCACCCTCGAGGAGCTTGGAGAGTGCCTCGGAAAGGACCAATTATCGTGGTAGCGGCTCCTCATGCAAACCAGGTCAGTATTCTTGCTACCTGTGAGAGCTGAAGCTGATGTTCGTCGCAGTTTGTAGATCCTCTCGTTCTAATGCGCGTTCTGCGCACAGATGCTAGCCGACGAGTTTCGTTCCTCATTGCTGAGAAGTCCATGAAGAGAAGATTCATTGGCACGGCGTCTGCTGCTGTTGGAGCATTGCCCGTTGCACGGGCACTAGACAGCGTGAAAGCGGCCAAGGGTCGAATTTTCCTTCCCTCTCCTGACGACGACCCAACCTTGATCCGTGGCGTCGACACTGATTTCAAGAATGGGGACTTTGAGATTGGAGGTCTTATAGTATTGCCTAAGATCAGAGGTCAAACGCCTAGTACCGAGATTGCAGAGATTATATCTCCAACTGAATTACGGTTGAAGAAGTCCTTCAAGACGCCTGAAGCTCTGGAGTCACTCACCGGTCAAGCCAGCTCTAGCGGCAAGGTTACTCCAGGCAGTGCGCCAAATGGTATTACTAAAACCAAAGGCACTACCTTCAAGGTCGCTCCTCACGTCGACCAGACAAAGGTCTACGACAGAGTCTTTGAAGATCTCAAGGATGGTGGATGCATTGGAATCTTCCCCGAAGGAGGCAGCCATGACAGACCTGATCTTCTTCCTTTGAAAGCTGGTGTTGCCATTATGGCTCTTGGGGCGTTGGCCGCCAACCCAGATTGCGGTTTGAAAATCATTCCTTGTGGAATGAACTACTTTCATGCTCATAAATTTCGCTCGCGGGCAGTCATCGAATTTGGACACCCCATTGAGGTTCATCCAGATCAGATAGAAGCTTATAAGAAAGGTGACAGAAGGAATGCGGTCGGATCCCTTTTGGAAACGGTCTATCAAGGACTGGTTGCGGTGACGCAGACGAGTCCAGATTATGATACCTTGATGTTAGTGCAGGCGGCGCGAAGGCTCTACAATCCTACGGGGAAAAAGCTCCCTCTACCCCTGGTGGTAGAGCTCAATCGGAGACTTGTCAAAGGTTACGCACAATATCAGAACGATGAACGGATTTTGAAGCTGAAGAAATCAGTCAATGACTACAATCGCTCGCTCAACTCGTTAGGTTTGCGAGATCATCAGGTCGAATGGGGAAACGTGAACAAGAGACCTTGGTATCTGATCCTCGGAACGCTGATCTATCGGCTCGGGAAACTACTAATCCTCACCATTGGTACACTTCCCGGCTTGGCTATGTTCTGGCCTGTGTTTGTGACTACAAAGCTGATCTCCATGAAAAAGTCCAAGGAAGCTCTCGCTGCTTCTTCAGTAAAGCTTCAAGGACGAGATGTCATCACGACATGGAAACTCCTCGTCGCACTAGCATTTGCGCCTGCTCTTTACATCTACTACACGGTCATTGTGTCCATATGGCTCTACTACAATCGTGTCGGTGGTTACTATACAAACCGAGTCCCTTGGTGCATCGTTGCTAAAACGTACATCCCTGACTGGGTGCCTTTGTGGATGTTCGCAACCTTCTTTCTCATTCTATGTACCTCCATAACCTTCGCGGCATTACGAATTGGAGAGATTGGTATGGACATCGTTAAATCCCTTCCACCCCTATTCGTGGCGCTGAACCCTACATCTTCGAACTTGTTGGTCAAGCTCCGAGCTCGGCGCGAGCAGCTCTCTGCTTCTGTCACCGATTTGATCAATACGCTTGGCCCAGAGGTATTTCCGGATTTCGATGCGGAACGCATCGTTGCCGATCCGTTCCGCGAAGGGGCCTACCAATCGCGACTCAAGCGCATGGACCGTGAAATGGCCAGTGAGCCGTCCACACCTACCGAGATTGAAGGTGACGAGCATCCCAGCTCTCCCACAAGCAAAAGCTTCGGCCTTCTTCCTCGCAATGAGTCCTTCCAGAACCTCGGTGGATTTGGGTTCTTTGCGACGCGGCCACCGAGTCGAAGTCAGAGTCGTAACAGTTCGGCTGGTGGGCTTGACATGTCCGGCTCTATGCCTATCAAGGCATTCAGCTCCATGGACCACACGGAGAGCTTTGACGAAGTGAGCAAAAGGATCAGGGGAGCGATGCAGGAGCGAGGCAAGGAGAGAAGTCGGAGGCAAAGCGAGGGTGAAAGTAGCTGGGACATGGCAAGCTCAGGAGTAGCGACGCCAGGAAGTGAGGAAGACAAGAAGGATCGATAGATGGCTGCAAGCTCTCGCATGATCGAGATAGCATGCCGTTACGGCGGTATTTTGATGAATATTGAACATGTTCTCTTTCGAACTATGTATCAGCTGTGGCTGGCGAGCCCATCGATCATACGTGTTGCAATGTTCCCCATTTTCTGAATATGGCCATTGCCCATCAGTCGACCAGCAAGACTTGACGGTTGCTCATTCAGGGGCTCCGACTAGTTACTGGCTAATCCGACGTCATCTCAAAGCTGGAGCCAAGCAATGGCAACGTAAGTTTCCGGGGCTCTGCGTCTGTGAAATGGAGCAGTCGTAGACTGGTCTTCGAAGAGAACTTCCGAAGTGACAGCGTGTCTGCACTCAGACTTACAGTCGTTTCTGAAACACTATCGATGCCTCAGGTAGAGCTTGTGCTCGGTTGTACCTGTTCCAGCTTCAAAACTCGTCCCAACTAATTCCGCCGTCCCAGACTAGAATTGGTCGCCACCGTCAAGCACCCAACGAACATTCAACTATGACCTCGAGATTCCGAAAGTGGCTGTTAACCTCTCCACCTGCAGAATGGGCGCTCGACCAGCTTCGAGAACTGTTGATCGGAGCGTTGAGACAAGGCCCAGTCCCGAGGCACATCGCATTTGTGATGGACGGGAACCGCAGATATGCTAGAAACCACAGGATAGAAAGTGTTGAGGGGCACCACCTTGGGTTTGAAGCCCTTGCAAGGGTAAGCGAAGATCGAGATACTTTGAGAACGAGTTTTAAGCCCAGGTGCAGATTCTCGAAGTCTGCTATAAAGCTGGCGTAACACATGTGACGATATATGCATTTAGCATCGAGAACTTCAAACGATCGAAATACGAAGTCGACGCCCTGATGGATATGGCCAAAATGAAGCTGACCCAATTATCCCAACATGGCGATCTGATGGATCAATATGGTGCAAGTATAAGGATTTTGGGCCAGCGAGAGCTCGTCAAACCTGACGTGCTGAAAGCCGTCGACAAAGCTGTGGAGATGACCAGTCGAAACGGCAACGCCGTGCTGAATGTCTGCTTTCCCTACACCAGTCGAGCTGAAATGACGACGGCAATCAGGAGAACGGTGGACGATTGGAGCCAGCCGCTACCGGAGAGAACGGGAGCAAGTCCCTTTAAGGAAGACAGGATTGCACAAAACATAAGGAACCAGAACAAGGACAATGAAAATGGAAATGACACACACACCTACCTCCATCCACCAAAGTCGATTCTCTCATCTTCTTCCTCCACCACGTCTCTTTCCTCCGATGGAGATTCAGTCGACGACTCACCCTCCTCCCTCTCCTCTACCACGACCCTTCACCAGCCCGCCTCGCCGCCCCTTCTCGCTGCCGACCTAAAAAATCCCGTCGAAACTCCCCCTCCACATCTAACCACTCGCAAACTCCACCACCCAACCTATTACCCCTCGCCCGAAGCCATAACCTCCTCAACCCTAACCTCTCACATGTTTACCGCCGATAATCCGCCCCTTGACCTCCTCGTCCGAACCTCTAGCGTGCACCGTCTCAGCGACTTCATGCTCTGGCAATGTCATCAGCACACCGAGATTGCGTTTCTCGATTTGCTGTGGCCGGAATTCGATCTCTGGACCTTTCTGCCCGTACTCTGGGGGTGGCAGTGGAGGCAGAAGAAGTTACGAGCTGAGGATCAGGCTGGGACGATGCGAAGGGGGAGATTGAGGAGTAGTAGTAGGATTAGGGCGGATAGGAAGAAGACGGTTGGAGGGCTGGTGGCCTGAGTCGTTGAATTGAGTGTTGTCTGAGCAATTTTGGTTGGGAGCACGGTCTTTGTGGGAGAGAGAGAGAGAGAGATAGAGAGAGATAGAGACGACGTAAGGAATATATCTTTTTCAAAGACACCCACCGAAAGTGAAACCAAGCGCGCAAGCGATTCATCGAACCGTGCATTCATTGCAAGTCTCTATCTATTACTCCAGCAGCGGGCCTGAAGTACACATCCAGAATTGCTGAGATTGATCTACCTCCCCCGAGTCACATTCACCCCTGCATCTCAGACGCAAGTCATCATCCCTCCTGTCCACATTTTTTCTGCCACGCCCGGCTCGACCTGTGCCACCACCCCCACCTCTTCTGTTCAGCTGCATGGGTCTTTCTTTACTCAGAGATGCACGACGGGATCGTAAGTCAGACTTCCCTCCCCTATTGGGATGTGTGTACCAGATTTTGCCTATGTTTGTCTGTCTGTCCGTCCGTCCGTCCGTCCGTCTGTCTGCAAATACCCACGTGCAGAGACGAATCACCAACTCCTTCTCTGCCTGAGTTACAGATGCCCACAGAAACGTACACATTACACCAAGTAAGATACAAAAATAGATTAGCGCGTTTTATAACACTTGCCAGGACTATTTGCATGGTGTACGTGCGTATAGTTCTCTCCCTCTCTGCCCTCCAGACAGCCTGGCATTGGCTACTTGGAGGTGAAGTAAACTCTGGTAACTCAAACAGCAATGGCTTTTATTATGATTAACGCTTGGCGATATCGGCACGGCGGATACTGCGTTCAAGGGATAGAATGTATAGATGGTGATTTTGATATTGATAGTGGCACCACCACTGGGAAGGGAGGGATGGATATATATCGATGGATGGATGAATCTAGATCCTGTATGTACAGTAAGTGGGTTTGTTGTTGCACATAGCTTTTTTGTTCCTTTGTTGTCACTAACTACTTACTTGGAAGAGTGATTGTTTTGTTTTATTCTGGTCAACGCGAGACCGTTATGTAGAGATTAGAGATTAAGTCATCTAATTCATTCGCCTGTCCTTTCAAATCGGAAAGAAAGCTCCTTCCGTGGGATTTGTGAAGGTGCCTTGTTCTAACTAGTTAGGAGTTTTATTTTCTTTCAGCGGTGGTAACCACTTAGTCGGGTTGAGGTGAGGTGAGGTGAGGTGAGGTGAGGTGAGGTGAGGTGAGGTAGTTATGTGTGTGCAGGTTGGGGAGGGGGGCGTATATCCGTATCCCATCTTTCCGGTACTGAGGACTATTTCTTCCTAGGTGGCTGGGTTCCACAATGCGGTAAAATGGGATAGGGAATTTGACGGTGTGGCGGGTAGGCGGGGAGGCGATGGATTGAGTATGGCAAAGACTGTGAAAGATAGATTGAGGTGGGGAGAGAGCAAGATAGGAAGGGATGGGATGGGTGACACTGCGGATCTGAGAGGGTCTGGTGACGAAGTGAAAGTGAATCAAACTGCTCAATTTGAGTGCAGTCTCGTCAAGCATGGACTACCGCAGCGTCTACAGACATTATTAGACTTGAAGACATGGTAGAAAGTATTCGTTTCGATGGTCCTACGGATGGAGGCACGGTCACACAACTTCA
>JAABUK010004266.1_pt1 | contig 23411 bp, 43 predicted proteins | sample 5559141 | NCBI WGS metagenome assembly JAABUK01 (sample SAMN10711869, study PRJNA513367) | rock metagenome | isolation source: Antarctica rocks | place: Antarctica: Victoria Land, Pudding Butte nord | collected 2016-01-03
CAGGTGATTGCGTCCGCAACATGAAGCACACAATGCAAAACTCTGCTGCTGGCGGACGCCGCGTCTGTGGGGTCCAGCTGCAGGTGCACGCCCTGAGAGAGTTCTACACCCACGCAAGCCTCGCATCCCGGCTGGACGCACAACAGGCCTGGTCTGCATGTCCGGTTGCTCGATGACGGGGTGTTTAGGGCTAGCAATGGTGCCTTATGTCACTCGTGTCCCAGCTCACTTCTGTGCTCATTGTGATGGTAGGAGGAGCTGGGCAAGCGGAGCCTGGACACCAAGTGGACGCCGCTCAAGGGCAAGCGCGAGCTTGTCGAGCGCCTGCAGGTCCGCCTCATCATTAAATGTATACCATGGTCTAGAGCAAAAAGCAAATGGAAAAGGCGAAGTTGAACAAACGAGAGGGTGAGCGCGAAAGCATCGAGCGCCTGTAGGTGCGCCCAATAAACAGATGATTGACAGTCAAACACATGCAAACTCAAGCATGGTCCAACAATGCCTCTACAGTCCGTGACACAAAAGTCATGCCTGCAGCGTGCCTCATCCCCCAAGATGCCGTTATGCAGTGAAGCACCGGCAGCTTTGTAGCACCTGCCAGTGCACCAACTGTGGCAGGGCTTCTACATGGTGCCCCTGGCGGCCAACTGAACCTCAGCAGAACATCGCTGCGGCTTCCTGAAGGCCATTTAGAAACGATCTGTGCATGGCTGCACAAATGTCTTGCCCCAAGCGACCGCTTCTATCGCAGGCGTGGGTGGACAAGGCGCGGGCAGACTGGGCGATCGTCAACGCGCGGGCGGAGGCACTGAAGGCGGCGGAGGAGGCGCTGGAGGAGGCACGCAAGCGGGCCAAGGACGCCGACAAGGCCGCGCGCGCCGCCAAGAGCTTCGCCCGCGAGGCCCTCCGCACGCTCGACGACCCGCCGCCACTGGTGAGTGCATTTGCCGGAACTCTCATGGTGGACGATCTGAGGCATGAGAAGGATGGCAATGCAAGTCCACAGAGCTTCCTTTCGGGAGGCCCTCCGCACGCTCGACGACCCGCCGTCGCTGGCGCACTTGCCACGTGTGCCTGTAAAACGTGTGTGTCGGTCAGGAGTCTCCATGCCCATCAGAATACGCGTAGACAGGTGAGATAATCGTTTGCCGAAGCTGATTCCGCAGCACACCGGGCCAGTGTTGCCCCAAGTCCACGCGCCTGGAGTCCGCGGAACTCGGCAGCGCAGCCTGAACTCACGACACGCGCCAGAGACGATTTTGAAATCCTCAAAGGATGGCACGTTTGCTGCGCGCAGACGACGATCGAGGTGCGGCCCAACCCCGGCCCGTCCAAAAGCAGCCGCTTCAGCGCGGCGGCGATGGCGCTGGAGGACCTGCTGCGCTACACCGAAGACGACACCAAGGAGGCCACCTTCGAGGTGCGGATTTTGTTGTCTCGAGAGACTTGCCACAGTTGCGTGAAACAGCTACCTAACGGCTTCTAAAACCTGCCTGCGCTGCAAGACCTGCTGTGCTGTATGGATAAGCGCACCAGGCCAGCCTCCTTCGAGGCACCCTGCACCACTGTTGTCAGTGGATGATGGCAGTTTGCACAAGTACCACCGCACTGCTGCAAGCAGCGGCCTTCTTCGCGGCCGCAGCGAAACATCTTTATTCCGCACATTCACGGTGTGCAGGTGTCGCTATTTGCGGAGCAGTTCAAGGAGATGCTGGAGACGCGCTTTGGCCGCGGCCTGCTGCGCTGCCTGTACATCCTGGAGAAGCAGGCGCGGCCTGCCTTGCTCCTGCGCTGTGCAAGCGCTTGTGTCCATGTCCTCAGAGGCGGCACTGGCGGCGGGCCAGGGCATGCCTTTCCAAGGGAGGTTCTCTGGTCTTGCGCTTGTAAAGGTCCTTGGCAATAAAGGCAGTGATACCAGGCGTTTGTGTACGTGTCACCAAATTTCTTCGTCCAACAACGAGAATGCGCCTCTGCCGTGTCAATGTGAAAACCGACATTGTGATTACCCACAGGCCATCGCGGCCAAGGCGAAGAAGGAGGCCGAGCGGAAGGCGCGGAAGGAGCAGGAGCGGAAGGAGCGCGAGGCCGCCAAGGCGAAGAAGGCGGCGGAGAAGGAGGCTGCTGAAAAAGAGGCGACGGCGGCCACGGCCAAGGAGGGCGACGCGGCCGGCGCCGAGGCGGATGGAGCCGCAAAGGACGCAAAGGACGGACCCCTGGCGGCCGGCGGCAATGGCGGGAAGGCTGGTGCCGCAGCGGCGGCGGGCGACGCCAGCGCCGGCGACGCGGCCGCCCCCATGGAGGAGGATGCCAAGGATGCGCCCGCGGCGGTCAAGGCGGAGGCGGCGGAGGCGGAGCCGGCGGGCGGCGACGTAGCTATGGCCGAGGTGCACGCCCAGTCAGCTCTGTGCCCAATGTCCTGGTCTGCAACCCGCCCGGGGTGCAAGGACAGCCGGGAATTTCTGCCTGCAGAGTGACTGCAGGACCGGTCCCGCGGTCACCAGTTCCCTTGCTCAGGAGTTGCGCGTACGGGCATGCAGAAGCCAAGGTAAACACGGCCAACTTTTCTCATGTGCCTTTGCATAGGCCAACGGCAAGGCAGAGGCTGACGAGGTGGCGGAGGAGGAGAAGGAGGCTGCCCCCACGGTGATCCCCCAAAACCTGTTGAATGTAACAATTGTACTGCCCGTCCCCGTCTTTGACGCACAGACTGCTGTCTGACTGTATGCTCACGACCGTGCCTCGCCTAGCTCTGGCGATATTACGCGCGCTGGTTATCGAACTCTTCCAGGATTCCCCAAGGGTGGGGTGTCATGTACCAGCATGCCCAATTTCCAGTGGGTTCGCTGCCTGCAGACGCGCAAGGGCGCCACCGCCAAAGCCAAGGCGGCGGCTGCGACGAAGAAGCGTGGCGCCGCTGACCAGGCGGAGGACAAACCCGCAGCCGACAGCCCTGCCAAGCGCGCCAAGACAGGTGCGGACTATCAGTTGCGCGCTTGTTGCTGCAAACTGTCATCCTGTGTGGCGCAGCTTGTGCATCAGGCTGCAACTGTGTCAGTGAGCCCATCCGGCAAGGATGTGCAGTGATCTGCAAATTTAAAAACCCTCAGCATGACGAGCGGCTTCCATGTGCCAAGGTTTTCTCACAAGCTTGCCAACTCCTCGCGCGGCTTTCAATGCACAGAGGATGCGAAGGCTGAGGTGCAGCCGGCAAAGGAAGCGGCTGCGGCGCCCAGCCCCGCCAAGGCGACCGCTACTGCGGCAGTGGAAGAGGAGGCGCCTGCCAAGCCAGGCATGCCGGAATCCTTTCCGACTTCGACCCCCAGATTTCTTACAACCCACCCTACAGCTCTGGGATGCCCGCATGAGCTGATGACATGTCAATAACTGTGCGCAACGACGAGCTGGAATGCACCGAAAGCCGGAACAGAAGCTGTATTTGCTCTGCAAATTTGACATGCGGAGTATTGCGGCACAGGTATGAGAAGCACCCCTCGTGTAACAATCTTGTTGTACTCATAAATCCGATTTTCTTATGTTTGCCGCAGGCAATGGCGACACGCTGGGTCTGGCGGCGCGGTTCTTCGACCGCAACTGCGCCGGCGTGCTGGAGGGCGACGACCTTGAGGAGATCGCCTTCATGACCGCGCCGCCCATCTCCCGTGCGTCCCTGATTTCTGTAGTTCTGAGTGTCCCCCCATGTTGCCAGCATCCCAGCGGCGGGACGGCGGCGGCGGCGACTGCTGCAGCGGAGGCGGATGCAGGAAAACGCTGGGCGGCGGCTGATCGCTGGCGAGGTCGTGCACGTGCTGGCTTGACTGCCGTGACTTGGCGCAGGATCACACATGTGGGCCTTCTGCACGCCGCAATTCGCACTTCGGGTGTGGTCTGGGGTCTGCGACTCACGGCTGCCGCTCTCTGATGATGGCTGTCGCTTTGTTAATGCAGGCCGTCGCGTGCAGTCGCTTACCGACGCCGTCACCAAGCGCGGCCGGCTGAGGTGGTTATTCACGCTGCCCGCGCACGTGCAACAGACCCAATCCTGCTGCCCTGGTCTGGCTGCACATCGACTTTCTCGCAGGCTCATTGAGGAGGCAGGCAAGGAGGAGGCGGCATCCGGAGGAGCACCCAAAGCTACACTGGCAGACTGCGGGCATCGAGCCAGGCCCTCAAAAGATTTTGGTAGCCCAACCTGCTGTGCCAAATCTGAGCAAACCATTCTGTGTCCTGCTGCGGTGAGAACCAGGCCTCCACACTGTGACCAGACAGCAGCAGATGGAAAGGATCTGGCGCATCCCTCATGTGCCGGCACCAAAGTTGCGGCTTCACAGCGGTCTGCATGGTACTGCAATCCTGTCTTGTGACTCGTTTGCTGTTGCATCTCTGCAGTTACACAGATCACCTGGCGATGCTGGTGCCTGGCGCGCCAGAGCCCGAGCGGCACAGTGCTGCCGCTGCCGCCACTGGTCCTGTGCACATCGTCACGCCCGCGCCCGCGGCGGCGGATGGCGCCGCACCAATGGAAGCGACGGCGGCGCCGGCGCCGGCCATGCCGGACCACTCCGCTGCCGAGCTCGAGGCCCTGCAGGAGCGGCTGGTGAGTGTGCATGGCAATTGCACGTCCTTTAAGACGATTCCTCAAGCGTCGCTTGTGCCTGGTCATACCCGCATGCCAGCTGCCGCCTGCTGCTACAGTACATACTCCATGTGCAAGGTAGCAGGCATGTCCTGCCATGCGCCTCCTGCCCCTAGCGTCGTGCCTGGTGTGGACTAAGACAGAGCGAGCACAAGACGCATCATTTCTGTGTTTACTGTCCCTGCAGACGGCGGCGCAGGCTAAGATCGCCGAGGCGCAGACAGCGGCAAAATCCGCCGAGAAGGGGCGCAAGGCGGCTGAGGCCGCCAAGCAGTCGGCGGAGGCCGCCAGGAAGGCCTCCGACAGTATGGCCGCGTCTCTCAAGAAGAGCCTCACAACTGCAGAGCAGGTCCGGGCTCACTGTGCCGCTTGCACCATGCATAGCCTCACCATTGCAGGACCCCAACCAATCAGAAGTGCATAGCCAGTTTGTGGCCTTTTCACATCTGAGCCACTTATTCACACCGGCCCAAGAGTTGCAACAGTGCAACGATTCAAATCCACTTTTCTGTCAGACGCGGGACGAGGCGGCGGCGGAGGTAGCGGCGCTGAAGCAGCAGCTGCAGGCCGCTGCGGAGAGCCGCGACTCCGACAGCGCCGCCCGGGACCGGTGCGTTTCTGAAATCCCTCTGCTTTTGCTGACCCAAGACCTTACATCTGCTGGAGGGCTGTGGCCATACGAGCGCTGTTGTCGTAAGACGCCTCTCACCCCTTGCTTTGCAAACTCGGCTGCATGCGCTGCCCAGCCATGCGGTGAAGCCGTCGTGGCTGCTGCTGCTTCTGAGCCCACACCCCAGGATCGTTGCTGACACAGCTAGGACCTGACCTGGCCTGCTGTGTTGCGCGCAGGAACCTGGAGACGCTGGGCAAGGCGGAGGCGTCGCTCAAGGCAGCGCTGCGGGAGGTGTCGCTGCTCAGCGCGGTGCTCGGCAAGCCTTCTGCAGCCGACGATGCCTGAGCGGCTCCGGTTGAACGCGTGAGCAAATCCAGTCGGCTGCCGACAGCGCCCAAGTGGCGTGCTGCGGCGCCTGGAACGGCCTGGGCGTTCTCGACGGGGTGGCGAGGACTCGAGATTGCTTGCTGTGATTGTGTAAGTGGACTACTGCGCATCACCTTCACTGATGCGCATCTGTGCGCTCTGTGAGTGGGATGCCGAGTATGCTTGAGCTTTTGCCATCAGTTCAGTGTTGAGATACTGGACGGTGAAAGCACGCAACGGCATCTCAAAGTGTCAAGCTGTGGCAGCACAACACAGGGCACACTTGCATGTGTGCATGCCTGAGATTTCGATGGACAAGCCCCTTTCGCAAGCACTCCTCATGAACACACGCTTTCACAGCAATTGACAAGTATAGCATCACCGAGAAATCGCCAGCACGAACGTGATCGGTTGCGTGCACTGTTGCTTGACCTTGACGCGGCCATCATGCCCGATGCAAAGCCCAAATTGGTAGGGTACCTCGTGACGCCAGAGAAGGTGCGGCGTGTACTCTATGATGCTATATGTCGCGCACAGTCACGCTGTCTGATCTTGTGCGCGTCGTCTTCACAAAGCTTCTGAGCAGCAGGCAGCGGCTGCGCTGAGTCAAGCGCGCCACATGTGTGGCACAATCCTTCGCACACAAGCCTGCTACGGTCGTCCTGTGGCTCGTGTGGTACTATGGCATCGTGGTGGCACATAGGCAAAGAAACACCTCAGCGCCGGGCTGCGTCACCGAGCGGAGAAGGCCGGCCTGCGGCTCGTGGAATTGGATGCCTCGCGCCCCATCGCAGAGCAGGACACCTTCGCCGCCATCGTCCACAAAACATCCGGCGACACACGTGAGGCTCGCTGTTGTCGCATCCACGTATGGGTTTCCATGGCGCCCTCAGCTTGGGCCTGACGCCATCCGCCATGCATCGCACATGTACCGGCCAGGTTTGACTGCCTGCACACGACATGCTGTCGGTGAAACGTGTCGTGCCGGAGACGTCTGACCGTGCATATGTCTGGTGCCGATGCGGCAGGAAGGGACGCGCTGCTGAGGGCGTATCAGCTGGGTCACCCGGGCGTGCCGATAATAGACCCCCTAGACCGCGTGCGGCTGCTGCGCGACCGCAAGACCATGCTCAGCTCGCTGTCGAACGGCATCACCATCCTGGTGAGATGCTTGCTGCGCCCTGATGTTGCAGCACTAGATTGCAGCTTGCTGCTGTGACATCTTCTACAGTGGCCACGAATCGCAGTCACAACCACAGTTCTTGCTGACATGAGGCAGCGCATCAACTGCTGCTCAATTGCATGGGACTCGGAAGATGGTGAACCTTGTTGTTGGCTGCAGGCGCCGCACGACAATTCTGACGTGACCTCGGTCACAGTCACCGCGCCAGCGCAGGTCACGCTTGCGCCAGGTAGGGACACTGTGACACCTGCGGAAACGTCATTCAGATTGGAGGAGAGACCTGGGCCTGCGAGATTGACGCTCTGCCTGCAGCGAGTGCGGGAGTACAGGACCTCTGCTTGTTCGTCAGGGACCTGACGGCTGCAGCCAGCAAAGTGACAGGAAGCGTTTCACACGGTCCGTTCTGATGCGAGGCGTGCAACACCCTGCCTGCCGGCCGGCCGCAGGCGTCAGCGTGGCGGGCACGATCGACGCCAGGGCTGCAGCTGCGGCTTGGTCCGTGTGAAAAGCTATCCTGCCTGGCGCAGGCATGAGCGTGGCAGACGCAATCGATGCGATGGAGACGGCGGGGCTGCAGCTGCCGCTGCTGGCCAAGCCGCAGCTGCAGAGCGTGCCCGGCTCGCACGACCTGGCGCTCATACGCGACCTGGCGGGGCTCCAGTCCCTGGTGCGCCGCCTTGCAGAAACAACCTGCTTCATTTCCTTCTGTTGCGCTTGTGAACATGCAGGACCTGGCGCTCATATGCGACCTCCCCGGCCTCCAGTCTCTGGTATGCCTGCCTCCACCCTGAGGCGTCCTGATCCACCTGCTTGAACCGCCAGCTTCAATGATGCTGCCCCCAGTCTCGGCATAATGCACCCCGCAGTATGACCGGCGGGCATGCATGTGATGCACTGGCTTCCCACAGCAAGGGTTGCAAAAGTGCCGCGAACAATCCGGTGCAGTGAGGCAGGGTTTGTCGGCGCACCGCTGGCAGACCGTGTAGTAATGCTGGTCGTACGCGAGTGTGGCTGGTGTAGCAAAGCCGAAGCTCTGGCACGCGCTCTGCAGGTGTTTGAGACAGAGGATAGGCATTGTGCCTTGGCGCACCACTGGACAGACCGCAGCACATAATGGGGCCAAATCACGAACACAATGACCGCCGAATTTGAGGATCACGGCAGAAAGTTTGGTATTTCTGCAGGTGTTTGAGACGGAGGACAGCGGCCTGCAGCTGCCGGTGGTGCTGCAGCAGTACATCCCCCATGGCGGCCTGCTCACCAAGGTGCATTTGCGTACCGAGTCGCTTTGACACTGTGCATCAAGGCTTTCCAGCAGTGCTCGCCGCAGCCATTCTCCCCGGCCCTGTTCTTGACCCGCCTGCCCTGGCAGTGACTGCCTGCGGCTGTTGCAGCGGTCAGTCACAGCATAAACACAACGTGATACATGCCGCTTATGGCATGTGTGTTTACCAAGGGTATATGCCTGCGCAGGTGTTTGCCATTGGTGCGGCCACGGTCATGGCGCAGCGGCCGTCGCTGGACGCCAGCCAGCTGGCCGGCAGCGGCGTCATCAACCTGTCCCGCGTGTCCAAGTTTCAGCCGGCGGCGGACGGCGCCCGCTCCGGCACAGACGCCGCTGCGGCCGTGGCCGGCGACGGCAGCGGCGCCGGAAGTAGCACAGCCAGGGAAGCCGGAAGCAGCGCCGGAAGCGGCGCCGCCGAGACCGGCCGGATAGAGTTCGCGGCGGAGCACGCGGCGGTGGAAGCAGCGGAAGCAGCAAAATCGGCGGCGGCGGAAGCGGAGTCGAGGCATGAGGCGGCGCACGCGGCGAGGGACGCGGCGGCGGCGGCGGAGCCGCCCGAGTGGCTCATACGCGGCCTCACGCGGGAGCTGCAGCACGAGCTGGGGCTGCAGCTGTTCAACTACGACCTGCTGTGCCCCGTGCCAGGTGCGGAGTTTGGGAGTTGAAGGGTCTAAGATTGAGTCTGGAACTGGTGGCCTGGGGCATCACTTCGAGGCGGTCGCGAACCGCAACACGTTTGCCTCGAGTATTGCACACTGTCGCTGTGCACGGTATTCATTGAAGGGCGAGCAGAGGGTCGAGTTGCTGCAGGACGCTTCCAGAAGTGCATAGCTGAGACGCTGGCGCTGACGCGATGCAGGTGCCAGGCCAGACTCGGACTCTAGCAAATACCATGTGATCGACATCAATTTCTTCCCGGTGAGCTGCAGCGCTCCCAAAGAAAGCTTGCCCTCCACCTTAATATCATCTGAGCTACTGCGTGCACGTGGGTTGTTTCCTCACCGCTGGTGCAGGTTGATGCGGCATTTACCTGCTGCGACGCCACAGCAAACCTCAAGTCCTCGCACCTTCGTGTATCCCGACCGCAGGGCTACGAGAAGCTGCCGAATTACGAGGACAAGATGTGCGCCTTCCTGCGGGCGGTGGTGGACGGCGAAAAGAGCGGCGGCGGCTACGGCCCAGCCACCTTTGGCGCATGCTCGCAGCTGTGAGCTGTGTCCAGTTGCCTGCTGGTGACTCCAGCTTACGGTATCTACTGCCGGGATTCGTTGCGGCTGCAGCTGCGACGCAATCCCGAGGGGCACGCATTGGATCTAAACCTAATAAATGCGTGTGACGCTGTTCGTATGGGCACCAGCCGTGCCCAACTGCCGTCCAGTTGACTTAACGCTGCAGTTGGCGCCGTGTCCGTCACTGCCAATTGACTGCGACGAGTGATGTTCAGATCTCTGAATGTCGCCGCTGTGTGACCCCTCGATGTCACGAAGTACGATGTGTGTCTTTGTGTTTCGTATGTGCGGTGGTTCAAGCGGGGTAGGGCTGACACCATAGTTTCCGGGCTGTCAAGACTGAAACCAGCCGTCAAGGACAGGCCAATGCAAAGTCACACAAGCCCTTTGTACTTTCAAATGCCCAGCAGGCCTACATCACACCTAATTGTGACTATCGAACTGGTAACAGAAACCGAAAACAAAACAGCGCAATGACTGGATGCTGTTATTCAGCTCCAACTTCGAGCGCAGCAGCCTATAAACCAGTTGTTGCCGCCAGAAGCTAGAGGCTGCCGGCTCTAGCTCACGTCTGCAGCTGCAACGCAGCCGCACACCAAAAAACATATCGCAGGGCAACATGGGAGGCTTAGCTCCCTACTCACTAGGGCACAATGAAAATCCGGAGGTGGAACGCCACATGCCCGAGCAACCCAGAACGCATTCCAGCCGCCATGCTGCCCGGCGCCCCAGCCGCGGAGGCCGAACGCCTCGCAGGGCGGCATACGAGCACCCTAGATACAAACTCCCATGGCTCGATATGCTGCAGGCAGGGCGGCACGAGGACACCCTAGGCAAGAATTCCCTAGAGGCTGAACATGTCGCAGGGTGGCATGAGGCGCACGCCGAGCGCCAGGTGGTCCGACGGAAACTCGTCGTTCGGCATCGGCGCCAGGGCCGTCACTTCTGAGGCGTCGGCGCCCGGCCGCGCCTCGTATGGCAGCGCCAGCAGCTCTGCGACCGCCCACCCCCAGCCCAGCTGCAGCAAGACATTAACATCCTTGATTTGGAATCTGCACTGAGCTAAGCGCTGCCGGCGCCTGGGGCGGCGGCGGCAGATCCGTGCCTGCCTTAATCCACCCCAGGTGCATCACAGAACATAACAGATGCTGCTGTAGCAACGCAACTCCTTGTAGCTTCATGCTTCATGACACACACCCAGATGTAGTCCAGGTTGCCGGCAAAGGTGGCCGTCTTTGTCGTCAGCGGCGGCTCGCACTCCTTCATGCTGTAGGCATTGTGCAACGGCGCCAGACCGGACACAATTTCCACCTGCAAAGGGGGATCAAGGAAGCACGGAAGGAAGGGTTTGGATGCGGCTTGCGGAGCCCGCGAATTGATGGCGTTTAGTGGCAATCGTGCCGCCCTTGCCAGGCATTGGTCAGGTGGGCGCCGCTGAAAGCAGAGCAGGGGGCTATGGCACAGGGATCGCAGTACCTGCAGGATACAGTTGCGAGGCACTGTCACCGGTTGTTATCGCTGGAAATCCTGATGTCTCAGCGCACCTGCTTCCACAGCGGCTCTGGTGCGCCACGCCACTTGCTGCGCTGCAGCGGGTGGTCTTGATGCCGGTGCGACACCTTGCCTGTGATTTAGATTGAAGATCCTTCATAAGTACGTCTTTGATATACCTACGGACATATGCACATGTGCTGCGGGGCGCCTCGCCACTTGCTGCGCCACAGCGGGTGGTCCTGACGTCAGTGCGACACCTTTCCTGCGTTGGATACAACGTGTACAAATATTCATTGCAATCGCATTCCCACACCGTTCGTGGCAACACCAGGCGGGGCGGACGATACGATGTGCCCTTGAAATGCGGCTGAGATGTATGCAGCAACAGGGCAGGAGTCGGGAGGCTGCTGCACCAAGGCACCGGGATGTGACCAGAATGCAAGCACTGCTCCTGTCGCCGCAATGCACGGTCAACATCACGAAGATTACAAAGATCGTTGTCCATGTCAGGAAGTACCTGTCGTCAGCAGGTCATACACGCCGCTGGTGAGGGCGCCTCCCTCTGGCACCTGCGGCATGTTTCGGGTAATCAACACCACAAAGTGCGGCTCTGGCTCATGGTCCGTACCTTTGCGGTCCACCGTGGTGCCCGAAGACAGGTTTACATCTTGGTATGGACATTTTGGTATGGACATCCTGCTCGGCAGTGGCTAGATGCATGATGCCTGATTGGTCACTTGATGTTTGGAGGCTGGAATAAAAGAGATGGCGTGAAGTCAAAGTGCAGGAAACAAACTGAATGGATCAGACCCAGAAATTAGACCCAGAAGCACTCGCCTCATCGAAGGGGTCTGATCGGATCTTGCGCCACAGGCTGTTGAAGTCGCCCGCCAGGAGCACTGGCACGGGGAGGCGCAACGTCCTGAAAACATGTGCACGCTTGTCAACAGTTGGAAGTTGTCAACAGTCTCGCAGCAACCTCGCCAACAGTCTTGCAGGCTGCTCAGCAATCTTTACCGACACTGGCCGCCTGGATGCCTGCCAGGATCGAGTTGGCCTTTGCAAAAGCTACCTGTGCGGCGGCAGGAAGACGCCAACGCGCTCCGAGAGGATCTGCGCCTGCAACCACATGCCACGCGTCACACAGCGCATGCCGCAGTTGTGCACCCACTTCACATGCATCCACACCAGACAGATCCCATCTGCATGTGCCACGGCCAGCTGACCGCCGTGCGGTGCAGCACGCGATGCTCCAGGTGTCTGAGTTTCTGGTTCTGCAGGAAGGGTCTGCACACTCAGCTCTGCACAAATGATCGTAGCAGCGCCGCGCCGCACCTGCAGCAGCTTGACATCGGGCCAGCGCGGGTCCCAGTGCAGGTGCGCGGTGGCCGTGACGAAAACCCGCTGCAGCCGGGTGTCCCGCAGCAGCGTCACGATCGCGCCGTCCTCTCGCGCCGCCAGCACCTCCCGGCTGGCACCTGATGCGTACTCTGGAATGTGGTCCGCAAAGCTGCGGCCACCGCCATAGACGATGATGAACATTGACAACGGGATATCAGATATCAAAGTTGGAATTTCTTGATCGCGCTGTCCTCTCGGGCCGCCAGCACCTCCCGGCTGGCACCCAACGCATACTCTGGAATGGGTCCGCTGCGTCCCCCGCCATGAATTTATCATCTTGTAAGTGATAGGTGATAGCAGAAAAGCACAAGATGATGGGTTTTATATGAACCCCTATAAAACCCTAATAAAAACCCACTGCTGTGCGCGTGCCGGCCTCTTATGCGCATTTGGCCGGCAGGACAGCCTGCCTCGGCTTTCCAGCTTCCGCAGCGGATCACCCGCCATCCCATACATCACATCACAATATCAAATGAGAGCAATATTATGCAATGAGGAGAGGCGAATTCACCGGATGATCTCGTGCGCCAGCACCTCGAGGCGGCCGCGCCTGGTCAGCAGCGCGACGCCTTCCTCGGGACCCGCCACCGGGTCATTGGGGCCGACCACCCTGGAACAGGAGGGTTTTATGATGATGTAGCCACAATCGACCTCTAGAACCGTTCACCAGCTGAAGCTGAAGCATCAGCTGTAGCAACTTGCATGGGTTCATCCAGGTGTTGCCGTGTCGGCTGCATGCCGCGGCGGAGTTCTGGCTGTCAGGCCTCACCTGCCGTAGTACAGACCCTCATACTCCGCGAAAGCTGGCAGCAGCTGCTTCTCAAAGACCGGCCGCTCCACCTGGAGCGTCAAGTGATCAGCGTCAGACGCACATCATGCTGCGGCGGCCCAGCATGGTGCGGCGGCATGCGGCTGCGCCTCGTCGGCGCCAAACCCTAGCATTACCTCCTGCAGGCAGATGATGTCCGCCCCGTAACCCCGCAGCTCCTCCAGGATCCTCGGCCACCTGATGCTCCATGCCAGCTGCTTATCGGTGGCGTAGCTGTGCACCCCTGAGTTTGCATATTTGTCCGCCTGCGCGCATGGGTAAACTGTTCGTGATCTGCGTTGCGAGGACGTGTCGCCTCCAGCAACGTCACACATGTCTATTGCGCACCAAGATGTTGTAGGAGATGACTGTGAGAATTTGATTGTCGACCGGGCGCTCGGGTGCGACGTTCGTGAACTTCCTCGTCGCCATTGTCAGTGCCTTGGTGTACATGCCGATCGTTCAAGAGTGTATCAGCGAACCAGGTTTGTGGGTTCGTCTACCGCGATCAAATGGAAGGAATTACGCATTGATGAAGTTGAGAGAGAATGTGAATCAAGCATTTCGGAGTTTTGAGGCGCCTTGCTGGAGCACGATGACACGCCCTTCGGTTGCTAGGTAGCAGGTTCAGCTCTCGTTCCGATCAATCGACGCTGCAAATCGTCGTCAGTGCTATCAGAATCTGGGTGGGCCATGCAAGTGCAGAACTGGCAGATCCGAGCGCTGGCTGCAAAGCAAAATCGCACGGCGCCGCGAGGCCGCCGCTGTTCAGTTCCGAGCGGCCAATCGTGCGGCAAGTTCTCACTGAGGCCGCGGCCACACATCAGAACAGCCCTGGATGCGAAACTCCCTCGTCCGTGACCTCTCGGCAACCTCGGCGGAAACCAATGGGGTATCACAGGAAGAGGTTGGACTGCTGCACGTCGTCGACGAGACCTGCCGGCGCCATCGGCAGCAGCACCAGGATGGCCGCGAAGATCAGGGCTGCGGCCAGCACCTGCAGATGTGCACACACAGGCCGTGACTGCATGCAGTAACGGGCAGTGACAGCACCACTCTAGCGTTTGCAGCAGGGCCCGTGTGTGCAGGCGCCCGACAAACTGTTGCACCCAGAACAAGGCCGCACGCCGGCATGGCGCGAGCTAAGCACAGAGCATGCATCAGACGGAGCAAGTGGAGCAAGGTAGGGGAGGAGGGCGGTGTGACGCTGTTTTTGGAGCAACACATCATGCAATACCCCTGTTTGTGAAGAATCAAGATTAAGATCAGAAACAAACTCGTGCCTGGCGGCTGGAGGGGGGAGGCGTGACGCTGTCCTGAAGCACCGCCTCGGGCGAGCGCTGCACGATGAGGATGTACAGGCCGAAGGGCAGCGCCAGCGCGGAGCCCAGGAAACCCAGGCCCAGGCCGATGTAGGTGAACAGCGACGTGATGGACAGCACCCCCTTGCCGAATGCACCCTGCACATGTCATGAAGTAGTGGTTCCATCTTGAAACGGGTTGTAACTGACTGCACTGGCTGCAATGCTACCGGCAACGCACACGTGCTGGGGCCTGCCTTGCGCCGTGCCCAGCGACAGCGCCCAGCTGCGACAAAACACCCATTCGGTTCACACGGCCGACACTCGTACAGGCGGGGGCGCCGGCCGCGTGCACCGCAAAATGGCTACCAACACATGAAACGGGAATGAAGTAGGAATAAAAGGAGAGTGGAGAGACGACCAGTATCAGAATGAGGAGCACCTGCATGATGCGGCCGCCGTCGATGCTACGGACAGGCCGCAGGTTGAGTGCTGTCGACACCAGGTGTCGCAACGAAAACTGACTTTCTATGATTTCGACCTCAAGCAGAAGCTCACGGTGAGCTCGAAACTCTTAGCAATGCCCACAAATGAAGAATGGAGGGTCACCTGCACGACGCGACCGCCGTCGATGCTGCCGACGGGCAGCAGGTTGAGCGCTGTCGACACAATACCCGCCCAGCCGGCCACCGCAAAGGGGTGCACCATGACGCTGGGCCCTGACATCGCCTTGTCCCCCAGCACCGCCTGCAGGGTGTAGTGCAGGGTTTTTTTACGCAGGGTTCAAAGCAGGATCCGCCTCCGTAACAGGACTGCCCGACATCGCTGAAAATCTGGAAAGCTGACCGCATGTTTGCACAGTCTGACAGCCAGTCCAGACTTGACGGATGCTGCTGCGTGCCGGCGATGTGGGGCCGGCAGCTGATGCCAATGACACTGTCAGGGCGTCGCTTCCCGAGGTGCATTCGCCAGGGGGAGGCGCAATGTTGAATGCGACAGCACACCTGCATGAGGTTGCCGAGCGCGAGGCTGCTCTGGAAGAATGCCGTCGGCACCGCCACCAGACCATCCTGCACATGTGGACATGCGCGGCACGTCAGCATGCGCATGTTGGTACAGGCTGGAGGAACAGGGCTTGTACCATTGCATAAGACCACTGCGAAAGATCACCTTTCGAGCACATCTGCGCACGAGTGGATCTGGAGCCCACTGCATAGCCTGCTGCTGCCCAACTGGGCAGCTCAACTCGATTGCTGGGTCACCAAATGCTGCTACTCGAACCCGAAGAAGAAACTCGTACCTGGCCGCCGGCTGAGAAGAAGAGGCCCGCCAGGAACAGCGCCAAGGCGACGGCGCCGGCGGCCGCGGGGCCTGCGACGGAGACGTCGAACAGGTCCGCCCGCGTGCGCACCATTGACTTGAAGGGCGTGACGGCGCCGAAGGAGCCGATAGCGCCGTTGGGAATGAAAAATGACGGCCCCATCTTGACCTGCGGATGCCAATCCAAAGCAGTAAATCCAAGCATCGAAAGTTAGGCAAAAAGGGCGTGACGGCGCCGAAGGAGCCGATCGCGCCGTTGGGGCTGAAGAACGACGGCCCCATCTTGACCTGCGCGGGGGCATGCGCGAGTAGGGTTTGCGTGTTGAGCAGCAATCTTGCACCGGTAGACTTGCTGACAGGATGGGCGGTGCTGTCTTGTGTTGGGAATGGAGAACGACGGCCCGATGTTGACATGCGCGCAGGCGTGCGAGCGGCAGTCGGCAGGGATACATTGGACTGGGCGTAGGCATCCTTGGCAATTGCTGAGAGGATCTCGGTGGGGGCCTTGAAGCATGCAGCATGCCTGCAGGCCTGCTGCATTGTTCGTTTGAGAAATGAATGAATAAGAAGAGCTAGCAGCAGCGTGATACGCTTGTGCTGACCACACAACAAACCGTGCAATCGTGGACGAACCTTGCACTACGCGGCAACCAGCCGGTGCGCCACCTCGTGCTCGAGCACTAATGCGTAGCATCGCACAGGCAGATCTCATCTCTTTCCGAGGTACATTTCATATGCAAACCCAGACGCACCTTGCGCAGCGTGGCGACCAGGCGATGCGACACCTCGTGCGCGAGTTGCGTCGCAAAGACGCTAAGGCAGGTTGCTTCCAGGGTGATCTGAAACAAGACAGGGATTCTTGATTGTGAACCCACCTTGCGCAGCGTGGCAACCAGGCGGTGCGACACCTCGTGCGCGAGCTGCGTCGCGAAGACGCTGACGGAGATGGGCAGCGAGGCCGCGAGGTAGGGTACGGGGTCCCAGCCCTCCAGGCCCGGAGGCGCCACATTGGGGTCGATTTGGTTGTTGGGGTTGCTTAGCCACTCCACCGTTTCCTGCGCATAATAAGATGTGGTATCCAGTCAACCAACCGTATGTTCATCAAAGTAGAGATACAGATCTGGTTATTGGGGATGCTCAGCCACTCCACGGTTTCCTTCACAGACATGAGGGACAGCTGGCTCAGACTTGTGCCGTGCGAGATGATGCAAAGGTGTGAACTAGGAATTGACAGTACCCGGTACCCTCTTTGATGCGATTGCAGCCGACACGCGTGTTTGCGAGTCCATGAAAGCGGCCAAAGCCACTCTCATGTCCAGTGGCCTGATTGCATGCCCACACTTCAGCAAGCGCGCAGCCTCAAGATGTGTCTAGAATGATCAGCCCTGTTGTGTCGCACCTTGGGCAGCAGGGAGATGTTGGAGGAAAGACCCAGCTGCAGGCAGCTTCCCGCTGTGAGCACCGCCAGGCTGACAGCAAACAGAAACTGCCAGGTGTTGGCCGCCTTCGGCCGGCACGCCTCCCCGATGATCACCTGTCGCACATCATTATTGCACATGAGTACGCGCGTCAGTCAAACGCATTGTCTCTGCACGAGGGCAAGCCGTTGCAAGAGGTCACATTGCTGCTGCGCAGAAGCGCACTGCCCCGTCCCTTGGTTTCTTCCCCAGCCGGCAGTGAGCAGGCTCATGCACGCGGTGTGGTTGCCGGGCATGTGCCGACAAAAGCTGAATGGTGGAGCTTGCCTGGAAGGCGATGCGGGGCCCGCCCCGAGGGTCGTCACCCTCCTCTGTCAGGTCAAACACCATGAACAGCTCGTATTTGTCGCCTGCATTGAAGACACAGGAACTGCTGACAATGCTGACTAGGACATGAGACAACTGAAAGCCAAGCGGCAGTCGGTGAGGATGCAGCTGGATGCAGGCTTGCTGTAATGTAATGGCTGCAGAACTCGAAAATGCTTCATGCAATACGAATGCATCAAAACTGGTCTTCATGGAAGGCCTCACCAAAGCGCTGCCGCAAGCTCGACTGGATGTTCTCGAACAGCTGTTCCCGCGGCATGCGCAGCGTGCCCTGGACGTACACGCCGCCAGCGTTACCGTTGAGCCCTGCCTGCGCGGCTGTGGGCGCCAGATCCGCTATCTGTAGTGGCAGGGCGCAGTAAACTGAGCTTTCTCGAATTGCACCTTCGAGTCGTTCAGCAGTGCGGGTGCAGCAGGACCCGCCTGAGACAGCACAGCGCGGCAAGCTATCCTGCTGCCTGTGCTATGCAGAGGCTGCCGCGCACCTGGATGATGTTGGTGACGTAGAAGGTGTTTTGAGTGAACACCTCCTTCCGGATGACATCCACGTCTGCGCGATCAAGCTCCGTCGGCCGCAGCATGCTCTCCAATTCCTCCCGCAGCTTGTCCTCTGCGGCATGATCAAATGGAGCGTCGTCAACTTTGGGTCGTTGCATCACGAGGGGGCATCGCTGATTGATGCTGCACCTGAACCCCTGGCCAGCTGGATGCCTGCTGGATGCCTTCTACCTACCAGGAGCATCGTGCCGGATGATCAAGTCCAACCTGTATGCTTGGTAGTGGCATGGTGCTCGAATGCGGATCTGCAATGAGCACGCCGCACCGTCAATGTTAGCGTCGTTGCTGCTGCCCTCCTTCCCACCCTCCTTCTTCTCAGCCAGCCGCTTGCCCATCTCCACAATCTTGGCCTGCGGGCACCAGGTCAGCACATGCTCTTGCGATGTGTCAAGACACTTCGATGCTGGACGACTGGCACTACCGCGAACGGACGCCGATACACGCTGGCTCCACGAGCTCTTCATAACAAGACGGCCGCAGCAGGCTCACGATCCGCAATCTCCGATTTCGCAAACATCTCAAGCCGCAGACTCACAATCTCGGAGTTGAACTTTGGCCTCTCATCGCCGCCCTGGTCCCCGCCCTTTGTCTTTTCCCGCTCGTCATCCGCCTGTCTGATCTTGTCGAGCACGCTGGGGCTGATAGAGATGTCGACGGACGATGTCGACTGCGACGCGGCGGCGTCCCGCGCCCGCTTTGCCTCCGACTTGACCCGCTCCTCATCATCGGCTTTCCTCTGCGCAGCAGCAGCACATGCGGCATGTTAGACACCAGGAGCATAACTCGTCGGCTTTCCTCTGTGCGGCAGCATGCAGCGGATGCAACGTGTGAGACGCAAGAATATTGTTGGATGTCCTCTGTGCGGGAGCGTGCAGCGGATGCAGGGTGTATGAGATAGCAAGATGATCTCGGCACGCATGAGCTGCGAGTTGCCGAGTATGCTGCACTGGGCTTATATGCTTGACAATGAGCAGGATGGTTCGGCACTTGCATCCTGAGCGATTATGATGAGTAATGATGCATGTCTGCTGCATGCTGCGAGGAGCAGCGCTCCAGTTGCATCCGCAGCTGCGCCTCACCTTTTTCTTCTCCTCCTCCTCCGGATCGATGCCCAGTAGCGCGTCGAGACCGGTCAGCGTGTCTCTGATGCGGTCCTGCACCGGTGTGTCGCTGGTGTCATCGCCACTGGCGCGGCACTTCAGCCCCGCGGCGCCGCGCCGATGGCTACCGCAGAAGGGCGGCCGTCGCTGCAGCCTGCCGGCGGCGCCACATAGCGCCCGTCGGCTGCTCAGGCCGCGCTCTGCATGCTGCGACGCTGCATCGCTGCACCGGGCCACGGGCGAGTGGAGACAGCAGGTGCCGGGTGCTGCTGTGCTGCTCGCCAACAGGCGCGCGTGCATGGCGGTGCGAGCTCGAGTAGGAGCTGATTGGTTTGTTGTCCCCAAATAACGATGGGACAGCGACTGGAAGGGCCGCTGGAACGCCTGACACGTCACAGATGGCGAGAATCGCTGAAGTTTCTGAAACGATGCCGAACGCTGCTTGGTCTCCAGTGCGTGCTTGGATGTGCCTCAAGATGACTCAGAGCTAGGCAGGTGTCTGCTGCGCTCGATATTTAGATGCTGCACCTGCTTTCAGCGCCACCCAAGATGCTGCCAGCTAGTTGATTCACTCTTCGTTAACTTTCAGGTTGGAAATTGTTCTGTCTGACGGGAACGGGACTGTAAGCATGCTGACGTTCTGCCACATGGCGAGTCACAAGCTCTTTCGCCAGCAGCCTCACCCAGCCTCACCCGCAAGCGCAGAACCGTCGCTTTTCTATCACAAGGGCCAAGCTAGGGTAGGGAATGCAGCGGGAAGTGGCGTGTTCAGCCAGAATTTTGTAGTGCGCGACTACAACACGCATACACGCCCGGTTTCGGCATGGCGCGCCGGCGGGCCTGGGTCGCGGCTGCCCTAGGGTGCCTGTTGCTGGCGTCTGGAGCCGCATGCGTCCCGCACAGGAAACTGAGGGCGGATGATCCGGCGCTGCTGTCGACAGACCCAGCGGACCGGCCTATGTTCTCAGTGGTGAGTGAGGCTCGCAGCGGGGCCAGCCCGCGCTCAGAGCTGTTCTGAGAGCGAGAGCGTGGCTTTGGGCAGTCCAGGCAGCTAAAGGGGCTGCACAGCCGCGACCCTCTGCCTGCAGTACCACTGCGCACGGGACGCTTTTCGAACCGCCTTCGAAGCGGTCGTAAGACTCTGCGTTCGGTGAGGTGGTCTCGGGGTCCATTTTTCAGTACAAATGGCTGGGCCGCGTCCTGCCTTTGGAGACTGCTCGTAGATTTCCTTGCCGAGGCAGGTCGCCAGCCGGAACAGCGTCGCAACCTGGGCAACGCTTTCGTCACGAGCTAGGACCTAGGCGTATTCACTGCTGTTTCCTCGGCTGTTACGCTGCTCAAGGCTGCCAGTGATCCCCAACCGTAGGCCCGCCGTTGCCGCCGTCGCGGCCGGCGCTCAAGGAGTTTGTTTTCCCATGACGGGGGTGTCAGCAGCATCATCGTATATCGAACGCCCCAGACGAGTGTATTGAAACGATGCACCATGTTTCAGAAATGGAAAGTTGTTCACGGCGGAGCAAGGCGGCATGGCAGTGTGGCGCCTGTAAATGACGCTGAAATGTTGCTGCGGCACTTGGGCAGACAGCAGCAGGCCGTCCTCACCTGCAATGAGTTTGATGTGTTCCACACAGAAATGAACATGAGCAGGCGGGCGCACTACTCAGCAGCACCGGCACATGGTGCTCATGTGCAGCGCGGCAGCGTGCAGAGCGCAGCCATTTGGGGGCACGGACGGTTATGGATGCCAGGCCTGATCTTGGCTCCACTGCAGCCGGTCGCACCAAAGCCGCCACACGCAACTCAAACAGAACAAGAAATTGCTGCACGCGCAGGTGACATCGTGCCCGGCGCACATGGCGGCGGACGCGACGCTGAAGCAGCTGTACAAGGGTAACGGCTTCGACGTGGTGGACCTGACGGCCACCATCGAGATGACGCAGGAGGCGACGTACGCCAACAACTTCCGCGACAACGACCCCTCCACCTGGTCCGCTACCGCCGCTGACTGTGATGTTACGCTACCTGACGCTGTGATTCCTCATTTTGAACCTGGCAGCGCAGCATAGCAGCCATCAAACGTGACCCTTCCATATGTTTCTGGCTTTTGGTTCGAGTTAATGGCATGCATCGCCCCGGAACTGTCTCCGCATGAGCTGAAGGGCGCCGGGGGAGACGCGGCTAAACTACACAGTGGAGGTCAGCCCGCATGGCGGCAAGCTGCCCAAGCAGCTGGTTGCGCGCCTGCACACCGGGGTGCGTCATATCGCCTGCCACAGATATCGCAAGTGCACGCCGGCATGATGCTGCCACAGACCCACTGGCACTGGGTGCTGCAGATCCGCACTGGTGCTGCAAACCCTGCTGCAGACAACCCTGCTGCAGAGAAGCCTGTTGCTGAGCCTGACCAGAGCTCCAACTGACTCGTCACTGATATGCCCCTCTCCGCGCCCGCAGTCGTGCTTCAGCCCGCTGGAGAAGGACACGGTGTACCTGACGGAAGCGGGCAACGCGACGTCCGACGTGGAGGCCGTGCTCAACCTGGACGCCGTCAAGCACACCGGGGTGCGTCCCTTCAGAAGAATTCCTTGATTGACCGATCGTAAACAGTCACTACCACAAACGAGGTCCTCGTCATGAAGCGAAAGGTCACCTGCATGGCTGGGCAAAGGCTGTCTCCAACCTGGGCGCCGTCAAGCACCGGGGTGCACACTTGAAACTGCACTCGAACAGGTGACTAATCGCAGCAAATTCCAAGGTCTTTTCTTGCCTTTTGCTTCGCTGGTTTACACCAGCTGACACTCCCTGCTGCCGCAGCCCCATGCAGTAAGGCAACGGCATGCATATACAGCTGGCGCCTGGTGTCTTGAGTGTTGCTGACGGTGCTCGTGCTTTTGCATGCAGTCGTCCAGCACGACAAAGGACTACCTGATCGACTACGACAAGACGCAGGCATTTGTTGTGTACGACGCTGAGACACAGGTGCGAAAACTTGGCGACCTTGGAATTCCTGTGGCTTTGGCACTTGACGTGATGTGAGGATGGACTCTTTAATCATCTATTGGGGACCTGAGTCTGTGGCAGGCTGTGGCAGGCTGGTCCTGGTCGAGTGAAGCTGTTTGTTTTGTTTTTTGCCTGTTCTGTCGTTCAAGCATAGGTTCCAATGTACAGGTGGCGTGCTGCGACCTCATCCCGCCGTTCCCGGACTTTCCCACCGAGTGGATGGCCACCGTGGAGGCAAATATCATCAACCAGGGCTACACCTACGTGCAGCGGGAGACCTACTCCGAGGCGCACGTGCGTTTCTTCCGTCCACGTTGCCTGTTCACCTCCTCCTTCCTGGCCCATGCAGCGTGTTCTGCAACCGGCGCTGCGAAGGAAGGTGCGCGTGGACCTGCACGCGGAGGACGCCGACATCAACACGGCCCAGCCCCTCTCTTTCCATGTAGTCTGTACAAGGAATGACTTTCTTTTCGAATTGTGCTGCAGAATAAGGTGCGCGTGGACCTGCACTCGGAGGACGCCGACATCGTGATGGTGCAGGACTATGCCGCAAAGCAGACCACCATCATCTACCCGCCCAACACCACCTTCCCGCATGGCGTCTGCACGGTGCGCCGCGCAATGTTCACCTCTGATTGCTCTGTGTACCGCCCCCTCATTCTCCTGGAGGCAGGTTCGTGCATGCGCCAGGGGACGAGCGGCATTCAAGGTCTTGCAGCTACTGGCCCCTACTGCACCCAAGGTGCCCAGGTCATCCATGACAGCTGTCTGGCATTTAGCCCTCGTCACCGTTGAACTCTTGCCCACCCATCTACTTTGTTTCTGTGACTGCTTCATCTATTCACATTCCGTCTGTCTCCCTGCAGTCACGGGAGTTCATCCCCTCCATGTCCAACTTTGTGGACGACTCTGCCGGCTCCGTCTACGGCACGGGCAACTTTCTCATGTTTGAGGGGCATGACGGGACGGGCGCCAACGCGAAGCCGGCGTTCGAGCCCGGCCACGTCGGCGTGCGCGGCATCCCCTGCGAGGCCTGGTATCGCAAGATCGAGGCGCCCGCCAGCAACTCCTCCTTCGACGTGCAGTTCTTCTTCCCCGTCAACAGCTGGCTGGTTGCCCGCGAGAATTACCACAGGTGCCGCCCGCTAAAATCCTGAATTCTGTATTCCAAAATGTCCCGGCGAGTCCTCCTCTCTGTGTTCGCTGCATGCTCGAATCTGCGGCAATGCGGGTGGCGCTGCATGCAGAAAGCTCCCACAAGGGTCTTGGCTGACTGGCGCCGCCTGACCTTCCCAGCAGGACACTTCAACAGATT
>JAABUK010004268.1_pt1 | contig 23408 bp, 23 predicted proteins | sample 5559141 | NCBI WGS metagenome assembly JAABUK01 (sample SAMN10711869, study PRJNA513367) | rock metagenome | isolation source: Antarctica rocks | place: Antarctica: Victoria Land, Pudding Butte nord | collected 2016-01-03
ACCCAGCCAGGTCGGCCGGGCGCCGAAGATGCGGGCGACCCGAGATGGGGTCACCACCATCACGTTGGAGTTCTCGCACGACCCGAGACAGTCCGTCACTACCTGCACTCGGGCAACCGCGGCCAGGGCCGTTCGCAGCCGGTCGAGTTGAGCCGGATGGTCGGTATCCGGATGCTTCTTGGCTGTGCCACAACAACAGCCGCGGCACACCGTCACGGTGGGGACGGAGCTCATCAACAGGTCGCCTATTTCACTTTGTCCGGGAGCAGGGCTTTGGCGATGGTAACGACGGCGTCGCCGTTGAGTGGGCTCGGGGTCAGCGCCGGGCTGTGTCGTGCAAGGCGGGGTCGTCCAGGCTAATTTCGTGGCGGTCAAGCCCCTGGATTGGATCCGGTGCTAACGTCGGTTCGTCGCTGGTGTCGGGGACCCAATGGGCATAGCAGTCGCCGCTGGCGTTTTTGCTCTGGTAGATCAGCCCCCACAGGCAAGATCCGTTATCAAAACGAGCTGCTGTGCCCAGCTGACGATCTCTACGGTGAGCCATCGGTTTTCACCGACAAGCCTGCGGCGGTGACGACTTCAATGCAATGGTCCTTGAGCTGTTCGGCAAGGTTGCTGCCGATAGCTGCAATGAACTCCTTGTCGGCTGCGATGATCCAGCATCCGCGGTTAGGCATAGCCAGCTGGTAGAGCTGCCGAGCGTGGCGCCACGAAGCCGGAACATGAACAGGGTGCATGTGCTCTTGTTCGGCCCATTCACTTTCGACCTTAGCCAGGGGGTCGGCAGCGGACGGATCCACCGATTCGGCGTCGCGCAGGCCCGGTACGGCCAATCAAAGTTAGCCTGAGCGGGCCGGATGAAGACGTACCTGTTCTTGTCCGGCATCCTGCCCACGGCCTCACAGGCCGTGCATTAGGCCGCCTCACGTGCCGCCGCCGGTTAACCCGTCCGCGCCTACGGGTTCGGACAGCTGTAACGGCGCGCCAGTGATCTCACCGGGACATCGACACCTGGAGGGGTCGTGGTTGAGGGCGCCGCATGCAACACGGGACAAGGGCTCGGCGTCGGCGTCTCGCTGACTTTCTTCAGGCGGGCGTCGGGTTGCCGTCGTCGGCGGTGCGGTCGGCCACGCTGTCGTCATCGCCGTCCACCCCGGCCTGGTGATTTGATCCGGAATTTGCTTCTTGGATTGCTGCGGCGGCCCGTTCCGCCACCTCGTCGCTGTCCTTGTTCTCTGGCACAGTGCTGTCCTTTGTGTTAGGCGCGGTCGTGATCAGCTGGGGGAATCGGTGGCGGCGTTTTCCTGAGCCTGTTGTTTGCCGGTCGGGTAGTCGGTGTCCGTGGGATCTTTCATCTGCAATCCCGCGGGGACGTGATCCGGCTCTGCTGAGATGGCCGGGTCGTCCTGGTGGTGGGTGTAGGCGGGGTCATCGCTCATGGGCTCATCTTCCAAATGGCGTCGACGTCTAAGTGTATCCGCTCGTGCTGTACCCCAGGGTGGGGTCGGCGAACCGACCCAGTTCCCGGGCATCGGGCTACCAGCGACCACATGGCGCAGGTCTGCGCAGACACGCATGTCCAGCTGATCCACAGCAGCCCGGGGGTGCCTCGCGGACGCGGCACCACGCAGGCCGGTCATCGGGCGACTGTAATACGACGGCAACACGGGAGCTCGCCGCGGCGGGCTGAGAGGGCATCAGCCGACCGTCAAAACCTGATCCGGGTAATTCCGGCGTGAGGGAGCACATGTCAGCCAGAGACGTCGTTATCGTGGGCGCCGGTGCAATCGGCACCGCGGTCGCTTGGCGGTGCGCGCAGCGCGGCCTCGCCGTCACCGTGGTCGACCCGGACCCCGACCGCGGGGCCTGGCGGACCGCCGCGGGGATGCTCGCCCCGACCACGGAGCTGCACTGCACCGAGGTACCGCTGCTGCAGCTGGACCTTGATTCGCTGGCCCGTTACCCCGCGTTCGTCGCCGAGCTCGAGGATGAGACCGGCCTGAACGTCGGGTACCTGCGCAGCGGCGCAATAGCCGTCGCGTGGGACGGGGCCGACCTCGCCGCGCTGCGCGACCTGCAGCGGTTCGCCGCCGGTCTGGGGGTCGACGCCCGGCTGCTGAGCGGGGCGCAGCTGCGCGAGTTCGAACCGGCCCTCGCGTCCGGGCTGCCCGGCGGCCTGTTCGCGCCCGGCGATCATCAGGTCGACCCGCGGCTGCTGCACCGCGCGCTGGTCGCCTGCTGCGTCGCGCGCGGCGTGCGGTTCGTGACCGCGACGGCCGCGGTGGAAGTCGACGCCGACAGGGTGCGCGGGGTGCGCCTGGACGACGGCACGCGCCTGGCCGCGGGCACTATCGTGCTGGCCGCGGGCAGCTGGTCGGGGCAGGTCGAGGGCGTGCCGCGGGAAGCCGTCCCACCGGTACGTCCGGTCAAGGGCCAGACCCTGCGCCTGACCCCGCCATCCGGGCTGCGCCTGCGGCACATCGTGCGGGCCTCCGTGCGCGGCTCGGCCGTGTACATCGTGCCCCGCTCGGACGCGGTTCGTCAGGTGGCGTCCTCGGTGCCGCAGTTCCGCCCGGACCATCGGCGGCGGCGGCCGACAACGGCGGGCGAGTCCTCCATCGACCAACCGCCCCCGCCGGCCGGGAAGCCACCCGTCGGAAGCCGCCGCACGTCGCGCCGGTCACATCCGAACCGCTACGGGTGCTCCGGTTTGATGAACCAAGGTTATGCAATCCGTTCGGTGTGGTTAAAACCTACCCAGCTCGGTTTGGCGCCCGCGGGGCTCGGGCAAACCCCGATCGTCGGGTTCATCAGCGGCCGGAATAGCAACCGCTCGCGGACCGACGTTCCTGTCCGCGTCGACCGGCTGCGCTCGACTTAATTGAAAGGACCGCTCGATGTTTCCCACCCCTTACCAACCGTTGGTCGAAACCCAGACGCTCAGTACGGCGCAATACGACTTGGTGTTCTACTTCCTGGTCATCGCGGGCTTGGCTCTGGCCGCCAGTTTTGTATATTCGTTCACCAGTCGCGGCGAGGTCAGTACCCGTTACCGTCCCGCGGTACTGGCCAGCATGTGCATCACCGGCGTCGCGGCGCTGTCCTATCTGGTACTGATCATCAAATGGGATACCGGTTATTCCCTGCAGAGCAACATGTACGTCCCGAACGCCGAATCGCGGTTCGGTGTCACCGTGCGGTACATGGACTGGTCGGTGACCGTTCCGCTGCTGACCGCCGAGCTGATCGCGGTCTGCGCTGTTGCCGGAAAGAAGGCCAGAAACCTGCGGGCCAGCACTATGGCAGCGGCTTTCCTGATGATTCTCACCGGATTCATCGGTGCCAAGGTGTTCAACGAGGGCACCAACGTCGGGGCTCTGGTGTTGTGGGGGCTCATCAGCACCGCTTTCGTCTGTTACCTGTACCCGGCGTTGATGTTCGCCGTTCGCGACTCGATGGGACAGTTGTCACCGCAGGCGGGCCGCGGGTTGAAGGCGGCGCTCACTCTGCTGCTGTCCACTTTCGTGGTGTATCCGCTGGTCTATGCCATCCCGGTGTTCTTCTCCCCGACGGCGAAGTGGCTGACCGGCATCCAGATCGCGTTCTCGGCGGCCGACATCATCGCTAAGGTCGGATTCGGAGCGATGATCCACAAGATTGCCAAGCTGCGTACCGCTGACGATGTCGCCTCCGGCACCGACACCCATCCCGAAGCGGTGTGGGTTTCGCAGGTGAAATACAGCGACGGTGTGCAACCGCCGGCGGTCACGGAGATCCTGCCTGGTCGGGTGGACGGCCACACTGCGAAGGTGCCGGCCCCCAGTGGCGTCGCGGTCATGGTGGATGGCCCGTCGGACGGTTCCACCCGTCTCTGATGAGAGATCGGGCCTCCCTGACGACAAGCCCATTCCTCCTGGGCGCCTTCGCGCCGGTGACGCGGGAGATCAGTGCCTACGTTCTACCCGTGGCGGGCACGCTGCCGGCCGAACTCGACGGGCTGTTCACGCAGATCGGGCCGAACCCCATCAAGCCGCCCAAACACACCGACGTCGACCGGTACCAGTGGTTCGCCCAGGACGGCATGGTCAGCGGCGTTCGCATCCGCCACGGCCGGGCCGAGTGGTTCCGGAACCGGTGGGTGCGGTCCAGCCGGGTCACCCGGGCCTTGGGAGAACCGCGGACCCCCGGCCCCCGGCACTTCCCGGTCGACACGGTGCATACCAACGTGGTCGGACATGCCGGGCTGCTGCTGGCCCTGGTGGAAACCGGGTGCGCACCGGTTCGCCTGGACAACGAACTGGGCACTGTGTGCTACGACGACCTCGACGGGGCACTTCCGCACGGAGCCAGTGCCCATCCCAAAGTAGATCCGCGTACCGGCGAATTGCACGCCGTCGTCTATTCCCCCTTGCGCACCTGGGCGGAGTACACGGTGCTCACCCGAACCGGGGCGCTCCGCAGCTGCCGGCGGATAGCCCTGGACGGCCGCCCGATGTTGCACGACATCGCACTGACTGACCGCCATGTGCTGCTGTTCGACTCACCGGTGAGATTCCAGATGATCGCCGGGATGCGGGGGCGGTTTCCCTACCGGTGGGACGAACGGCATCAAACCCGTCTGGGCGTGGTTTCGCGCGACGGCACTGCCCCCGTCCGGTGGTTCGACATCCCGCCGTGCTTCGTCTTCCACATGGTCACCGCGGACGAGACGGACGAGGTCATCCGGTTGCGGGCGGTGCGCTATCGGCGGCTGTTCGAATCCGGCGCGGCCGATCCGCTGAACCAGGGCGGGCAGCTGTGGCAATGGCGGATCGACCTCCGCTCCGGCACGGTCACCGAGCAGCAACTGGACGACCGGCTGCAGGAACTGCCCCGGGTCAACCCGCTGCACGTGACTTGCGGCGCCCGATTCCACTACTCCATCACCGCCGCCGCCGACCGCATCAGCTCACACATCCCCGAATCCCTGCTCAAACACGACCTGCACAGCGGGACCAGCGAGATCCGCCCAAGCCCGCCGCGGACAGTGCCCACCGAAGCGGTGTTCGTCCCGTCGACTGCTGGACGGTCACGACCGGAGAATCTGTTCGATCGGGACGCCGAAGACGACGGCTGGCTGCTGCATTTCAACTTCGACGAGGACCGCGGCGTCAGCGATCTGATCGTGCTCAACGCACGTGACTTCACCGGCGCACCGGCCGCGGTGATCACCCTGCCCGGGAAGGTGCCGTTCGGGTTCCACTCCAGCTGGATCCCCGGTGACGAGCTCCCTGTTGGCTGACGCGCCGGCCGGCCGGTGGTAGGACGAACCCGGTCTGGGGCGTTTTCGCTCACGGGTTCACCCTGGGTAAGGACAGTTCCGCCGCGAGCCGGATCTGCAAGCAGCTGGCCGGAGACGGTATCGGGATGCTGCGCTTCGACGACCTCGGACTCGGTGAATCCGAGGGCGACTGACGCGAAGGATCCTTCTCACGCAAGGTGCGGGACACGGTCCAAGCGGTGCATTTCATGGCGGAATCCGGCCGGGCGCCCGGCTGCTCGTCGGCCACTCCTTCGGTGGGTCCGCCGTGATCGCCGCCGCCCACACCACCGACGGAATACGAGCTGTGGCCAGCATCGGCGCCCCTACCAACCGGCCCATGTCGAACACGACTACGACGCACTCGTACAGCGAATCATGGAGGAGGGCGAGGCATCGTTCCTCATCGGCGGAAAAGCGTTGACGTTGCGGCGTCACTTCATAGAGGACGTCCGGGCCGCCGATCTGCACGAGCAGATCCGGCAGCTGCGCCGCGCACTTCTGGTGACGCATTCTCCAACCGACAACACCGTCGGCATCGTTAACGCCAGCCAGATTTTCCGCGCCGCGCGTCACCCACGCAGCTTCATCTAGCTGGAAGGTACCGACCACCTGCTCACAGGACCCGGCCAGGCCAAACGCCTGGCGCAGATCATCAGCGCATGGGCGGATCCGTACCTGGCGTGAGAACCGTAGCCCCGAAATCGTCGCCGCCGCGAACTGCACCGCGCGCTGACCAACCGCCGCAGCTTGGTCGACGCCTTCACCCCCACCACCGGACCGACGTCATTCGGTGTCACCCGCCAGGCCCGGAAGGGCCGGGGAGAGGCGACAATTCCGTCAAGGCCTATCAGTCCGAGGTGGGTTCGGTGATCGGAAGAATACCACCGAACGACCATAGCCGCGGCTGCGTTGGTGTCGTTTGCTGACGACCAGCGCCAGACGCATCCGCATGTAACCCGTGATCGCGGCGAAGCGCCGCGCGGAGTGGCCATACCGTCCAGCATCTGGGTGAAGCCGTCGCCGTCCGCGGTGTCGCTGACCGTCGCGGCGCCCTGGCCGGTGGTGGTGCCACCCCGAGCTGCCGAGAGCCAAGTCACCCGCATCATGACCATCAACCACCTCGACACCATCACTCCCGAAGCCATCGAAGCCACCCGCGAAACCCATCTCGGCGCCTGTCCCCGCCAGATAATCTGAGGGCAAGAGCGCCATTTAGCGCGAGCACCGACAGCCCGGGTCGGCGTCAGTCGAGATCGAGGTTTCGGGTCCGGTCGATAAGTTCGTTATTGATACTGGCGTCGATGTCGTCCATCGTGGTCGAGAGAAAGGCGAGTTGGGCGATGGCGTCCTTCTTCTTCTGGCTTCGCGGCGGCCCAGTCGTAAGTCGGCCGCGGGGGTGCGGGCTTCTCCGCTTCGGTTTCGGCGGGGCTCACGACTGTGAATTGGCGAGTTATCTGGCCGCTTTTTTGCACGGTGTTTGGCACCATTCTCGAACTTCGGTTCGAGCTCCGCGATGCATCTGAGCGTGAAACACGGCGGGGCGGCCAAATAAGTCGCCAAAAAAGGCCAACGAGCGTGCAAATACTGTGCCACTTATCGGGTTCTGGCTCAAGTTTCGTGATCCTGGCTGAGTTGTGGTCGTGCGGCCAAGGGGCTGCACGTTCACCGCACGACGGCGTCGAGGCGCTGGATGTGCGGGTTCAGGGCACCCCTACCCGGCCTGAACGCTGGCGCTCGGCCACATCTGCAACACCGGTCACACTGTCACCGGGCCACGGCCTACCGCCGGAACCGGGGGTCAACCTTCGCCGCGATCAACCACCCATCAGCTTCACGAAACCTGAGCCAGAACCATTTACCGTGCAAGTTCACAGCCTAAGACATTGGGGTAAGCAACGCCTGGCGGAGAGGTTGTATGATTTGATCGGTGTTGCTTCCACCCCCTTGAACGCGCCGATCAAACAATCAACAATATCTTCTTGATCCGTTCACCCTACCCAGACACCGAGACGCACTTCCGCCACGCCAGCTTAATCGCCTACGACCCACTTGCAGCGAAATTGCTAATCACCCATTCGAGGCAAACTCGGTCTCCGGAGTTCGCACTAGTACTTTCATTCCATCGCCGGCTCGGCCGGCCTCCATTGCCTGCACGACATCCTCGAAATCCACGATGCGGATCCAGTCACCTTTGAGGGAGATTAGGCCTGCCTGCATGGCCTGTATGACTTGATGGAAATCGTCCCGGGAATACACTGCAGAACTCCGGATTGATCGGCCGGCCGCCAGCAGATGCCGCGTCAACGGTATCGGCCTTTTGTACAAGGCGATTGTGACCATCCGGCCGTCGACGGCAAGGCACTGCATACCTTCTATAAACGCTTCCGGCGAGCCGGCCGTGTCGATTGTCGCAGCTACTCCTTGACCGCTTGTGTGTCGCCGCACTTCGGTCAGCAAGTCTCGTGCGGCTGGATCAACGACGATTTCAACACCCGCCCGTTTGAGGATTGCACGCCGCTCTGCCATCGGCTCGGACACGATGACGGGCCAGACGCCCTTCGCCCGCAGCGCAAAGTACGTGCCGATCCCGATCGGGCCACCACCGAGCACCAATGCTGACTCTCCCCGCTTAACCTTCGAAACCGTGACGCCGTGCCATCCAACCGCCATCGGTTCGACAAGTGCACCCAGGATGAGATCGACCCCAGGTGGGAGCTTGAAGCACTGGTTGGCGCTCACGAGCTTGGTCTGTGCCATCCCACCGCAACGTCCTTGTATACCCTCGAAGGCCATGTGCTCGCAGTCTGTGGTGTGGCCCGCTGAACAAGCGGGGCACTCTCCGCAAAAATGATACGGAAATACCGCCACGCTGTCCCCGGGAACAACGTCGATGACCCCTGCTCCCACTTCGGTGACTACGCCAGAGAATTCATGCCCTAAAATCTGTGGCCAAGTCGCGCCTGTGAGCTTGGCGGGCCGCAGGAAGTCGCCAGGGAACGCCTCCGGTTCGAAATAGAGATGCAGATCTGTCCCACAGATACCTGTGTATCCCCCGGACAGTGAAACGGTGTTCGGCTCAACCACTATATCTGGTAGTTCTTCCACACGAACGTCCTTCACCTTGTGTATTCGCACAGCTTTCATAGCAAGCCACCGTCTCCTTTTCAAACCTTTTATGGGAACTGGAACAACTATTCAGGTCGGCTGATCTCGGCCGAGCAATCATCCGCGGTTGCCGGCAATGGAAGCTGCGCTGACCTCGCGAGGACAACACAGCACTAAAGGGCGAAGTCCATCGATCCAGGCTGCGTTCGCACTCACCCGGCGCACGCGGGACGTGTGGGGGCAAAGGCCGGGTCGGTGGCCGGATGCTCTGGCGCGCGTGTGTCTCGAAGTTGAGCGACTGACTTAGCTGCTTCCCCTGGCCGCGGCGCCGAGGTAAGCGAACAGCGGGTCGGTGTGCTGCCGCAAGCCTGAATAGGTGTTCGCCAACTTCGCATAAGCACTGACGTTCTCCGAAACCGGGGCGAAGGTGTCACCGGCGTGGACCATCGCATCTACAGCCGAATCCCAGTCGGGGTGAAGACCAATGCCAACGGCGGCGCAGATCGCCGCGCCAAGGCCAGCTGCGTCACTCATCCGCATCCGCTTGGCCGGCAGGTCGAACACATCGACCAAGATCTGCATCATCAGGTCCGACTTCGATCCCCCACCGGAAATGATGAGGTGCTCGGGACGTCGGTCCAGACGCGCCGTCATCGCGTCCACATGGTGTCGCATTGTCAGGGCGATGCCCTCGAGAATGGATCGATAGATATGGAATCGTCCCTGGGTGCCGTCGAACCCGAGCAGGGCTCCGCGACGGTACGGCTGTTCGCCGGGAGCCAGCCAGTCGAGCAGGGCGACCAACCCACCGCTACCTGGCAGGATTTCGGACGCGCCGGCATTCAGTAGCGCCTCTCCCCCGCCGTCTTCGGCCAGCAGCCGGCGGAACCAGCTGACGGTCCACATTCCGCGGCGGATGCCGTCGCTCTCGTACAGGTACTGCCCCGGCCGGGAACCGAAATTGGTCCAGAAAGCGCCGCCGGAATCCTGCACCGATTCTCGGCCGACCGCCATTCCCGCGATATAGGTACCCAGCGAGATCAAGACCGTTCCGTCGTCCCGCAGGCCGCAGCCCAGTGCCTCGACGGCTTTGTCGTTGGACGTCGCGAAGACCGGCAGCCCCGTTGGGATCCCCGTCGCTTTCGCGGCCTGCGCCGTGAGGACACCGAGCAGGCCACCCGGATCGACCAGGTCGAACAGCATCGCCCGCGGCATTCCGGTTGCGCCGAAGGCCTTCTCGTCAGTGCTCCAGCGCCAGGTGGCATGGTCCATCGGCCAAACGCCCTGGTAGTTGCCGGCGGTGTCCACCCGGTTGCCTGTCATCCGGTACGTGATGTACCCGGACGACGTCGTCAGATGGCTGGCTCTGTCGTTGCAGGGGGCATACGCCCGGGAGACCCGCTCGTCCATCCAGCTCAGCAGCGGCTCGGCGAGCGACCCGTCGGCCGCCAGCACCGCCCGGCAGAACCGGATGGTGCACAGGCCCACGGCGACGATGTCCCGCAGCTGGCCTGGAAAGCGGGACAGGGCCTCCCGGCAGGCCACCGTGATCGAGTCCCAGACGTCGTCGTCCGGGTGGACCACCTGCCCCGGCGCCGGATGCACTGACGGCCGGAGCGCTCGCTGCGCCTGGGCGTGCACCGTGCCGGATCCGTCGACGATCGACACCTTGGTGCTCTGGGACCCGTTGTCGATAGCCAGTACATACCGGGTCATTGGTCCTTCTCCGATGTAGGGATTGTGCGCTACGGTCGACTACTTCACAGGGGAAAGATGGTGCCGGCGTTCATTATTCCGTTCGGGTCGAACCCCCGCTTCAACGTCTCCAGCATCCCGAAGGCCGTGCCGTGCTCCTCTCGCACCCACGGAGTGCGGTACTTGCCGACTCCGTGATGGTGCACCATCGACCCGCCCAATCGCAGCGCCTCCTCGACGATGATCGCGTTCAACGGAACGTGGTACTCGTTGATCTCTTCCCGCGGTTCGCAGTTGATGCGGTAGTCGTAGACGAAATACAGATTGGTTCCGGTTTGATAGCTGTGCGAGGAATGCGCGCCCAACATCGTCAGATCGTTCAGGTGCTGGAACTCTGCCCGGATGCGACCGAGCACCGCCTCGTAGAGCTCGGTGACGTGAGACCAGTTGATGGAGACCTCGGTGGTGTAGCCCAACTGCTGGGTCTGCAGCATCGTCTGCTTCTCGGCATCGATTTTGTCCTGGCCCCAGTTGAGGGCGTCAAACCAGGATTCGATCAGCGTCGCATCGACGGGGGTGTGCGGGATACTGGCGAAAGTGGACTCGATCGCATCTGCAGTCGCGTCAGCAATGCCCTTCGGGCCCTCCGCCATCAGCACCACAACATTCTTGCCCTGGTAGAAGTGCCCGAAGTGCTGCTGGGCGTCTTCCGGGGAGTAGAGCCGGCAGACGGACGGCCGGTAACCATCGGTGATGAGCGCCCGGAGGCCTTGGACACCTGCGGCGAAATCGTCCACCAGGAAACCGAAGAAGCGATTGTTCTCCGGCTGGTACCTGAAAAGCTTCACCGTTACCTCGGTGATGAAGCACAGCGCACCCTCGTTACCGATGATGATGTGCCGGATGTCAGGGCCGGCCGCTCGCCGAGGCACACTCTTGATGCGGCTGATGGTGCCGTCGGGGAAGACTGCCTCGAGACCGATCACCATGTCCTCTATCGCGCCGTACAGGGTGGAAAACTGACCGATGGAGCGGGTTGCAACCAGGCCACCCATCTGTGCCAACGGCTTCGACTGCGGCGAGTGGCCCGTGGTGAGTCCCTGCAGGCGAAGTGCGTCCTCCAGAACCTGCAGTTTCACGCCGCATTGCGCCGTCACCATCATATTCGCCCGGTCTATTTCGACGATGGCGTCCATCCGGGAGCCGTCCAGCACCACCGTGTCAGGGACCACCGTTTCCAGCCCTCCCTCCGTTGCGGTGCGACCGGTCCGCGGGACGATGTTGATGCTGTTGTCATTGGCGAAAGTGAGTATTGCAGCGACGTCCGAAGAGTCGGCCGGGTAGACGATCGCCGCCGGAATCGGCCCGTCGAAGATGTTGTGGACCGCCGTGTACTTCTTGAACCGGTCGACGCTGGCCTCCCGCAGTTGCTGCCCGTCCGTGTCGACCCTGCCGTCTCCGAGCATGTCTGACAGGCGCGCGACGATGTCTGTTCGGGACAGTGTTCCGATACTCCTGGACATGCTGCTCTCACTTTCCTTCTCACAAAAGTTGTCTGCCAGAAAGTTTGTCTGGACACCAAGTTTGTCTGACCAGAATTGGCTACGCCGGGCGGCCTATCGGACGAGATACCCGCCGTCGACGACGAGTGTTTGGCCGTTGACGTAGTCGGCCGCCCGGCTTGCCAGGAAGACCACGGCGCCCATCAGATCGGCCACGTCCCCCCACCGACCGGCGGGGATGTGTTCCAGGATCCGGCGATTGGCTTCATCGTCCGAGCGGGTGGCTTCGGTGATCTTGGTCGCGAAGTAGCCGGGCGCCAGCGCATTCACCTGGATGTTGTGCTGCCCCAGCTCATCACAGTAGGCCCTGGTGAACCCGACGATGCCGTGTTTGGTTGCCGCATAGGCCGGCGATGACTGGCCGCCCAGATAGCTGAACAGCGATGCGATGTTGATGATCTTGCCGGCCTGCTGCGGGATCATGTAGCGCAGCGCTTCCCTGGCCAACTCGAAAGGCGCGGTGAGGTTGACGGCAACCATGGGATTCCACTTCTCCGGGCCGAACGACTCCACGGCGTCCAGGAGACAGATTCCGGCGGAATTCACCAGGATGTCGACGGAGCCGAGAGATTCGGCGCACCCGTGGACGACCCGAGCGGCAGCGCCAGGTTCGGTGATATCGATGATCAATTCTTCAAGGCGAACACCTTCGGCCTCGACCAGCCGCCGGGTGGTGCCGTCATCCGGCGCCAGAGTGGGCACATAGATGTCGGCGCCGGCCTTCGCCAGCGCAACTGTGAACGCCCGGCCCAGACCGATGTTGCCGCCGGTGACGATCGCATTTCGGCCGGCCAGCGAGAACACGTCGAGGGAGAAGGATTCCAGGTTCACCACGTGCTCCCGTTCTCAGCCGGCGAACGGGTCGGAAATGCCGACGTAGACGGTCTCCAGATATTCCTCGATGCCCTCGATGCCGCCCTCCCTGCCCAAGCCGGACTGCTTGACGCCGCCGAATGGCGCCGCCGGGTTGGATACGACACCGGTGTTCAGGCCCAGCATTCCGGTTTCCAGCTCCTCCGCCAGCCGCAGGCCACGCTGCAGATCCCGGGTGTAGGCGAAGCACACCAGCCCGAACGGAGAGCCGTTGGCAAGGTCGATTGCCTCCTGCTCGGTGGAAAAGGTGACGATGGGTGCCACCGGGCCGAAGATCTCCTCCTGCAGTATCCGCGCATGCGCGGGCACACCGGTCAGCACGGTCGGCTCGTAGAAGTAGCCGGTTCCGGTCTGCGGCCGGCCACCGTGGGCGAGCTCGGCGCCATCGGCGATGGCGGCGTCGACCAGGGCTGTCACCTTGGCCCTGGCCGCCTCGCTGATGAGCGGTCCTAGGGTGATCCCCGTTTCGGTGCCCCGGCCGACGGTGAATTCACTCATCCTGTCGATCAACTTGCGGGAGAATTCTTCGGCCACCGATTCGGCGACCAGGAAACGGTTGGCGGCCACACACGCCTCGCCTCCGTTGCGCATCTTCGCAAGAACTGCGCCATCCACCGCGGCGTCAAGGTCGGCGTCATCGAACACCAGGAACGGGGCGTTGCCGCCCAACTCCATCGACACCTTGAGTACCTGGCCGGCCGACTCGGCGATCAGTTGCCGGCCGATCCGGGTGGATCCGGTGAACGACAGCTTCCGCAGCCGGGAATCGGCCAGCAGCGGGCTGGTGACAGCACCAGGGTCGGTGGTGGGAACGACATTCAGTACGCCCGGCGGCAGGCCGGCTTCAGTTAGAACTTGCGTCAGCAGCAACGCAGTCAGCGGCGTCAAGTCGGCCGGCTTGAGGACCGCTGTGCAACCGGCCGCGATCGCCGGGGCGATCTTACGGGTGGCCATCGCGAGCGGAAAGTTCCACGGCGTGATGAACAGGCAGGGACCCACCGGGCGTTTGGTGATCAGCAAACGATTCCGCCCGTCCGGCGCCGTCGCGTAGCGGCCTGCGATTCGCGGCGCTTCCTCGGAGAACCACCGCAGGAATTCGGCGCCATAGGCAACCTCGCCGCGGGATTCCGACAGTGGCTTGCCCATTTCCAGGGTGATCAGCAGTGCGAAGTCGTCGATGCGCGCCATCACCAGGTCAAATGCCTTGGATAGGATCTCGGATCGTTTCCGAGGCGGGGTCCGGCCCCAGTCCCGCTGCGCTGCCGAGGCGGCCGACAGCGCTCGCTGGCCGTCCTCCGGCGAGGCATCGGCAACCGTGGCAAGCACTGCACCGGTGGACGGGTCGACAACGTCGAATGTCGCGCCGCCGGTGGCCGGCGTCCACTTCCCGTCGATGTAGAGCTCGCTAGGAACTTTTGCCAGCAGGGCTCTCTCGAGCGAACTGCCGATCGTCTCACTGGCAGTGGCCGTCATGATGCACCCTGAGCGGCGACGGCCGGTAGCCGGAGCTCATAACCGAGCAGATCCTCGTACAGCTTAAACGGAGACATCTCCCCGGCCAGGTCGCCGTAGCTCGCCCGAGCCCGCCGGTAGATCTGTTCGACCAACCCGGACAGTTCGGCAGGCATGCCCACCGACCGGGCCAGATCGATGGACAGGCCGAGATCCTTGCAGGCCAGAGCAATCGCGAACCCCTCGTCGTAATCCCCGTCGTTGAGGATGGACAGCACGTCGTGCTCGACGAAATTGCTCCTGGCCGGGCTGGCGATCAGGGCTGAGCGCAGCACTGCCAGATCCACTCCGGCCTTGACCCCAATGGCCAGGACCTCAGCCGTGGCGACGAGGTGCGAGAACCACAACTGGTTGATCATCAGCTTGACGGCGTAGCCGGCGCCGTGCCCGCCGACGTGCAGGATGCGCTCCCGGTCGCCCATCGCCTCGAACATCGGCATGCACTGGCCGACATCCTCGGCGTCGCCGCCGATGAAGATCTGCAGCATGCCCTTCGCCGCGCCGGTCGACATCCCGCTGACCGGCGCGTCCAGGATATGCAGACCGCGACCGGCGTGGTCGCGCCGCACCCTGTCGGCCACTTCCGGTACGGAGGTGGACATGTCGATCCAGGTGCCGCCGTCGGCCAAGCCCGCCAGCAGACCGTCGGTGCCGTTCACCACCTCGGACACGTGACGCGGAGTCGGCAGCATGGTGATGACGACGTCGCTGGCGGCGGCCACCTCGGCTGCGGTATCGCACCATTGCGCGCCCCCGGCGACCAGTTCTGCGGCTGCGTCCTGCCGGACATCGTTGACAGCCAAACCGAAGCCGCTCTTGAGCAGGTTGCGGGTCATTCCAGAGCCCATGTTGCCGAGGCCGATGAATCCAACCTTCGGCTGCGTCGTGGCGGTCATGCTGATCCCTCGTCGGTCCTGATCGGTGCTGGCGTGTAGAACGGATTGCTGGGGGCGCGCCGGGCTGCCAGCGCGTCCTCGACCGGCGGGAAGCCGGTCGACCCGTTGCGGAGCGCAGTGCGGGTGGCTTCTCTGTTGTTGCGGTACACCGCATCTGCGTCGTCGGCCCCTGGATTGACCCAGACGGCGGCGATCACCACGTGACTGTCGGCCTGCTCGCGGGGAATGGCGCCGGCGGCTACTGCGTCCGCCACCCCAGCGGCGACGCCTGCCTGCGCCGGACCCCAGATGTGAATGCCGTGTTCGTCGTTCGCCGGTGCGGCCTTGGTGACGAACAACGTCAGCGGCTTCACCGGCAGCGACGGCCGCAGAATAGCAACGAAGGGAACGTGGCCGGCGCTGGGAGTGGCCAGGGCACTGGCCCAGGCGGTGCCGGCCGGGCCCTCCCTGTCCCCGAACACCGTGTTGACGTGGGCCGCATTGACGCCGTCACCGACGAAACTCTCGCCGATCTGCATGCGGGAACCTGCTGGAGCTGGGGCATTCATGAAGCGCGACAACCTCTCGGGTCAGTGATGAATTCATTCAGGAGGGCAGGGATTCAGGAAACAAAACCCTGCTCCTTGACCCACTCGTCGGCAACGTCCTGGGGGTCGACACCGTCGGCGTCGACCTTGGCGTTCAACTTTGTCATGGTGTCGTTGTCGAGCTTGGCGGCGACCGGATTCAGAATGGTGGCCAGTCCCGGGTACCTGTCCAGCATCGACTTCTTGAGGGTCAGCGCCGCGTTGTAGTTCGGGAAGAAATGCAGGTTGTCCTGAAGTACCCGCAGCTTCAATGCGGAGATGCGGCCGTCGGTGGCGAAGACCTCACCGAAGTTGCAGGCCTGGCCCTTCTGCGTCTCGGTGTAGATGACGCCGGTGTCCATGGTCTTCTGACTGCTGGACGGCGACTTGATGCCGTAGGCCTTGAGCATGCCCAGCAGGCCGTCATCTCGGCTGGCAAATTCGCTCTCCACGCAGAACGTGGCATCCTTCGGGTCCAGCTTCGAAAGGTCAGCCAAGGTTTTGACGCCGTCAAGGGCCCCGCCCGGGCTTTCCCGGATTGCCATGGCATAGGTGTCGTTCATGCGGGTGGGGTTGAGCCAGGCGATACCGTTCTTCGCGTCGGCGGCCTTGACTGCGTCGAACTGCGCCTTCGGATCGGCGATCGGCTTTGTGTTCTTCTGATATGTGATCCACGCCGTCCCTGTGTATTCCCAATACATGTCGACGGATCCGCTGGTCAAAGCCGTGCGAGTGGTGACGGAGCCCTTGAGGTTCGTCTTGTCCGTGACGTCGGCACCGTGCGCCTTGAGAATGTCTGCGGTGATCTTGCCCAACAGGATGCTTTCGGTGAAGTCCTTGCTGGAGACGACAAACTTCGCGCCGTCGAGCTTCACCGACTTCGGATCACCGCCGGCGGCTGCCGGAACAGATGAGGCTGCGGATGCCGAAGCGTCTTTGGTCGGAGCCGATGACGCACCCGCGGGTGCGGACGCGGCCGGAGCTGCAACGCTCGGCGAGCTTGCCGAAGTTAAAGAACTGGTGGAGGTGGCGCCTGTCGAGGACGAACCACAGGCCGACACGCCGAACAGCACCGCCAGCGAGGCAGTCAGCGGACGGAGCAAACGCTTGTTCATTTGGTTCTCCAAGGGTCGAATGAATGTCGCGACGAAGTCTTTTCATCGCAATGGAACTGCGTATGCACACAACGAAAAGAAGTTCTTCAAAGGCCTTTCGGACGCAGGGCATCTTCGGCCACTCGGCCCAGCCAGTCCACAGTCAGCGCCAGGCAGACCGCAAGCACCGCGCCCGTCATCTTCACCGGGGTCCGGTCCAGTTTCAGTCCGGCCACGATGATGTCGCCCAACCCGCCGGCGCTGACGAAGGTGGCCAGGGTGGCCACTCCGACGGTGAGCACCAGGGTGGTCCGCACGCCGGCCAGCATGGTCGGCACCGCGAGCGGCAATTCCACCCGTACCAGGATTCGCCAACCAGGGAAGCCCATTCCCTTTGCCGCTTCGATCAACGCACGGTCGATCTGCTGCAGACCGACAATTGTGTTGCGCAGCACCGGGAGCACCCCGAAGAACACGAATGCGATGAGTGCCGGAGCGAGTCCGATGCCGAGCTTGAACGTCAGCAGCACGAGCACTGCTACGGCGGGAAAGGCCTGACCGATGTTGGCCATGCCGAGCACGAAGGGAGCGAACGAACGGGACCAGGGCCGGCTGAGCACTACGCCCAGCGGCAGCGCGATCAGCAGGATTCCCACTGAGGCAAGAATGGTCAGTTTTATGTGGGTGAGCACAGCGTTGGTGATGAACGAACTGTTCAGTGTGACCTGCTCGATGGTGTCCAGGGCGGTGCTATGAACCCAGATCCACAGCACGAGGAGCACCGCAGCAATGGCCAGCGGTGGGCCCAACAAGTGCTTGAGATCGCGGCGGTGCGATGGAGCGGCCTCCATCACCTGGGCCGGCGGGTGGTCTGCGATGTCCTCGATCAGGACCTGGTCGTGCAAGGTCGATCCGGGCATCGCAGGTCCGGATTTGCGGCGGTGCACCGAACCCTGCGCCGTCGCTACGGCGGGAACCACATGATCCTGGGCTGCCGGCTGTTCGCTCACCGGTGGGCCGCCGCGGCCCTGAGCGAGCGCGCGCTTCCGGTGGGCTGGGTGCCGCTGGCGGCGAGCTCGGCGAGCTCGCCGCTGACGGCGCGCTGTACCGCGGCGTAGTCGAGCCCGCCGACAGTTTTACCGTCGTCCCCGACCACTCGGACGCTGGCAATGCCGCCGAGCAGCACGTCCAGAGTGTCGCGCAGGGTGGTGCCGGCGACCACCTGCGGCGCTTCCGGGCCGGCTGCGATCGACGGATCGGCGACCTTGCCGGCCGTGATGAGTCCGAGCAGCCGCACGTGGACCGAGCTGCCGACGAAGGCACTGACGTGTTGGTCGGCCGGGCGACCGACCAAGCCGAGTGGAGTGTCGTACTGGACGATCTTCGACCGGTCGCCGAGCACCGCGATCTTGTCCCCCAACAGGAGCGCCTCCTCGAAATCGTGCGTCACGAAGATGACCGTCTTGCCGAGATCCTGCTGCAATTTGCGAAATTCTCTCTGCATGTTGAGACGGGTGATCGGATCGGTGGCCCCGAAGGGTTCGTCCATGAGTAGCACGGGAGGGTCGGCAGCGAGTGCCCGTGCGACCCCGACGCGCTGCTGCTGGCCGCCGGAGAGCTGACGCGGATACCGCTTGGCGAACTTGTCCGGATCGAGCCCGACGATGGCCATCACCTCGAGAACCCGGGCGGCTAATTTCCCCTTCGGCCAGCCCAGCATTTTGGGGACCTCCCCGATGTTGGCCTCGATCGTCATGTGCGGAAATAGGCCGATGGATTGGATGACATACCCGATCTGCCGCCGCAGCTGGACGGGATCGCCCTTGGTGACGTCTTTTCCACCCAACCGGATGATGCCGCTGGAAGGTTCGATCAGTCGGTTGATCATCTTCATGGTCGTGGTTTTGCCGCAGCCGCTGGGCCCGACGAAAACCACCAGGTCACCGGCCGCGATGTCCATGTTGACCCTGTCGACGGCGGGCTCCGGGGACCCGGCGTAGATCTTGGTCAGATCTTCCAGCTCGATACCGAGCGCGGCGGGCATATCAGACACGAAGACCTCCGGAGACGGTGACGCGGCGGAGCAGCAAAAAGGCTGCATCGAAGAGGAGAGCGAGCAGGGCAATTCCAATTCCACCGACCAGAGCCTGATTCAGTGAATTGGCGGAGCCAAGACGAGAGAGCCCGGTGAAAACCAGATTGCCCAATCCGGGCCCATTGACGTAGGCGGAGATGGCCGAGATACCGAACGTCAGAATGGTGGACACCCGAAGACCGGTCAGCACCACCGGCCATGCAAGCGGTAGCTGCACCTTGACCATTCGCCGGGTTGCCGACATGCCGATCCCCTTCGCTGACTCGAGAATGCCAGCGTCCACCGCCCGGAGCCCGGTAATGGTGTTCCGAAGTATGGGCAGCTGCGCATACAGCACCAGCGCGATCACCGACGGCACCCAGCCGAGACCGAAGATCGGGATGAACAGCACCAACAATGCCAGCGACGGGATCGTCAGGATTATGCTTGCTATCGACTGCGCCGCCCCAGCCCATCGGGGTTTGTTCCAGACCAGTACCCCGATTCCCACCCCGAGCACACCCGCTGCCAGCATGGAGACCAGGACCACCTCGATCTGTTGCCAGATGAGGGGCTCGATACGATGCCAATTGCTGTCAAGATACTTCCAGACACTGGGTCCTGACCCCATCAGGTCTCCTCCCTGCTACGAACTCCGCACCAATCGTGAACGCGTCGTGTTGCCACGCAATGGCGGTCGGCGCAATTGGAAATATTGATGGCCGACGACAGACCCGGTCCAGCCAAGTAATGGAATCCGGGGCGCGATGGCTTCATGATCTGTGGGCGAATTCCAACATGAGCTGTGCTCCAGCCTCAACATTGAGAGGGCAATCCGCCGGGCGACGGGACTGCGAGTAAATTAAGCAGATTCGTGTCATACGCGCAAGGCCAGTTGACGATATGGCAACAGGGGTTGATTTTAGGAAAGGATGAGCATGACGACAGGCACCAAGGGTCCGCGGCTCAACACCGCTGGGCTGAGCCGGGACGTCGAGATTTTGGAGCTACTCGGGGGCGCCGAGTCCACCCGCTCCGACGGTTTGGGCGTCATGCGGATCGCCCAACTCACCGGCCGGGACAAAGCCGTGATATCGAGGACTTTGGCAACGTTGACCGACGCCGGGCTGGCCGTTCGGGATGAGACGAGCCAGAACTACCGCCTCGGCTCCCGCATCTTCGCCCTCGCCGCCAGGACGGTCGAGTCAGAGTTGGTGCGATTGGCCCGTGACCACCTTCGCCGTATCTCCCAGGCCACTCGTGAAACGAGCCACCTCTGCGTCTTGCGCGGCGGCAACGTGCTGACCCTCCTCAGTGAGCTCAGCCCCTACGAATTCCGGACCACCGGCTGGGAAGGCATCACGACGGCCGCCTGGCGTACGCCGTCCGGGCGGGTGCTGGTCAGTGATTGGGACACAGAATCGCTCGGCCAGTGGTACACCGATCACGGCCAGGACGCCGCAGTGGTTGGGCCGGTCAGTCCTGCCCTGACCGCGTCGGCGCTCACCGTGCTCGATCGCCCGCCTGCCAGCAACGCCGTTGTCACCGACTTCGACAGCCTGCTGATGGAGGTCGAGCGGATTCGCCAGCGTGGATATGCGACGCTCGACGAAGAGTTGGAACGCGGGGTGGTCGGCGCGTCCGCCCCCGTCGTGGACTTCAATGACCGGATAATCGCGGCCATCAACGTGAGCGCCCCGAAAAGCCGGATCAGCGGGCAATTGGATGCGCTCGGCAGTTTCGTGGCCCGGGCCAGCCGCGATCTGTCCATCTCATTGGGCAGCCCGGCGGCATCGGGAAGTACGTCGGGCTGAGGGTGTGAATTGGCGTTTTATTTGGTTCTGGCCGAGATTGTGCACATTCTTTGTCCTACCGAGCCCTCGACGCCGAAGATCTTGCGGTCAGCGCCGGGGCGGACAAGGTGTGATCCGGGCAGCTGGCTGAAGCTTCTCAGCAGATCGACCAAGGCGAGAAACGAGACTGCATACCGACCGTCGCCTTCGTCGACCGTTCCTCCAAGCTAGCCACCCCCCCGGCAGAACGGAATATGTCAAGGGGTTTGAGACCAAAGGTTTCTAAGCAGCGTCCGTTTCGTCCTCCTTGGGCGGGTTGATGTAGACCCTCTCCGGGAGGTCCAGGATCTTCGGGTGCCAGGTTTGCCGAACCGCTCCGGCCGGCTCCGGTGCGCAGCCTTCAGCGTGGCGACCCGAACCGCGTGGGTGTCGTTCGCGTGACCGAAGTGCACGTCGGCGGGAGTATGAAGCCCGATCCCGATATGCCGATGCCGATGATTATAGAAATCGACGAAGCCGGCCATGAATGCCCGCGCCTGATCCAGCGAAGCGAACCGCTCCGGGAACTGCGGAGCATACTTGCACGTCTTGAACCACGCCTCGGAATACGGATTGTCATTCGACACGTGAGGACGGGAACGCGACTGCAGGATCTGCAAATCAGACAGCAACGTCGCCACCGGTTTGCTGGTCATCGAACTACCACCGTCGGCATGGATTGTGAATTGGCAATTTATCTGGCCGCTTCTTTGCACGCTAAATGGCACGGTTTTCAAACACCAGTTCGAGTGCAGGGCGTGCGGGCGGTGGGACGGTCAAATAAGTCGCCAATTCCGGCCAGATAGCTTGCAAAAACTAGGCCACTTACCGTGCAAGTTCACACCCCTGCACGAACGACCACTGGCGACATCGGCACCACCACAAGGGCATTTCCGCGAAGATCTGCCGCCAGCTCTGCGAGCGCGGCTCACCGGAAGAGGAGCCTCCTGCGGTGACGGTTGGCGGGTTGCGGAACTAATTTCCGCCAAGATCATCGTCGACACCGCAACGGGATCACCCTGTGCGACGGAGCAGGTGGACCTGTACGTAGCCGCCCGTCCAGTCGTAGTTCGGGCGCTCATTTTGAGTTGGAGCGACACATCGGCCAGCCCCGCTTGCCATTACGTGTTGCGTTCTAAATCTCTATTCGGGCCAGGTGGGTGCTGCCGCGTTGGTCTGCGGGTGGTGGGTGGCGTAGTGGTGGTTGGCGTACTGGATTTGTTTGCGGCTGTGGCGTGCCGCCATGATCGTGATGGTGACCCCGGCGATGCCCCAGCCCACGATTGCCAGGGCGCACCAGCTGCGCAACGGCAGGGACGGGGAGATGACGGCCTGGAAGGCCAGGGTGTCCCACACGATGTGCGCCACGATCAGCGGCCAGATCCGGCGGGTCCGCCAGAACAACCAGGCCAGCACGAATGACAGGCCGAGCCGGGCAATCGCGGCCCAGCCCCACAGCGGCACGTGCAGCCCGGTCCGCACCACCGTGGCGGCCATGATGGCGGCGATGGCGACGGACCGCTGGTCGAATCGGGCCGGAAGGAACCGCTGCGCGAGGCCGGCGACGGCCAGGATCAGCAAGGCGATGCCGCACTCCTCCAGCACTGAGGTGATCCCGGCGTTGATCAGCGCGCGCACCAGGCCGCCCAGGACGGTCCGGGTGCGGTAGAAACCGGGTACCGACAGGTGCAGCAGCTTGTTGGCCAGCAGCGACCAGCCGAAACTGGCGCCCAGGGCGACAGCGGCGGAATTGATGAGCAGCAGCACGTTCCGCCCGGGATGCCGGTCTCTGGGGTCGGAGGTGGGGACGGCGGGCAGGGTGATGGTGGGGGGATCTTCGCGGTCGGTTGGTAGGCCGGCGGTGCTCAGCCAGGTGTAGGGGCCGGTGCGCAGCTGGATTGGGCGGATCCGCCACCGCACCAGCAGGTATCCGGCCACCGACAATCCGACCGCGATCCAGGTGCCCCGGACCGAACCGTTGCCGGGCAGGATCGCCGCGGTGGTCGTGGCCAACACGATGACGGCGACCAGTGGGAGCCACCAAGTGGCGGGGACCGGGCTGCGGGCGTCGGGCACACTGCGCAGACTCATCCGCCCCGGGGCGGCCGACCGGGGCCAGCCCCCGGATCGGGCCGCGGCTTGCCCGGCCTGAACCTCCAGAAGTCGGGCGGCGGTGGGCGGCGCCCAAGGATCGGTCAAGCCACAACGCCCTTTCGTCTGCTCCGAGGAAATTTTGTCGGTCACGGCGCCGCAGTGGCCGGGCTGCTTGCAGCATGACAGACCCGCAAACTCGAGTGTGGTCACCGGACCCCCGTTCGGGTTCGGTGATGGCGCATGTTTCGTCCAACACACTGCAGCAGTCCGCAAGCCGATGGGCGAACGGTCACCGATCGGTAGACCGGAGCTGCGCCTTGATCGCGTCCTCGTGCCTAGCGGCACCTGCAGCACCATCGACTAGCTGGCCTGAGGCTGTTGGTCGCCCGAATGCCGTTCCCCTGTTCTAGTAGTCGTATCGCACGATTGCACGCCGCAGTGATGGCACGCGCACGACCCGGAACCCGGCAGTGAGGAACGCACTGAGCGCGCCGACGTGCATCTCGCCCCAGGAAACGTCCTTACCCGGGGCCGGTTTCATCGGATAGGCCTCGACGGCCCGGGCGCCCCGATCGCGGGCCAAGTCGACAGTGCCGCCGACCAGCGCGCGGCTCACGCCCAGGTGGCGGAAGCCGACTCGAGTCACGAAGCAGGAGACCGCCCAGATGCGGGGATCGTCTTTGTCCTCGTTGCGGCCCTTCCATGTGGTCTGGCGCAGGTAGGTGTAGTCGCGGCGCGGTGCGACTGAGCACCAGCCCACCGGCTCACCGTCGAGGTGTGCAACGAGGCCGTGTCCCTCGATC
>JAABUK010004270.1_pt1 | contig 23389 bp, 2 predicted proteins | sample 5559141 | NCBI WGS metagenome assembly JAABUK01 (sample SAMN10711869, study PRJNA513367) | rock metagenome | isolation source: Antarctica rocks | place: Antarctica: Victoria Land, Pudding Butte nord | collected 2016-01-03
GCGCAACAGGCACGACAGGCGCAGGCGGGGGATTGTTTGCAGCTTTTGCAGGGTTCGAAGCCGGAGCTGCTGGTGCAGGCTGGTTCTGAGAACCTTGGTTGGGATCTGCAGGAGCTTGTTTCGAGCCCGAACCTTGACTCGAGCCTGACCCCGACCCTTGATTGGGACCATTCTTGCCGCTTCCTCCTCCCTGACCAGGATCTGCTGCCGGACTACCCTGCGCCGGCTGCACTACCTGCACAGTCTGTGGAGCCTGCTGGGATGTATTGCTATTATCAGGAATGTTTGGATTGCCATTATCAGTAGGACCATTTGGATCGCTTTGGCCTGGGTCATTATTTGTAGATTCCTTCCGAGGATCTCCATTGCTGCTCGGAGGCGTCGTCTGTTGCGGTCCCTGATTATCAGGTTGAGCGGAAGCAGGCTGTGCCGATGGGCCGTTTGCAGGGGCTGCTGCTGGAGGCGTGGGAGCCATACTACCCTCTGTGTGCAGCGCTCGTGGAGGGTCGTAGATACCACACGGTAGGACAAATGGCCCGTTCTGGGGGACGTTCGTGCAGGCACCCCATGCAGGATCGATTCCCAGGATCTCTGTGGGCACGAGGATGACTGGATTGTAAGGTTCTCCATACGTGGCTGTGAGGTAGACGTCGCCATCGCAGGTAGTATAAAAGGGATCTGAAACGCCCCACGTCGGACATGCAATGTCAGAGAGTGCTAAAGTGTCAATCACTGCTTCGACAGAGCTGCCTTGAGGTCTGCAGCTTGAAGGCCAGCTGAAGTAAGAAGCAGTGGTGATTGCTGCTACTGGGAAAGGCGTTGGGTTTGTATAATGTTCGCCTTTGACTCCGCATGAATCGGACACTGAGAGAGCCCCTAGGACGGAGACATATGTGCTTGGGAAGGTGCTAAGTCAAAAATCAGTATAGGTGTATGCCAAGCTTAGAAATTTTCGAACGAACTATGTGAACCCATCTTGGACCTCAATGGAGCCATAACCGCCTCCAAGTGCATTCACAGTCTTCGTTGCATTGGCTGCATATGTGATACCAGCCTGGGCGGCAGGACTAACAGACGAGCCTCGCGAACATGAGGTTTTCACTGACGCTGTGGGCCAGTAGAAAACCTGCACCTGCTGCGCGAGAACTGAACATTGCCCACAGTCTGTTGCGCTAGTGCCGTTGGCGCTGTTGCTCGCAAAGCCAGAGCTGGGTCCTGGCGTGATTGGTGCTGGAGCTTGAGAGGCAGATGTTATATATGATGGTAATAGTAGGGAAGTATGTGTGCCCGTTCCTGTGGATGGAGATGCTGCGCTACTTAATGCACTGGAGATTGAAAGAATCGGGAAGGTACTGGGAGATGCAGTGTTTGCTGAGGAGCTGGATGGCGGGTTGGAGGGGGGATTATAGGATAGTGAATTAGTTGCTGGCGTATTAGATGGTATGCTTGATAGGATCGAGGGCGGAGTGCTTGACGGCGTACTTGACGGCGTGCTCGATGGTGTGCTCGAGGGTGTACTCGACCGTGTGGTAGAGTGCGTCGTTGAGTGCGTGGTAGAGGGTGTACTAGAAGTTGGTGCTGGTGGAGGATCAGTGGCGGTGAGGAGCGGCAATGGCTCAATTGTATACTGTGCAGCCTTTGCCGTACAAGGATATGGTGGACAACCTTGGCCTTCAACCTTTTGGGCAAAAATCATAGAAAGAATGCAGACAGCCAGTAGTCCTGGCAAGCCACCGCGGTTGAGCCGCAAGATGCTCGCCATGAGGCTGTAGACAACAGTAAAGACAGTGTGATTGTTGGTGTTTACAACTAAAAGTGAGATATTCCTTCTTCACCAACTGACGAAAGCAGCTGATGCATATATGAGACCCAAATTAGTCCTATGCTCCGCCTCTCTCACGGTTCGCAGAATCCGGGAAGGATTCCAGCCCTTGGAGAGCACGCACGAAGGATTCGTCATGGTAATTGCTTGCAATTGGAGGCTGAGGTGGGATTCTGGAGAAGAGGACGATGAAGGTTCTGGTAGGTTGAAGAAAATTAAGTTCTACCAGCGAGCTGCGCCATCTTATAAGACGAGCCACTCAGAGGGATCTAGTACCTCAGCCATGGGCCAAGTAGAACAGCATTGCGGAACACAAGCTTACCACTTCCTAATCTCGCGAGAGGGATGAAGATTTGGACGATTCTGCAAGCGATATTCTTCGGAGGAGAATTTGCTAACTTGAGGATACCATGACGGTAGTAATCGATGCTCTTCTGTATTCTCGAGAAGATCAACATCGTGCTGTTCCAATCAAAATCGTAGGGCTTTCACGGGGAACTGGGCTACAATGCTTACTGTAGCAATTTGAATCAAAACCAGCGAAGGATCAGTGTCGGATGTACATGCTGCGGAAGAGCGGGTCCGGGGGCCTTTTTTGCCAAGGCCACTGCCTAAGTAGGTGGGTGGCGCTCATTCCATACAGAATTTTGCGGAACCATTGACGCCGACGCTAAACGGATGGCCCGCGCACTAAATTTTAGGTGGGCTAACTACTAAAGTCGAGTGGAATAAGATATAGACGTAAATATACTATAGATCTACCCTAAATAGTTAAATTTAAAGTTATTTAAATATTATAAAGCCTTATTTTATTATAGGTTTACCTTACTACCGCTCCTCTTTTACCGCCGTTATAATCGCCGCCGTTTTAGAGTTTATTCGCGTCTTTATCTAGTACGAATTCGAGCTAGGATATAATATTAATAGTATCGCCACCGGCTCTTATAATATAAGCCTATATATACTATAGAGGATAATAACGATATAAAGACTTTATAATACTATTTTTATACCGAGTAAGAATTTAAGGGGGCGGCCTAGGAAGATTAATAAATATTAAAAAATAGGATTAATATCTAGATATTTATTAAATTAACGGCTAGGTTCATTAAACTATGGCCTAGCTATAATATAGGAGTAGGTTAAAATAGAAAATAAAAAACGAAAATTAAAGTAGGGCTAGTTATTATTTAAATAAAAACTAATATATAAAGTATTTATTTATTTCCTATCCCGGCTATATTAGGATAGAAATAAGGAAATTAGTTTAGACCTAAATTAAATCTAAGATAAATTAGGTTAAATTAGGTTAATAAAGTTATATTATAATAATAGCCCCCTCTTTAAGGTCGAGCTCTTATAAGATAAATAATCGATAATAACGGATAAAAGATAAAACGGGGAATAGGCGGCGGTATACGAATAAAGCTAGGCGTTAACGTTATTATTTATAAATAATAACGGCGGGGCTAGGCTATAGAGTATTATTTATTTATATAATAATACGAAGTATCGGTCGAAGCCGATACGGAACGATAACCGAGGGAATAATAACGGATAAAGAATAAGTTAAAATATAAATTAAGATTAACTTCTTAAAAATCGGATTAAAACGAAAATAATAAAGGTTCCTTATATTAATATCTTTAAATAATATATAATAATTCGTAGAGGCCAGCGGCGCTAGGATTCGAGATATAATATTTATTAATAAATTATTAATAACGGGTAAGGTACTAGAAGAGTTCCTATATAACGACGTAACCTTTTTAATTAACGTAGTACTTTAATAAAGGTAGACTATAACGGCGATCGTATTTAGAATTTAAAATACTATTAATATACTATTTACGTTAACTATCTTCGGTAGTTATAAATTCTCGGATAAACTAGATTTATCTAGGTAAAGAGTTATTAATTATTAATTATAATAAATTAGCGTAGAAGACGGGGTAAATTTTTATAGAATATAAAAAATCTAACTAGACTACGAGAGGATTATTAAAAATCTTAAAGATTCGGAAAGAGCCGATATTATAATCGTCGAGCTTAACTAAGAGGCGTATAGTATTTAGATTCTTAATATTTAACTATATTTAGTCGTCTACTAAATATATCGGATATAGGCGCCTTCGTTAATTAACCGAGGATTTAAAGATAATTTAAATAATAAATATTTTATCGCGGAGGTAATCGTTTGAAATTTCTATTTATATTACGAATTTATTAGTAACGATTAAATAGGTACGGGCTTAGGTAGTAAAATCTTAGAGTAAAGATTCAATAAACTCGAAACTAATATATAGATATTAATTATAATTAGTTAAGAAAGGCGAGGCTAGAGTATTAAAAAAATCGGTATTATTACTAGAAAACTCCGCTTTAAGGAGCTATTTCACCTAATTATTTTATATATAATTAATATATATACGGAGGTAGTATTTTATTATAGTATTAAACTACTCGGTTTAATTATCCGTCTAAGGATAATACCCGATAAATATATATTAATCGATTTTAAAACGCTTATATAAAGTCTCTTAAAACTCCGATATAAATTAAAATCCTTAATTTAAAATAAAGATATCTAGTAGTTTATAGAGCTTCTATATATTCTAGTAAAAAATATCGTAGGCTTCGTCTATTTCTATCGATATAATTAATACTAGGTACCGTATCTTAATTAAGCGGTCTACGAAAATTAGGATATATTAATAAATAATTCCTATAAAGATATAAAGCGGTAGGGGACCTATATAGTCTATCGAGATATCTTTTTAACGTCGTTATAAGAGCGGTAATAAATATAATTATCTTTAAATATATTAACGGGAAGGTTTAATTCTTCGATATATATAATAATTCTTAACGAATCGCTAGATAGTAGTATAGACGTTAGGCTATTAATAGGCCCGACTAATTAATTCGTAATATTTAATATAATTTAGGTAACTACCCATAATACTATCGTAAATTAACTAGATTAGACGAAGGTATAATTTACTAGAATTCGGAATATATCTTTTTCCTCGGAAGTAGAGAACTCTATCCTTATCTTCGTATTTAGCGAGGGGAATTCCGCTATAATAACGCGTTTTAAAACGTAGTATTTCTAATACTTTAAAAGCGAATTAATCGGTTTAATTAATTATATCCTATAATTAATAAATCGGGGTATCGTATAAGTCTTTATTTAGATTAATAGGTTAGTGTCACGGGGTAGACTTTAGTAGGAGTATTATTATAAATATCTACTAAAATAGCGGGCTAAGCCCTACCGCTAGCCCTATCGGGACTAAAGTAACTCTAGGATTCTAATATATTAGGGCCAAATCCTCGATAGAATAATTAATATCTTTTATACTATATATTATTATATTGACCCCTTATTAAATGGTAGTAACGGTTATACTAACGTAGAATCATACCTCTTCTATATTAGTGAGAACGATTATATTAGTTATAAGTAGTAAAATAACCCCTAAAATAGCTAATATACTCCCTATTAACTACTATATTTAAAATAGTTTACTCCGTATCGATAGCGAGTTTTACCTACATTATACTTATTTAGCGCTTCCGTACTATACCCTATTACCTTAAATAAGTATTTTTAAACTCTTTATTAAGTTATTAAAATAACCTATTTAGTACCCTTTTCATTTAGGGTATTTATAATAAATATTAAATTAAATATTTAGAACGTCCCTTTATTTATTTCCTTTTTATTAATATAACTATTTATTTTAATAAGTTACCTATTAGGTAAACGTCTAGCCTAGTAAATATATTATTAGTTATATCTCTTACGCTTCCGCTATAAAAAAAAGAATATTAGAATACTAGTCTTTTAATACTACTCTTATTATTCGCCTAGTATTATTACTTTTAGTATTTATTATTAATTATTATCTTAGTTATTACCTTAGAAGAAATTTAGCTAAGCCCTACTATAGTTAATTTTACTTTTTATTTATAAGAATTCCTACTATTAAGTAAATATATCTTAAAATAAATAAAAGTTATTTTTAATATTAGACGAGTAACTACCTAAATAATTATACGGTCTTTTTATCCTCCTATTAAAGTACCCCTTTAGTATTTATTAAAGAGGGGCCGGAAAACGAAGTAGTTTAATAACGACCTTTTAGAGTATACTAAATTTAAATAACCTATTATATAACTACCCTAGGTTATGAATAAAACGTCTATAATACCGTTTATCGGTACCTTCCGAAGGGATACTAAAAAGCTATATTAACGCCTATAAAAGGAGTAATCTTTAGAGGACGAATTTAAAGATAAAGAAATTATAACTCCTCCCGAGCCCGAGTAACCTATTATAGATTCCGAATAAATAATATAATTCATAGAATCGCTAGAAATTCAGGCCCTTATTATTAGGCTAGTAGTTAGGATAAAGGAAGACCTAATAGAACCTTAAGATTTATTAAAAGTAAATAACTTAACTAGTTAAAACGGTACTAGTATTAAGGTAAACGCCTAGAATAAATTAAAACTCGAAGAGATTAGATTCTTCGACTTTAAGGGCGATAAAAAGGATAACCTATTTACTTTAAGAAAATATATTATATATAAAAACGTTTTCGACTTTAAGAATCGCGTTAACGATATAATTAAATAATACGGCGAAAAGGAGGTACGAAAGCTTTTATCTTTATATTTTAAAGGAGTAACCCTTAAATAGTTCTCGAATAAATTAAATATTAATATTAAGGTATTAATATATACCTTCGTTAACCCTAAATAGATAGGTCGTTTTATTAAGCGATTTAAAATAAAGACGCTAGAAACTATATATAAACTTCGTTTTAATAAATATAAATTCGTTTAAATACGTACTAGTAAAACGTTTAGGTAGTATATAAATAAGATATTTAACCTAACTAAGGCCGCCGATATTCCTAGCGTATATTAATAAATATTTATAATCTATAACTATATTAGTTTTAATTTTAAATCTTTTATTAATCCGCCTAAACCTAACGTTTTATTAAATAAATTCTTTAATTTATTTAATACTAAGGAAGAAGCCTAGCTAGGAATAATACGAAGTAATAGGACAACTAGGCCTTTACCGCCTTTTAAACTAAAGGGCTTACGGTAAAACTAGTAGAATTATTAATAATTTAACCGGTTCCGCCTATAATAGAACTAGTTACCTTAAGTTACTTTTTATTAATTTATTAATCCGGTTTATTAAAATATACTAAATATCCCTTAAACGTAGTAGTAGCCTTATTAAATTTAACCGCTACCTACTTAGTTATAAATTATTAATAATAATACTAGAAATGTATTTTTCCCTCCTAGAAATAAAAATCGTCCTAATTATTAACCGCGCCAAGAAAACCGCGGGCCTATAACCGGTAGTTATAATTTTAATTATTTCGGGTAATAGTAAATACCCTTTAGGTATATAATTATTTACTATAAAACCGAGGTACAAAAGGACCGCTCTTAAGAAAACGGTACTATAAAGTTATAAATAGAAGAATAATCCACGCCTAATATTAATTACGCTAATAAATAGAGCTAGGATTAGTAGTAAAAGGATTATTATAATAAATAAGACGAAATAGCCGGTTATTAGATAACTATTATCGATTCGCCTAAATAAATCGAGTGTCGTATTTATAAGGAGTTATTCTCTTCTAAAAACGTATTATATATATATTTTAAAAGTTAAGACTTAGGTAAGAACCCTATTAAAACCTCCTACCCTAAATATTTAATTATAAATACTATTTAAAAAAGTAAATAACCTTTAATAATAGACGAGAATATAAAAGTTTATTACTAGGTTAAAACGAATAACGAATTACTAAAATAGAAGTTTATTATTAAATTAAACTACGACTCTTCTAAAAATACGGGAATAGGATAAGTATTTAAGAAGTACTGGTACACCGATATTCGGGTCGGCTTAAATCTTAAAATTAAAATAGAAAAGAGCTATAAAGATACTAACTATAAAGTAATTATCACCGATTATAAATTTATAGTACACTTCCTTCTAAAAGCTAGAATCCGTACTATAATAACCCTATTCTAAATTACCGGTATTAATACTAACCGCTATATTATTTTTAAATATATCGTTACCTCTTTATACTTCCCCGGGAAAGATAAGAGCGGTAATAAAATAATAGCCGAAACCGCCCCTAGGGAAGTCCATATTATAGATAATCTTAAAGTAAATATATTTATTAATATAGACGTTATGGCCCCTAAAGAGATTAATATACTAGTATCTCGGTAAATCGCCCGTATTAGTAGCTACGATATAAAGTACCCTATCGATATCTATTTAAGAGGTATAAGTATGAACCGGCCGGTATATACTACGAAAATAAAGGTTATCCCCCTATAAGTTACGATAATTATCGAAGTCTATAAATTTAATTTACTAGCACGAGATTATTTCTTTAAACCGGTAGATACTAACCTATATCTCTTTACTAGAATCGTTAACGATAAAATAAAATTAGTACTTATAAAGAATAAAACGGATAAATATATTAAAATCTCTAGGAATATAAAGCTAGGCTAAATAATCGAGGTTTAATTTAATAACTACTATAGTATTACTATAGGCGATAACGACGTTCGTAAACTCGTTATACGAAGACCTCTTTAAAAGTATGAAAAAGCTTTTATTAAGAATACTTTTAATAGTACAGTTATTATTAATTTTAATTTATTACTTCTTAAGTAGCTTTTAGGGGGTAAAGATATAAAGAACCTAATTAATTCCCGGCCTTCTATTCTATTAATAGAGGTAATTACTTCGGTAAAGGATAGTATCCTCTTAAACGGTATTATTATTTATAGTAAATAATCGGAGTTAATAAAGGTTATTAATTAATTCCCTATACTTTAGGTAGAAGGAGGCTTTATTAATATTCTAGAAAACGAATAAATACGTATATTACTACGCGCCGACTAGGAAGATAAAGTACCTAAAACGGTATATATTTATCCTATAAATAACGAGAGCCGGAAGATTATTAACGAAATCTTTAATAAATTATATATTTAGGGACGGCTTAAATAGACGATATAAACCACTTTATTTAGTTTCTTAATCTTCGTTATTTAGACTATAAGATTAGACGGTATTAAAAAAAGTCGTACTATTATTAATATTCGAGGTTTAAATATTATAATTATAGTAGACGTTTATTATTTACCTCTATAAAATAATATAATTAACGCCGTTAAGGGTTATCGTTAGATTACCGTTATCGACGCGGCCAGTTTCTTCTATTAATAACGTATATACCCTAAGGATAAATATAAACTCACCGTCGTATTATACCGCGGCTAAGAGACTTTTAATATTATAGTAATAAAATTTAAGAACTCGCCTACGTACGTATAACGGTAAATAAACCGGATCCTACGTATTTATAAGGTATTCGCCCGAGTATATATCGATAACGTTATAGTATTCTCTTAGACCCTCGAGGATTATATTTAATACTTATATATAATGTTTTCTTTATTCGTTAAGTTTAATATTTTAGTTAACCCTAAAAAGGCGTTTATCGGTTATCCGTTAATTATACTATTTAGTTAAAAGGTTAACTTATTCGGGCTATTAACTTCTAAAGAAAAGTTTATAATTATTAAATAATTAATTTTCTCTTAAATATTAATAGTATTTAAGACGTACCTAGGAATAACTAGTTAACTAAAAGATTATATTAAAGATTATACTACTCTAGCTAGGCCTTTATAAAATAAGAAAACCGTATTATTAAATAAAATACCCCCTATAAGCGCTTAGCGATAGGAATATACTAAAAAGACTAGTTTTAAATCACTTTCCCTATAGGAGATCCGTTTATTTAAAGTTATTTAAAATACCCTTTCTAAGTCTTTCTTTCTATATTATTTCAACGATAAAAAGGAACTATTTATCGACCTTAACGCTAGTAAAGAATTCGGTTACGGGGCTATAATCTATTATATTATAAAAGAACTAAAAGGCCCTTATTTTAACCGGAAGTAAATTCAGTCTATTCTTTTCCTTAACCGACTCTTTAAGGATATAGAAATACGCTATTAACCTACTAAAATAGAACTAGTAGGAATAGTATAGGTATTTATTAAGATTAAATATATAGTCGAATTAATTTCTAAAACGGTCGTCTATATTAATTATAAAGCTACGTTTAGTATAATTAAATAAATAAATATAACTACCTTATCTATAGTAAAGACTAATTTACGTATTATACGGGCCTTAGATTATATTTAGTATTTTTAAAATATAAAGATCCGTTATAAACCTAGTATTAAGTATATAGTACTAGACGCCCTATCCCGATTATAGTAAAAGGACGTAGTTAGGGACTTTTTAGAAGGCGAGCTAGATATACTTTAAATATATATATATAAAGTTTATATATTAATAGAAATAAACGCGTAGTTTAAATAAAAATTACTTTAAGGGTACTAGAATAACGACTATTAGGTTAAAATAAATTATATATTTAACTATAACGTAGAAACCGGCGAGGACGCTATAGATCTTCTTTTTTCGAAGGGGGATAACGGTTTAATATAGTATACCGATAATTTGGCTACTAATCGCGTATATACGCCGGAGCGCCTATATATACCTTCTTTATATATTAAAACTATATTTAACGTCGTATATTCTAGCTTATATATAGGAAGATATAAGTATTATAAGATAATAACTAGGTACTAGTATATATATAAACTAGATAAAAAGCTAGGGGAGTATTTACGATATTATTTATAATATTAATTATTTAGTACTCCTAGGTATAAGCCTTATAAAGTACTATAATTTATTCTTATACCGCCCTCTTCTTTTTATACGATTTTTATCGATTTTATCCTAGCCTTACCCGTTTCGTAGGAAGGATTCGATAATATTATAACCGTTATATATAAATTTTCCCGAAAAGTAACCGCGATTCTAGGAAAATTAATATAAAAGGTAAAGTAATAAATATATATATTTTTATATCGTTTATATTTAATGGACTAGGGTATTCCGAAGGCTATTCTTTCCGACCGCGACTAGAAGTTTATAAATACTTTATAAAAGACTTTATTTAATAAGTTTAGGGTAAATTTAATATTTTTTACTACCTATTATCTATAAACGGATAGATTAAGCGAGCGTATAAATCAAATTATTAAAATTATATTACGATTCTAGATCGTTACCTTATAAAACTTTAAAGCCTAGGAAGAGGTACTATCTTTTATAATTATATAATATAATAATATATTCTCCTAGTTTATTAACTATACTTTAAATAAAGTAGCTTTCGGTTTTACTATTAATAACGCGTTAAACCTAGGAAGTTAAGAGAATAATATTTTATTAAAGGAGCTAGTATATATTTAAACTTCGGATATAATTATTTATATTTAAATATATAATAAGGAGTATTATAATTATATTTATTACTTTTATTATTTCCGTTAAGGGGACTAGGCCTTACTACGTTTATATAAAGATTATAATATTCCGGTAAATAAATTTACTAATCGTAAATATAGTTAATAAATAACTAGGTTATTTAAGGTTTTTAACTATATCGGTAAACTTATATACCGCCTTAATATCCCGGAAAATTAGAAGATTTATAACGTATTTTTAATAGTATAGTTAGAGTAATACCTATTATTAGATAAAGACTCTTTTAAACGTTTACGGCCTATTAACTCTAAAGTAATAGAAACCGAGCGAGACGACTTAAAGCTAGAATAAAAACTAAAATATATCCTCGATAAACGCGTTATTAAAAAGAGGAAGGGTTACGCTACCGAATACCTCTTATCCTAGAAAGGCTAGGGATTTATATAAAACCGTTAGATAAATATTAAAAACGTTTTCGTAGGCGAACTTATTAAGGAATACGAATAATAGGTTAAATATTAAACTAAATTCTTCTTCTAGGGTCGATAATTTTAGAAGTATAATTATACTTCCCTTTTATATTATCGCCCTTTACCTACCTTTACTAGGAAATAATTATTATATTAAATCTATTTATCGAGCTCTATTTAGAGTACGGGTATTATAATAATATTAAAGAGGTATTATACCGAGAACCGGTAAAACTACTCTTTAATAGTTTTAAATTATTCGTTTAGTCGTATATAGAGTTATATAGCCCGAATATCCTAATATAGTATTATTTATATACTTCTTTATATAGACTTAGATATATACCCCTCGTTATCGTTACTTCTTAACTAAGTAGTATACTTATATAGGAAAAAACTTCGGATAATATAAAAATTATATAATTATTCAGCCGAATCGGGATTAGCTCCGCGCTAAAATAATTTTAAGTTTAAAAGTACCGTTAAATAACTTTTACCTAGATCTAGCCTAGATCTAGCCTAGATTTATATTAAAACTTTATTTTATTAATATATATTTAGGGCCCTAGTCCTTTAATACTAATACTTTTATAACACTATACGTATACGCCCTTATTTTATTAATATTATAGCTTTTACTATTAGTTACCTACGTTATCTTTATACCGCCCTATCGCCTTACCTCGTTATCGCGATTTTAATACTAAGTTTTACGGCTCTACGTTAAACTTTAAGACTCTACGGGCCTACTCGTAATCAGTCGATAATTTAGAATATATATTATTTACTTATTTACTTTTATATATAGACGCTATTTACGTTATTATTTATATAAGCGTATTAACGAGGGCGTTAACTTCTTTCTTTTAAATTAGGCGATCTATTACGGGGTAGACTTTAATAGGAGTATTATTATAAATATTTATTAAAATAACGGGCTAAGTTTTACCGCTAGCCTTATCGAGATTAAAGTAACTCTAGGATTCTAGTATATTAAGGCCAAATCCTCGATAGAATAATCAATATCTTTTATACTATATACTATTATATTAACCCCTTATCAGTTAGTCTTTATTTAATTTAGACTCGTAGGATATAAATAGGGTCTAAAATTCTAAATCGATATTTATATTAAAGTTTATCGGGGTTATATAAATTAATACGAGGTATAATTAAAAGAGCTAGACGAGAATTTTTAAATTTATTATTAATATAACTAGGGTAATTAGAATTAAGGCTAGGGTCGCTATATTTAATAATATATTATAAATATAATCCTCGAGGACTTCTAGGGCTAGGTTTTTTCTTTTTAATATAATTTAATATTAATATTTAGGGTCTAATTTATCCCCCTCTTTAAGAAGGTCTCTTAACCGATATATTAATATATTAAATTTACTACTTTCTTTACCGGGCCGGTAGGTAATCTTATAATTAGAATAAAATAAAAACTAATTCTACCTCGCTTAACGGCGAGATAATATCTTAAATAAAGTAAAATATTTAAGAGCTTTATAATTAGATATTACCTCGATAAAGAGAGTAGATCCCTCTAGTTTAAAATATTATTCCTCGAATATACGGACGATTACTATAAACTCTTTATTATAAATTTTATAATTATACTCGGTAGGGTTATACTTCTTTAAAAAATAAATAATAAGACGAAGAATATCTTAATCGTCGTATTAGGATAAAACCCCTTTAGATACGTAATTAGATATATTTATTTCTACTATAATTTTACGGTCGGGGTCGAAATAAATTAAAATAATATTAAAGATAAAAACCTTTTTTAAAGTATTAAAAGTTATTTAATATTAAATACTTTACTCGAAGATAATACCTTTTTTAATTAGGGCTATAAGTAATATAACGAGTTTATTAAATTTATAAATAAAGCGCCGATAGAAGTTAGCGAACCCTAGGAAACTTTAAATATCTTTAATATTAACTAGTTATAATTAATTTAGGATCGTATTAATCTTTTTTAAATTTATTTTAATTCTTTAAATAGTAATAATTAGTCTTAAGTATATAACTTCTTTAATATAAAAATCGTATTTAGTAATATTTATTTAAAGCCCCGCCTCGCGGAGTTTCTAAAAGATATATTTAACGTAGATTTTATACTCTTCCTCGATATCGCTATAAATTAGAATATCGTCGAGATATATAATATAAATCTTATTGTAATACCTAAGGCCGCTAGCGTAGAGCTAGTAGCTTAGTAATAATATAAAAAACGTAAAGTAATTACGGGGTTTATTATTAAATAGTTTTTAAATCCTAGATTTAATAATAAAACTAATCTCTAAGGATTTTAATAAAACGGGGGAACGTTAACTCGATATAGGATTATTAAAAGTTAGAACCCCGCGATATTAAAGCTAGAACCCCGTATTAATAAATAATAATATTATAGAGGTAGCGGGGCGTAGGTATATATAATATACTAGCGCCTTTAACGGCGTAGGTATATATAATATACTACTATTTTATAATTACCTCTCTCTTTAGGCCTTGGTCCCTAGGTACCTAAATACTTTAATTAAAAAATATTTATTAAAAAATCTTTAAACCCCTTAAGAGAAATAAGAGAAAAAAGTTATCTAATACGACGGCGTTATTATACGGTAATTTAAATATAAGATTATATACTTAATCCTTTAATACCTATAATACTAGTTACGGAATAATATTTAGTTAATTAATCGAAGTTTATTAAAAAACTCTTTAAAATCTCTTAAGGGAAATAAAAGAAAAAAGTCTTCTAGTTTATACTATCGGTCCTATAGCGCTAATATATAGTACTAGTCGCGGAGCGACACGAAACTATTTCCTATATATAAAGCGGTAGTATATTATATACGCCTACGTCCCGCTATAAGGCGCTAGTGCGTTATATACGCCTTCGCTCCGTTACCTCTATAATATTATTACTTATCGATACAGGGTTCTAGCCTTAGTATCGCGGGGTTCTAACTTTTAATAATTCTATATCGAGTTAGCGTTCCCCCGTTTTATTAGAATCCTTAAAGATTAGTTCTACTATTAAATCTAGGATTTAAAAACTACTTAGTAATAAACCCCGTAATTATTTTATATCTTTTATATTATTATTAAGCCGCTAGCTCTACGCTAACGACCTTAGATATTATAGTTCTAATCTTTTAAACCTTTCTAAGGAAAAGACCTATCGTTATTATAATATCGGGTTTAACCTCGGGACGTCTAGAAGAATTTAATAACGATAATATTAATTAACCCCCCTCCGACGACCCCCGTCGTAAGAACGGTAGCGAATTCGAAGGTATTATTATTTTTAAAAAGACTTTAGACGTATAGCTTAAAGTTATTAAAGAAGAAAACTATTACCTTAAATAATAATAAGAGTTAGGGGTATTATAAGCTTAAAATTAAAAACTACGTAATCCTATTATTTCTGCGCCCGCTAACGGAGTATTAATAGAATCTACTATTTATAATAGAGGTCCCCTAATTATTACGCCTACTAGTAGAATAATAATAAGTTTAACTACGCTTAATAGGGATATCCTTATTAGGGCGAAAATACTACGCCCTAATAAAATATATTCTTATAAAGGTACGAGCGAAGGTAAATACTTACGCTAGTTCTATAACGTAAATATTAAATTTTTAATTAGTCCTAAGTATTTCACTACCGATTATTTAAGGATTATATATTATATAGACTCGTTAGAGGGTAACCCTTTAACGTAGTAGTATAGGTACTATAATTTATATAGTTTAATTAGTATTATATTTAGCTTTTTTAAAAAGTTTCTTTTTAATTTAATAATGGATCTAATTAACTATTATCTCCTCGTTTATAAAAAGTAGGAGGAAGCTAAATAATAATCTTATTAAAAGATATCGTTATTTAAGGCCTATTTTAAAGAAATAAAAACCTAGTTACCCCTGTTTTTAGAGGAATATAAAATAAATTTCTTTTTAACTAAATTTAAGCCTAAATTTAAAAATAAGATCTTTAATACCGGTAGTATATTTATTTAAAGGGAAGAAATTCTTACCTAGGTTATTATATAAAAAAAGAATCTAAAGTATATATAATTAATAGGTAGCTTTAATTTTAATTCGGGTTTTTAATTAAAAAACCCTAATAAAGGAAAACTTATAATAGACCGAATTATTAAACCTAATACCGGCGATAATATTAAATAGGCGTATTTAAAGGAGAAGAGTAATAAGCGTAAAATTAATACTACTAATTCTTCGTATAATAAGATTATTTATTATTATTATAAAGTAGAAGGCTATATTAAGTCTAAATATCCCGATATAAATAAATTAGTTATAAACGTCGGCGCGGTATTAATAAAAAATAATTAAGCCTAATTTACGCCTCGGAAGAAAAGTAAGAAAAACGATTAATAAAGATATACCCTTTTATTCTTTCTAAGGGTTAGATTACTCTTTAAAATAAAGTTAAATAATTTATTACCTTAATTAATTTAAGAGCGTAGATTAATTTAATTTTATAGTAGTTCGTTATTAAAAACGATTTAAAACTTTATAATACTACCTTATTATTAATTAAAGTAATTAACGGGTAAAGTATATATTACTATAGCGCGTATTAATTAGATTATTAAATAATCGATAGTTAGGGTTAAGGGCGTAAATATAATACTCTATTTTATACTATAAACTTTAAAGGTTTAAACGTTATTCTAAATATACCTAGGTTACGTTAATTAAAGATATTAATTAATCCTAAGGCGGACTAATGGCGGTTTAAAATTAATTCTAATAATTTATAAATTAAGGAACCGGCTAAATTTACTAATAGTCTTAAAAATAAACCGAATATATTCGCGGTTGTATATACTATAGTATCGCGAGGCGAATAGGAAGAACTTCCTAACCTAAAGGTTCCTAGGGAACTTATAAGGTTTTATAATATTTTTTCTAATAAGAAGGCGAGTACCCTACCTACTTTTAAATAAAGGGATTACGTTATCGAGATAAAGATTAATAAAGAACCGCCTTATAAACCTCTTTATAATTTATCTTAAACTAAATTATCGGAGCTATAGCGCTATTTAGAATCCTAATTTTATAAGGGTTAAATCCGTTATTTAATTTTATTAATTAGAGTACCTATTCTTTTTATATCTAAAAAGGATAATAGGTTACGTCTTTACGTAGATTACCGAGGCTTAAATATAGTAATTATTAAGAATCGATATCTACTACTCTTAATTACCGAGATATTAGACCGCCTATACGGTTCTAAAATCTTTACGAAATTAAATTTTAAGGATATTTATTATAGAATCCGGATTAAAGAAAGCGATAAATAGAAAATTATTTTCCGAACTCGCTATAGTTACTTCGAATATTTAGTTATACCTTTTAGGCTCGCTAACGCACCGGTAACGTTTTAAACTTATATTAACTATATATTTATAAATTTAGTAGATATAACGTACGTAGTATATCTAGATAATATCCTAATTTATAGTACTAAACCAGCGGAGTATTAACGGTATATTAAATAAATACTTAAACGATTATATTAGTTCTAGCTATTTATTAACTTTAAGAAATACTAATTTAATACCGAAACGGTCGAGTTCTTAGGTTTTATTATATTTATTAATAAAGTAGTTATAAACCCGGAACGTATTAAGATTATTAAGGAATAACCTTAACTAAAAATATATCGGGAGGTATAAGTCTTTTTAGGCTTCGTTAACTTCTATAGATAGTTTATCTATAATTATTTTAATATAACTACGCCGCTTACTAGCCTATTTAAAGGTAGTAAAGTAGGTAAGAAAATAAATCCGTTTAAATAAATAGACGGCGCTACGGAAGCGTTTTAGATTTTATAAAATATATTCGTAAACGCGCCTTTTCTGCGCTATTACGATCTAACTAAATAATTACGTATAGAGATAGATACTTCTAACTTTAACCTTAACTCTATACTATTATAATAAAATAAGAATAATTATTAACGTTTTATAATATTCTAGTCACGGAAATTAAATCCCCTAGAATAAAACTATAAGACCTATAATTAAGAATTACTTACTATTATAGCGGTAATAAAATAATAGTAATACTACCTAGAAGGTAGCCCTTATTATATTAAAGTCTAGATTAATTATAATAACCTAAAGGGTTTTATAAAATAGAAGGAGTTAAACTTTAGGTAGGTTTATTAGGTATTTAAATTAACTACCTATAACTTTAAGATCTTTTATCGGGCTAGGAAATTAAATCCTATTAATATACTATCGCGGCGCCCTAATTATAGAGGAGTATCACCGTTAAATATTAAATTATTACTAACGCTTTAGAATAAACTTACTCTTTAAATTAACGGTTAATTATCGGAAGGAGATAAGGAAATAAGAGTAACTATAACCCTTACTTTTTAGATTATAGGGTTAAGAATAATAATTCTAAAACAGGATATTATAATAATACCTGAAATTATATATAATAATCCTAAAAGGCCTACTAAAACGTTAATTCGGGAATTATAAATTTATAATAATTAGGTAAACTCTTTTCGAACTAAAACGAATATATTAAAGAACCGCCGTTATATAAAGAATAAGGTATAGGCTATAAACTTTAAGGGATTATTAAAATATAACGGTCGCTTTTATATATTAAGGGATAAAGCTCTAAAGAAAGAGTTTATAAAAAGGTATTATAATAATCCTCTAATAAGTTATTTTAGCGCTATAAAATCGTATAAATTATTTACCCGAAAATTTTTCTAGGAGGGTAACTTAAAGTAAATTACGGACTATACCAAAACTTATAATATATATTAGCGGACGAAGGCGCCGCGATATCGTTTATATAACGAATTAAATTCGCTTCCTATTATTATTTAATTATAGAAGGAAATTTCTATGAATTTTATAACTAGTTTACCGCCTAGTAAATATAGAGGTACCGTTTATAACGTTATCTTTATCGTAGTAAATCGATTTACTAAAATGGCTAGGTATATATTTATAATTATTAAAATCGATACCGTTTAACTAGCGGAAATATTTTATTTTAAAATTATTTACCGCTATAATATACCTAATAGTATCGTTAGCGATAGAGGCTCTATTTTTACGAGCGCCTTCTAATCGGCTATATATTTTTATTCGAAAATAAAATAATACTTAAATACTATCTTTTACCCTTAAATAAATAAATAGATAAAGCGCCAAAATTAGGTACTAGAGTATTATTTATATATATTTACTAATAATAAATAAATTAATTAAACTAGATTACTACCTATAATAGAATTTTTAATAAATAATAATTAGAGTACCGTCGTTAGAACGACGTTGTTCTTCTATATATATAGTTACTATCCTAAAATCCGTTAGGAGGTCGAGGACGACTCTAGAGAAAGAAGAGTACTAGCTATAAATAATAAAATACGATAATTATAAACTTTAAAAAATAAAGTTATAAAGTATCTTTAAAGCGCTACCGAATACTAAGTTAAATAATATAATAAAATATATAAACTATAAAGTTATAAAGTTAACGATTTAGTTATACTAGTAATTAAGAACCTAAAGTAAAAGCGCCTAAGTAAGAAATTATCCTATAAGTTTATAAAGCCCTTTAGGATTATTAATAAAATAAGAGTATAAACTTACCGCCTACTACTACTTTCTATATATAGAATCTATAATACCTTTTATATATCGTTATTTAAATTATATTATCTTCGCGACTGCGCTAATACGGCGGAATCTTTTATATAAGCCCCCGAACTTATTAATAATAATAAGCTATAGGAGGTAGAAGAGGTAATCAATAAAATTAAAAATAAAAAAGGTATCTAGTATAAAATTAAATAAACTAGTTAAGGCGAAGAATATAATTAATAACTACTAGACGAAGAGTTTATTAATATTAATAAACTAACTAAAGCCTTTAAATAGGCGGGTAGTAAATATAAATATATAAATATAATTAAAGAGGTTACCTAGCCGTATAAAATAATAAGGCGGAGTAAATAAAACCGATATTAAAAATAAATATTACTACTTCTATATTAATACTTATATAACGGATATTCTCCTTTATACTTATAACCTTATTATACGGTTTTAGGGTATAACTAAATTTAATTTATTATTAAACTATTTATATACGATAGCGATAAGATATTATATTTATAAGAATACTTTTATTTTAAATATAGTCTATATAAATACCTAGAATACACTATTAAATAATATATCTAGGTAAGTTTAGCCAGCGCCGATTTAAGAAAAAAAGAATTCGATATCGCTATTATATCACACGAAAGATTTAGTTACTATCGGAATTATTAGAAGAAGATATAGTCTCTCTAATATAGTTCTTAAGGATATTATCTTCCTCGGGACTCTCTAGGTCCCGTTTATATTAACGGAAACTCTCGACCTCTTTTTCGAGAACCTTATTTATCGCCTTTAATTCCTTAATACACTAGTTCGCCGCCGTTAATTAATTCTATAGGTTAGCGATTATAGTAGAGGCTTACCTACTAGTTACTACCGTCTTATTATATACTTTACGCTACTAGGTAATTTCCTTACCTATTAAATTATATTTATATTCTTCTTCAGGAGTCCTATTACCGATACGGGTATACCGACGTATAAACCTCTTTACCTTCCTTCGGAAAGATTTAGGGATTTATTATTATTAATATATACCGCCTTAAAGCTTACGGTTATGATTTACCTTTATATAATAATCGATTCCGTAACGATTAATATAATAGAGCGTATAAGGAGGGGACGTACCTCGAATATAATTATTATTAAACTAGTAGAAATAGACCCGGTAAGGGAGCTACGAAGCGTAGTAAACTACTACTATAATTAGTATTACGTAGTCGCGCCAATGGCGGACTGGTTATACTTATTAGTATATTTATAACTAAACTACATTAGTATAAATAAACTAATACTATCGGTAAATAGGAGTTATTTACAGAGTTAGAAGAAAGCTATATATAACGAGAGTATTATTTATATATTAGTTATAATACTAGAACGCTATTATAGAGCTAGAGTAATAATATACGAGAGAGGCTAAAGGAGTTACGAAAAGAGGAAGTAATAAGCGGGCGAGTTTATTTATATAATAAACCGTCGCGCTAAATACCTTATTATTATAATACGTCGATACGCGCCTCCGCTCCGCTACCTCGCTCTTATTAATAGATATAACCGTTACTATAGTAGTTATATTATTACTAATCTCCCGGTATAATATTAGGACTACACCGCTTATATATAGTACTTTACTACTAGTATTTATTATAGTATAGTAGGAGTATATAGTAAAAGTAGCTACTACTATTCCGCTACTAGTACTATGGGTACTATAGGAATAATCTAATATACTATATTTACTATAAATACTACAAGCGCTATAGGAACGATAGTGTATACTATTTCGCTCCGTTACTATTATATATAATAGTACTATAGGGACGAAAGAAATATTATTTACTCAATTACTATTACTATATATTAGCGCTATAGGGACAGTTTTATAAATATACTATTCACTTACTACTAGTACTATTATATAGTAGGGGTAGTTTAGTAGTATTACTTTTCCGCTACTAGTACTATATAATAATACTATAGGAAATGGTTTCGTGTCGCTCCGCGACTAGTACTATATATTAGCGCTATAGGACCGATAATATAAACTGGAAAACTCTTTTCCCTTATTTCCCTTAGGGGGTTTTAAAGGTTTTTTAATAAACTTCTTAATTTAACTAAATACTATTCCGTGACTAATACTATATAATAATACTATAGGATTAGGTACGCAGCCTCGTATTTAGGTTATTATATAGTAACGCCGTTATACTAGATAACTCTTTTCCCTTATTTCCCTTAAGGGGTTTAAAGATTTTTTAATAAATATTTCTTAACTTAAATATTTAGGTACCTAGGGACCAGGGCCTAAAGGGGGAGGCAATTATAAAGCGGTAGTATATTATATATACCTACGTCCCGCCATAAAGCGCTAGTACGTTATATACGCCTTTACTCCGCCACCTTTATAATATTATTATTTATCGATACGGGGTTCTAGCCTTAGTATCGCGGGGTTCTAACTCTTAATAATCCTATATCGAGTTAGTGTTCCCCCGTTTTATTAGAATCCTTAGAGATTAGTTTTACTACTAAATCTAGGATTTAAAAACTATTTAATAATAAACCCCGTAACTACCTTACGTCTTTTATACTATTACTAAGCCGCCAGCTCTACGCTAGCGGCCTTAGGTATTATACTATAATACTATTATATAGTATTAGTAGCGGAAGAGTAATACTATTAAACTACCTCTACTATATAGTAGTATTAGTAGTAAATGAATAGTATATTCATAAAGCTGTCCCTATAGCGCTAATATATAATAATAGTAATTAAATAAATAATATTTCTTTCGTCCCTATAGTATTATTATATATAATAGTAACGGAGCGAAATAGTATACACTATCGTTCCTACAACGCTTGTAGCACTTATAGTAAATATAGTATATTAGATTATTCCTATAGTACCCATAATACTAGTAGCGGAATAGTAGTAGCTACTTTTACTATATACTCCTACTATACTATAATAAATACTAATAGTAAAGTATTATATATAAGCGGTATAGTCCTAATATTATACCGGGAGATTAGTAATAATATAACTACTATAGTAACGGTTATATCTATTAATAAAAGCGAGGTGGCGGAGCGGAGGCGCGTATCGACGTATTATAACGATAAGGTATTTAGCGCGACGGTTTATTATATAAATAAACTCGCCCGCTTATTACTTTCTCTCTTCGTAACCTTTAGAATACACGTCTAATTATAGATAATAGTAGAGGTTGAATAGTTAATTATTATCTATAGTATTACTATTACTATATACTTAGTACGTAAGGCTGGCTTACTAAGTAACGCTAAACCTAACTAAGTTAGACTATAGTAGAGATTCTACCTAGATTCTACCCAGATTCCAATACTCCCATTTAGAAGCGACGACGTTATATATTAATAACAACACTAGTTTATTAGATAATACTCTCTATAACTAGTCTTAATATAGCCGGTAAATAAACGAACTTATTAGGGCCTACCGGCTTCGTTATATAATTAGTAACTATAACCGACGTATTAATATAAATGATTTCTAATTTATATATTTCCGATACTAATTACCTTATAAAATAGTAGTAGTTCCGAATATACTTAGTACGCGAGTAGTTTACCGAGTTTAACGCTATCTTAATAACTAACTAATTATTAATATTAAAGCGAATAGGGTTAAAGTTACCGTTATCGTATCCTAACTTCTTAAGGAGTAGGCCAAGGAATAATAACTCTTTAGTAATATTAACTTAAGCTATATATTTAGCTTTAGTTATTAATAGAGTATATAAAATTTACTATTTAGATAATTAAATAATAGGTCTATTCTATAGCTATAATATATAGCCTAATATAATATAACTAGTATCTTTATAGTCGGCTCATAAATTATTAGTCTAGAGTACTAATTTACCCTTAAAGTTAGGACTAGCGTTATGAATATTCGGCCTATAACGTAATCCTAGGCTTGTAGTACTAGCCA
>JAABUK010004272.1_pt1 | contig 23387 bp, 12 predicted proteins | sample 5559141 | NCBI WGS metagenome assembly JAABUK01 (sample SAMN10711869, study PRJNA513367) | rock metagenome | isolation source: Antarctica rocks | place: Antarctica: Victoria Land, Pudding Butte nord | collected 2016-01-03
CTCAACCCTCACACACCCAAAACCCCCCCCCCCCGCCCGCCCTCCACATCCCTGGTCTGTCACCCAGCTATCAAAACGTGCTGACCTGACTCACTCACACTTGATATTGTGTCTGATATCCCTTATCTGTATGTGACCTGCTTCAGCATAGCTATAGCGCTTCATGTGTCTTTCTCTATTCTCAATCAATCAACCAATCAAGCAATCAATCGATCAGTCAGTTTACATTTCTTGTCTGTAGGACTCATCAGGGGAGTCAACAGACAATAAGTGGGAGAATTCTGTGAATGTCAAACTGCATACACTGCAGGTATAGTGTGAGGGCGGCAGTCGCATGTGCTCTGCGAGATGACGTCACCCTGTGGTGCCACACTGCCAGCCATCAGCTCAGCCTAGCAGATCCAGCCAATCAGCGCCTTCTTGCTGCTGCTCGACGCCACCTGGCCTCAGAACATCAGCAGAGCAGGCACGCGGCGCATGAGCAGAGGGACAAGCCTGCACAGCTAGGCAGAGAAGCAGCATTTGCAAGTGGGCTAGTGAGCAGCAGTGATGATAGCAGCCAGTGTGGTGATCTGAATGTAGAGAGAGATGCTGAAGCGAACAGGAATGCTCAGAATGGTATAGCCAGCCAACATGATGAGGAGGCTGGAGATGCAAAGCAGGCAGGGCAGGACTGCCCAACAACTGCTCAGCAGCTCAGAGTGTCCTCACAAGGCAATGACGCTGGTCCAAAGCAGGGCAATTGTGTTCCAGGGCAGCACCTTGCTGCCCTAAGGCAAGCGCCTGGTGGTCCAGGCGTGTACAGTCACACCTCTGAGCATCTTCAGAAACAGCCTGCACTGGAGCTAGCTGCTGTTCATGATGATTATGCTCTGGCAGCAGATCATCAGGACGAGCAGGCGGATCATCGCGCTGAGCAGATGCCTGATTTCTCTGATCAGGCAGATGATCATGCTGGGCAAGCTGGGCAACAAGGTGCTGCCACTCAGCCTATCAATGAGCAGGCCAATCATGCAGCGGCTTCATTGCAGCCTACCAATGATGCTCATAAGGACAGTGCAGCTCAGACACAGCTGAAGGTCAGAAGGCTGTCTCTCCAGCTACGCCAAAAGCTCCAGGTGATTATGTCACTTCCACAAGCTGCAGCCCTTGCACTTTTTGTTGAATTGTCAGTAGCTTGCTGTGTGCATTGTTATTGAGTCACCTGCACTACAATAAGTTACAATAAATTTTTGCAGATGCTTCAAATCAAAAGCTCAAAACAGCAGTAGACAAAGAAGGACGCATAGGCGGCAAACATCTGATGAAATTCGTTGCTATGTTGTTGCTGACAGCTGGGGTATCTGTTGTTGCAGGGCAGCTTGCCAGATGTATGCTTTGCGGTGCTGAGGAAGTGTGCGTGTAACGCACTTGCGCTGCAACACTGTCATGAGATGCTGACAGCTGGCATATTGGAACAACTCCCTGCCGTGTCTGGCATTTTCTTTGCGAATATGGATGTGGAACAGCTTGCTTGTGTCATGGAAGAAGATGTCTGTGCAGCACAGCTACAGCAATTCCACAATGCGCTGCTAGAACAGTTGCAGACCCTTGCAGCAGGTGTCAAATTGGGCGACACTACATGATATTGTATGTGATGTAGCATTTTTCAGCATCAGACGAGTTGATGCCAGCTGTACTTGTTTGCTTAGTAACGCTGTCATTTGGCTGCCAAGAAACACATGCTGACAGGTGAACTTTGGACGCTCTTGTGGTGTGTTTGGTGTTGCGCTTAGACGCATGTTATCTTATTTGCGATGCAATGGTGCATTTGCACTAATGGACATGCTCTTAGCCAGACAGAATGTGTAGCAGTATCGGTGCTCTTGTGGTTGGCCTGTTTTACTGCTTGCGTTGATCAGTTAGGTACTTTCCTTGCACATTAAATTTTCACCATGCCCCACCTTACAGATTGATGGATTGTCAGCTCATAGCCAGCTGTTGCATTGGCCCCTTTTAAATCTGTATGTACAACATAGTCTAATTCCGGCTGTGAATATCTGCCAGTCACTACTGATTTAAGACAATTTGTATCGGCGACTGCATCAGATCAACAGACATTTCCCATCACTGAGAGATTGGCGGATTGTTCTCCGGTCTATGCTAAGCAAGTGAAGCACTTTGCCAACATCGTTGGTATGGATATGCCCTTTCATACAACACTTTACAGGTCAACACTGATACGAAGCTGGATGTTGCAGTTATCTTTAAGAAATGATATGTGATTATTGCTTCATTACCAAGTAGCATAAGCATAGCTGCCTGCCAGGGCAATTGCATGCCTGCTGGCACTCTACAGAACAGCTGCAAAGCATGTCATGAGGTCACATGTCATAAGCCCAGGTCACAGCCCATTTGCAGACACATGGTGTCCTTGTGAAGCAAGGACAGACAGAACTCTTTGACATGCCAGCAGGCATATATGAGCATTTATAAGCACTAAAAAAACAAGGACAACAAGCCTCTGTCCCACACAACCTTCCTCGAGACTATGGAGCCAGAGAAAGTTGATGCAAGTTCAAAACCCAGTCGACAGAAACTGACTGGAGCTCATACTGTCTCTGCAGCCTCTTTCTCAGCCAACCAGAGATCCTTGCGCTGTCTGCTGGAGGCCACAGCATTTCAGGCGGAACGTTGTTGAACGCCCACGCTTTCTCCTTGTTTCGGCGCAGGCTTCTGAACTCTCTATCTGCTGTTCTGATATTGTCTTGAGTGGCGTCAGGATTCGCTTTCAGGGCTTTGCGTGCTTTTCTGGCGTCCTTTAGCTCTTGATCAAAGCATGGATTGACAGGAAAATCATTTTTAGCACTTGTGCAGGCATTGCGTGATTGTTATGCCCTGGTCTTTGGGTATTGTTGATGTGCACATATAGTGACTAGCAACTTGTGTCGACAATCAGAGTCAAATACCTGAACTTTGAACTCATAGTCACTGCAGATCACATGGTTCATGCAGAGGAGGGTGCCCCTGCGGTTACCATTCGGGGGCTTGCTAAATAGTGTCTTGTGTGACTAGATCTACACGCTTGTTTTCGCAATCCTAAGTTGCAGCTGTGTTGAGCAGGCTACTCTTCGAAACACCAGATACTGTGTCACTGACTACTAGGCCATCAGTTTTGCTGAGTTGGAGACACCAACCCCGGTGCGCAGAGCTGGCTCACTGAGCAATCAATTTACTGTATTTGATTTGCATTATCGTGTTGTGATCATGCTGTTGCTATAGCGGTACTGCAATGCAAAAATTGTGGCTGCATTGTGTGATATGAGCCCCTAGCAAACAACCCACCTGCAAAAAGTGGATCCAGCGCATATTGATAACGCCCTCTGCTGACACAGCAAAGGCATGGAGCTGCTCGATGCCGTCTGCGATGACACTGTAGCGGCCACTGATGCTGCAGGCTCTGCCAGTTGTTATATCGGGCTGCCCAGGTGCCAGCTGAAACAGCTCCTGAAACAGCTGAAGGGTTGTTTGTCGCAGCTCAGGTCAGTCACAAGTGAGGCAAGCACAATGTGACAGAAGCCAGAACGCTACACGCATTTGTCTGCGTCATGTATACGTGTCGGTGGCTCTGCTGTTTGCAAAGATACGCAGCTATCATACTGCACTTGTCATCGGTTCGAAGCATGCTGCGCAGTCAGAATCTGACCGCAAAACGCAAAACTTGCGTGATCGTCGGCGTCAATTTGAGACAGCGCACAGCTGTTGGTTGCTATTAAACAAGCCAAGACACCGACTGATGGGGTGCGGAGAACAAGCCGGCCCCAACACGGATGTTGATTGTGCCTATCTTCCAGACCCATACCCGGATGATGGCATCAGTACCAGGGATCACATAAATTACTCCCCCCACGTATTGTAATTTTCATCTGGACATTGAATGACGATGTGGTCACCTTCAAAGTTTCTCTGCACAATGTGCAGTGCACATTCGACAGTGGCCAGATCGCAGTTGGGTGATGGTTCATTACACCTTGAGCGCTGCTAAACTAGCTCAAATGAACTCCCCGTCCCGCCTCCCCTCTTGCTGCGGCAATTGGGATTGACAGGTACATGTGCAGGTACCGCTTGGAGATGCAGCCTTGCAGCGGAGACCATCGGCCCCCAACCCCCACCCCAAAACCCCTACCCCCCATCCCCACCCCAAACCTCCCATCCCCATGGGGACCCCCCATTCCCACCCCGATCCAATCCCGCCTCTCCCCAACCTGAATCCCAACGTATCGCAAACCCCCAAGTGTCGTCAGTTGTAACAGGCATCATGCACTACTTGCAAGTTGATCAATTGGATCACGCTATGTTAGCAAAACTGCATTTCGTCTAGCTTATCCCAGTGACCTACCTGCCACTTCATATATATGCATACGGCATCATGCAAGACCTTGAAAAGTAAACACATACCAGTCTGCAATTGCCAATTTTGCAAGCTTGAGAGAGGAATGCCAATGCCTGAATTAGCCTTATAAGGCTGCAGCTGAGTCAGCGTTAGTTATGCACCCCAAGCGTATTCTGTCATAGAAAAGCAGTTTGTTTCCATTAGATGAAGTTGGAAAGAGACACGGACATGCATTTACTATAGCTTTATTGTTGAATACATTAGTATGTACCATGCTTGGGCGATAAGCTGCGATTCATGCAGGGCCACGTTGCAGTCTATGAGCGTACTCATGCTGATTGATTTAAAAGGCAGATTAAAGTGGGTTGCAGCTGATGCTGAACATCCACACGACGATTATACACAATGATATGGCTTCTTGGGATACTATGGAAAAAAAAGTCAACCCTGAATACAGTGAACTTCAGCGTGTCTGAGTCACAGATTGGTCACAATGGCTGCGTGAAGCATGTGTATACAAGAAAGAGAGCATGCAGAACCCTCTTGGCAAAGTGTAGGGAAGCATTTAACAGACCGACAGGGGGGAAAAACACCTCACAACACCAAATTTTACACAACAAAGTCTGTGCAGCATGTGAGTAGAAATGCACATTGTCAACTTGACTCTCCTGTAGCTTTTGAAGCAAGCTTGGACTTGAGCTTAGCGCGTTTGCAAGCTCCCTTGTGAAGCTGTGCATGTTGCCGCTGACAATTAGCGCCGCAGTAGAAGGTGACATGGCACTCTTGACAACACACCTTATCCACTTGCTGCACCCCATCACAAACATCAATGTAAACACATTGTTACTGCGTTGTTGGGTTACCACATAAGCATGTTCTCTTTGCAAACGGGCTGAGGTAATACCACACTGACACTCTGACACGCTGTTACACAAGCATAGTCAACAAGCTAAGGTATGCATGAAGTGCTACTCCCAGTATGCTGTGACATTGATTACAGTGTTTGGCTCACCTTTCCAATACGCTTGTGACACCTGGCACACCGCAGATCTGATGATCCCTCACCCTCATCTTCTTCCCTGTCTTTGGAAGGTGATGCACTGGCTGACTCTTGAGCCCCTTGCTCTTCTTGCCTCGAAGAAGCCTGGCCGCCAGGCTGACTCAGCGAATCCTGCTTATCCAGAATCTCCCGCTGGATCCTGTGTTGCTTGTTGATGAAGGTGACTAGGGGGTGCTGACCCCAGGGGGTGAGGTCCAAGACCTTGGCCAAAGGCCAGCTGTGACCCAGCATTAGCATGGATGCCACTAGCTTGTCTCCTACATGCTCCCAAATATCAAATAACTGCCTGCAGGAACAAAGGTAGAGTCACAGTCATGCATTTGCTACCTGTCATACCTGCAGCGCTGCAAGGGACTGTTCAAGACATGCAGTACAAACTCCTGCTGTCATATTACTTTGTTGTGCACATACATTGCCACTGTGTTTGATACATTCACACCGCAGCGGAGTTGAGTCTGATCATGTTTCATGTTAACACCAAGTGCTTTCTGATGGAGACGACTGCAATGCTGCAAAGCTGTTGGGATGCTACAGTGGGCATGCAGTTGTCCCAAGGCGTGCTGCAACAGGCAAGGCACAAGTCAAGTCCTCACATCTTGTCATTTTAGACTGTTTAAACATGATACACAATAAGTACTGATGTTTTGACCAGGTTACTGACAACCCTGGCATACATGTACAACCTAGTTGGTTGCCTGAAGATTTAAAATCCTCCTCCCCTTTGTCAGTGCACATCATGAGTTGACTTACTCTAGGTGTCTAACAAGACTCATGACTTTGTCTGCAGCCCATGTCAGAAGCCCCCTCAAGTCCCTATCTGGCTTGCCTTTACACACCTGCGCACAGCAAAAGAACTGCTTCACCAAACACTTTATTGCCTTCCTCATGCATTGCCCATTTGATGCTCATTCAGTATTTGGTGGTTTTACTCGTTTTGCCTGCCATGGGGACCAATTGGGCTAAGAAAAGAAAGGAAAGGAAAGAAAAGACACTCCTTTATTGCCAGACTTGTCCTGCACATACCTAGCTCATCATGAAAGCGCTATTATTATTTTTATTACCATTATTTTTATTTTTATTACTATATTACTATTGTTATTATTATTGCAATGGCATTGGGAGGGGTCCTCAACACTAAGGAGAGCGTAATGGCATAAGACAGCATGGCCCTTCCGGTTGAAATACACATCTGCTTCAGAGAGGCATGCAGCTGGCTTTGCCTTTATGTGTCAAATGCATGTTCAGCTAACTGCAGCGCAATGCAACTGATTGTGCTGATGATGCGTCCCAATAACATCTGTAGCTGATTACTTGACTCACGCGTGGACATGAAAGGCAACAGGGTGGGCAATTGCGCCACCACGTCATATCAAAAGGACAACATGCACAGAGTCACTCAGGATTGTACATGCCTGACCCCAGGGAGAGACTTTCACAATGAATGAAAGGACCAAGATTGAGCAAATGAGTGACCCTAACTGCACACACTTATACATATATGCATGAATAAATGAAAGTGATAGGGTGACTATCATGATGTACAGTCATGAATGTGGGTAGGAGGTGGGGGGAGGGGGGGGCGGGGGTCAGACCTGCAGGCTGGCATACATGCCTTGCAGAAGGTGCTGCATGGCCTGTGCAGGATCTCCATAGTCCTCAATCGCTGCTGTATACCCCTCATGCATGCGCCTGCACAACTAATGTACTGATAATTACATACAGTGCATACATGTATACATACAAGTATACACAGACAATATGTATGTATGAATATGTGATGTTGTGACTATCAGGTTCAACTCCTGTCATTCGGCCAAATCCGGCTTGTACAGTAATAGAACAACAAAAAAAACAGAAAATATGTCTTCTTCTACAACGTGATGAAGCATATGTTACTGCTTGTCCACAAAGCACTCACACCACCCAACATTTGCAATCTACCAGTCCATCCATCAATTCGTTATGCACCGCAAGATGATACCAATCAGATGATAATCTGACATGACATCAGTTACACATCAGTGAGCATGCAGCAAAAAATTGGCCTAGGGGCAAAAGCCAAACCTTCACAAAACACAGCTGCATTGGTGCACATCAGCCATGCATCACTTGCAGTATGCCCACACAAGCATGATTGCAGCGTATGCCACAACAACACTTGCAGACCGAACGCCTATACTCTGAGTCACAGACAGGAGAAGCGTCAGGCTGGATGCATAGAGAGTCCAATGTGACACTCTACACAGGACAGCCATGCATGGGCTGCCTGAAGCAGCCACAGGTGTTGCTATGCCCAAAAGCTACAGCCCAATCTTGGCAACTCAGCTGTAAATGCAACCAAATGCTGATCTCAGCAGCGAGTCTGCAACACTGCCTGAAACAGTCATGCTGCAGGCATCCTGAATCATCACACGAGTCAACAGAAACAGGGGGGAAGGGGGGGAGGGATACACAAAGGGGGGGGGAAGGGATGCACAAAGGGGGGGAGGGATGCACAAAGGGGGGGGGGGAGGCTGCACAAAGGGCTTACATGGGATCAGGATCACGGTCCTCAGATAAACCCGGCTCTTCTGAATAGATGGCGAAGTCTAAGCAGAGTAGTTGCAATTGTGTATGGGCCTGTAGGGAGGCCGGGTGGTGAGGCCTGACGTGCTGCATTGCAGCGCAGTGGTGCGATGCTATGTTCAGGAAGTCCAGAAGACTCTCCACGTCACAATCTGCTCTTTTGTCCATAGCCTGTATTGCATATTGCATGCCCATGAACTACAAGCCTGTGATGCACATGCTGATGTACATCTATGACACATTCTTTTTGGTTGTGCAATAGATGGCAAAACGCATAGTCATTGCATATGCTGCTGGGTCTTTCAAACAACATAATGTGGTGGGAAGTGGATCTGTTGAGAGTGGTCAGCCGCTGATTTCAGTACCTGTTGATATTGCTGATGACAGAGCGCTCTGAGTCTGACAAAGCCGAGGAACAGATGACATGATAGCAACGTGCAAGAATGTGCTCAAGGTGGGTTGTGAGTCATGCAGCAAGCGACGAGTGAGAGTCATGCAACAAGCGACGACTAGAAGTCACGCAGCAAGCGACGAGTAGGTGCTATGGCTTACCAGACGGTAGGCTGCTCTGAAAGAGCCCAAAGAGATGATCCACATGAGGTCCGGATGCTTCAGTTGGTGCACTATCATGAGGATGTTGAAGTCAGGCATCGGATCAGCTGCCTGTGCAATGAGGCGATGGATGTCCTCGTCGTCTTCTGGGGCAAGAGTCAACTGATATCCGACCAGTATCACCTTTACAGCTTTGCTGCAGCAGCACAAAGGGTGCCCTCGGCATGTATGTTGTGTGCTGCGTTGTGTGATTGTCTGTAACAGCGCAAAGCAGGCGCTTGCTACGGAAGGAAGTTGTGTGTGAGATGGGCGGTGCAGAAACTGCACTTTCGTAATTGCATAAGAGATGCACGCAACATGATGGTGACCTGCTGTCAGTGTGATGACTCATACACCGCGCACAAACAACGTCAAAACTAGTGCACATCTGCGCTTTGCGCGTCATGTGTAGGATATGTGATACAGCAGGGGCGATGACAGGGATCTCACGTCAAGCTGAGGTTGCAAGGAAGGGGCATGAGTAGCTTACTGCAGAAGCGGCAAGGCTCGATCCAATTTCTTGAGCTTGTCCTCAGCATGTTTCAGAACTGCTTCCAGGGTTGGGACCGCTTCTTCTAATAGATCCAAGAAGGAAAGGGAGGCAGCACAAGTCTTGACAAACAATATCAGGGCTTCATCATGTTTACCTTGAGCGACGAGAGTCTGCAGGCAAGCACTGTCCATAAAAGCACACATGCTTTTGCAGCTGGAAAAGTATGTCAAAGCTTGACTGTAGCTATACAACCTGTAATCTCTTCACCGCTGCATGCAAATTGCAGATCCTGCAGCGAGTGCTTCCTACCTTGAAGCGTTGGGCGTGATGGTATGCCGAGAACAGGCCTCTGTCGCGCTCAAGGCCGTCAATTTGTGTCTCGCTATCATCTGACAAGATCTCGTACACGGTGGGACCGCTCCCTTCAGATCCTAACCCAAATTGGTTCAGCACCACAGCCGAATCCATTCCTTTTGCTGCAAGTGGGAACGGACGCTGGGCAAGAGGCAGACTCTGCGACAAGCTTCCGTCGAGCGAGCACTACGGCGGCTGTTTGTGGTCGTTAAGGGCAATGTCGCGCTATCAAAGTAAAGCAGCAGTCCTGATCACAAGCCGCCTCACACCTTGAAGGCACTTGCGTTTTGCAGTTAAGCTTGACTTAATGTGTGATTAGGGACAGGGGAACGACTGGCAAGGTGCAAGCTGCGCTCCGACATTTCTCAACAACAGGAAGTCAGTTGCTGACAACCTTGTTTGTTATGGTTTCGGAGCTTTGCCAAGCTTGCACAATTACTCATCAGGACTACTGCATGACTCGTTAGATTGCCAAACTTCGTCTTTCACACCTGTGCCCAGCATGTTTGGCATACAAACAAAATGCACTCTATGAATTTCAAAGACAGAACGCAGTGCATGCGCAATTGGACAATGTGCCTTGAGCCTGTTCCCTGGACCTTTAGTTTCAATACAAATCATTGAATGGCCACGCTAAAAAGCATACCGCATCACAAACTTATTCCTTCTTTCGATACTGTGAATTCGCAGGAGGCACTATAATGGACACTCAAAATTTGTAGCAGAAGCAGATGCTGGCATTGTCAAACAAGATACAAGCAGCCAAGTGCAAAAGCAGAGGAATGCTGCAGCAGTGCTGCTGTATTCACGACTGCTGTATCACAGTTGCAAATGGTTCAAATTATGAAGGGTGCTCTTACCCATGACTTTAAGAGCATCACAAACATACAACACAGTTGGACTGTGGCGCGCAGCCCTTGCATGTGACACAGCACTCAAAGCAATCGGACTGTCTGAAATTTGGCCTGAGCCTTTTGATAGGCAGCAACTTGATCCTCAGCTCTGGCAGAATTGAGTTCCATATCCCAAAGTTTGTCAACATGTTGCGACATACTGTCAAAGTCAGCATACAGCTGGCTCAACATGCCAGGGCTGCAGCACTTTAGATCTACAGCTTGATGAGCTCGCTTCAAAGCCTCCAGTCCAGCCATCACTGACGTCCTTCTTGCTGTATCAAGCTTCGCTTCGACTTTGGCTTGCTCAATTGTTGGTGCAGCAGCAACTTCAGGTTCAGTTTCTGCTGCAGACATGCGTTTTGTCATCAAACTCTTGACTGCCTCCCATGCTTCATGGAACGCTGCTGTTTCCGGTGGCATTGTCTTTTGGGCAGCTGCTTTGCGCAATGAGGCTTTCCCCTGTGCTGCCGGGGATGCCTTGGGGGTTTTGACAGCCTTGGTCACCGCTTTCGCAAAGTCAAATCTGGATGCCTGAGGTGCCTGAAACGTGGCTGTGTGAGCAGGCGCCCGGCACAAGCTAGTCGCCTGCTGTGCTGCCGCTGTTGCTGAGCATGAGCCACAAGCCGGTGAAGTTCTTGATGGCTCTGCAGGCGTTACTGATGCTCCCAACCCCATGTCTGCCTGCTCTGTGGATGCTACTGGCCTTGGAGATGGTAAGGGCGCTTCTGTGGCCTGTTTTGGCAATGGTGGTGTCTGTGCGGTTTTTGAGGAGGCAGCTGAAGGCTGAGATGCTGCTTGGATTGCTGGTGGGTGGTATGGTGGCAGTGCTGGTTGAGGCTGCAGCAGGGGGGCTGATAGGGGTGCTGATTGGGGTGCCTGAGACAGGGCATCTGGAAGTTGGGGTAATGTCTGGGATGCTGCTTGGGTTGCAGCAGATGAATGGGGCTTCAGTTCGGGTGTGTCTGCTGCTCCAGCAATTGCCCCTGAGGCTGATGGCAGAGCAAGACTTGCTGATGACACTGATGATTTGTTGTGTGCTGTCGCTGACGATATGCAAGCTGCAGCTGCAGCTGCAGCTGCTACCTGGACTGCTTTTGATGAAGGTACATGTGTAGTGGCTGCTGCTATGGGAAATGCTTTGGCTGCTGCTGAGACTCTGAATGTTTTCTTGGTGCTGCGTGACGCTACCATGGCAGCTGCTCTGAAGTCAAATTGTGATGCCCGTGGTTTTTGCTTGGGAGCTGTGCGCAGATTTGACTGTTGAAACCCATCTTGGGGATTTCCTGTCATGCCTGCAGTCAAGGGCAGAGAAGATGCCATGGCCTGTGTATTGGGTGCCGGCTGTTCTGACAACTGGGCTGCTGCTGCTGCTGCAGCTGCTAAGGGAGTTGATTCTTCAGAGGCACTGCTCAAAGCATGCAGCACATCCAAGGCCTTTGATGCATGCTCCTGCTGATAGGATCTGTCTGAGGGCACCATGTGGGATGCGCGAGTCACTGCAGCGTGAGCTTCTGACCAATCAGATGCTTCGCGCAGTGCTGATTCAGCTGGGCTGATTGCTGCTGCGGTGGCCTTTGCAGCTGTATGGGTTGTTCTTGACGTGGCAGCTGGTGCTGTGACTGTCGATGCTATAGCTGATGCAGCACAAGCAGAAGGTAATACTCTGGGTGGCAGTGAGGGTGCTGACCTAGTTGCGTTGAGTGACTTGGCTGCGTTTGTAGGTGCATCTGGTGCAGGGCGCTTGTCTGAACTGCCTGTCTGTGTGTATGCTTCATCTGTATCAGATGCTAATGCTGACACAAGTGCATTTCCTGCGGCTGCAGCTATATCTGTTGCCTGACACACAGCTAAGCCAGCTGCCTGTGCCGCCTTTGTGGGTGGTGCATCTGATGCTGACTCACGGCAGGCTGACAGCTGCGGTGTGGGGGGCTGCATGGGCGATGCTTGAGCGACCATCTGTGCATCTTCAATGGAGGGCAGCCTGGGTGGCGCTTTCTCTGCTACTGATGCCTGTGCTGATGCCAAAAAACCACGGTTGGACAGTACATCCCATGGTGCAGTTCCCTTAGGTATTGACACACTTGGCTCAGCGTTGACCTGTGCAGCTGGTGTGCTTGCACTGGATGTTCTACCAGCTGATACAGCCTGCTGCAGTGCCAGCTGAACTCCCTGGGATGGCTCTGACACTGGCTCAGATACCCCTACCAAGTGTTGGGGCACCCCTGCTCTGTGTTTGGGAAGCCTTTGGAGTAGGGGTGCCGGTTGTTTGGGTGCTGTGGTGACTGATGACGGGAGAGCAGCTGCTAGGGGAGCTGTAGATGGATCTGCTGAGGAGTGTTCTGCTATGACAGGTGCTGAAGTTTCTGTCTCAGCTGTTGCAGTGGCAGCTGATGCGATGGCAGCTGCTGCAGCTGTTGGTAAAGCTGCTGGTGAAGCTGCTGCTGCGTTTGCTGCCTTTGCAGGCAGCAACACTGGTGTGACAATGCCTTGCGAAGCAGCTGCGGCCGCCGCATCTGCTGCTGTGAGTCCCTCATAAGAAAGTTTGACGGCTCCTGTTGCGTTTCTGCAGCGTGCATCAGCCGCAGCTTCTGCTGATTTGCCTCTCAACTGAACAATGGGTTCGGTCATGGTATCGCTGGTCTTTGCCTTGTTGACTGCGCCACGCATGGAGCTGCAGTCATTGCTGCTGTCTGTCTGTGGGACAGCCTTGCAGTCTGTGGCAGATCCCATGACAGGGCTGGAGCAGTCCTTTGCGCGAGGAGCATGAGCACAGATGCCCTCGGCAGCATGACCATTGCCGACAGCACACTGATCATGCAGGCTGCAGGAAGCAGCCCTAAGTCCCGCCGTGTTCTGGACAGCATCTCCAGAGCTGTCCTTGTCAAGGGCATTCCCTGAACTGCTCTCCTGGAGGGCGTTGCCTGAAGTGCCCTTGTGAGCCCTGGGTCCGTTGGTGCCATCATGGTCTCCACTGTCCATGCTGCTTCTTGAGCTGCTGCGGTATGACCTCAGCCTCAGCATAAGAGGACTCAGGAACTTGCCATCGAGTCTGCTTGCCTCGAGCTTTGTGGGCTGGGTGCTCAGGCTGCTCACACACTCAGGCTGGGAAGCATGCACTGCTGCCACTTCTGACTTGGCACAAGCAGCTGCTTCTGCTGGCCTGACTGAGGGCAAGCTGCTGATGACATCAGCAAAGCGAGTATCATCGCCGCTGTTGGCTGCTGCAGCTTTCTGCTGGTCAAGCTGACTCAGGGGTGTCAGAATATGCTTGTCCACAGTCTTTGGTGAGGGAGACAGGCAGGAGTCCAGATAGTCTAGAAGGCCATACGGCATCTCTTCAGGCATGGAGAGGGCAAGCTGCTGCAGCTTAAATTTGCCACTCTGTAAGCGCCGTCTAGCAAGGCTTTGCCAGCTGCAGGTGGTTTTGGAGGGGATGTGTGCAGGTTTTGCACTGCAACTGGGTAAATCGAACCTCGTGTAGCTGCTATCAGCATTGCCAGTGTCAGTGGACCCAGCATGCAGCCTGCATTGCATGGACAGAGGAAGTCAGTGCTTAGTATGCACCAGTTATAACTTGATGATCAAGCCTGAGCCAGCTGGTGAAACAAATTGGTGCTGTAGCAGTAAGTTGCGTATTGAGGTATGCTGATCTCAACACAGCAGGTTGGACAGCTGCGACACACGTCAATCAACAGCATCTGAGCTGAATGATGGAATCAACCAGAACCTAGGGGAGGACATGTTGTTCGATGCATGAATGAATGAATGCACGAATGCAGGAATGACTGAGATGCATGAATGCATGAATGAATGCTTGAGTGAATACATCAATGTATGGACGAATGCATGAATGCATGAATGAATGCATGTATTGTAAGCAATCAGAGACAGAGATGTACATTCCAACACAAATGTAGGTGTGGATTTGTAGTGAAGCACAAAGGGCAGTGAAAAGTGAAACTTACCCAGACTGAGTCTCTGCTGATTGAGCAGCCTCCAGCAGAGGCTGTACCTCTTGCTTCAGCTCAGCTCTCTGCTCTACACTGTCTGGCTTCATGCTGTGCATCTGCATGTACAATGATCTTCAGCCATGGGCATGGCCACTACAGAGAATGACCAAAACACAAGCTACAGTATGCATGCATCTGATTCCAGATCGGAGCAAGGTAGGATGAAACGCTGCACAGCACCGCACAGCAACCACACAGAAGGGCCAGAACCCAGGTTGTAATATGCATGCAATATTTTGCAAAGGTGTGTGTATCAGGTGGAACAAGGCGCTGCTGAAAGCACATGTACATGCGTCATGCAGACAGTGGCTGAACAATGCACATGTGCATCTGCCAATGCTGAATGGTGAGTCATCCACTCAGATAATTTGTAACCCTCAGCATGTATACTATAGGATCAGCATTTTGATTGAAAACAGTGCAGCTGCAGAAAAGACAGAGGTTCACAATGGGAACACATGCACAACCCCAGCATTTGGTCATGTTTAGGCGCAGAAAAACGTACCCACAGCATGAAGTACATGCACTGCAGAGCATACTGCACCACACCCGTTTTGTCGCCATTTGCTGTGGCAGTACTCATGGCTTTGCGCATGTTCCTGCAGGGTAAATAGTGACCAGATGAATGTGTACAGGCTGGAGATGTGCAGCTCCTGATTGTAGGTGTACTGTGGCATGTGGTGTTACGTGCATCTGTCTTCAGCGCAGACCAGTGGTGGTAGTGCTGAAACAGCGTCTCAGAAGCATGGCTCAAACTCAAATCTGATTTGAGTCAAAGTGGGAATAATGCGCCCCGTTCTGAACAACAGAGCTTCTGGCATTGGACTCGTGGATGAGGCAGATTTTTGTTGGTCAGGTTCTGAGCTGTCTGTCTCACAGTGGAAGACTCAGTGTGTCATGAACTCACATGGCGGCTTCCTTCAATGTACTGGTGTTCTTCATCAGCACATAGGACATCATCTCATAGCCGGCAGGGTTGTCTGGCGCCAAGGCAATCATCCTCTTCACATGTCTTGTCAAGTTCTTTGTCAGCTCTGTGCTCATGACCTTGCCTGCTTGCTTATACTCCTGTCCAGCAAGAACAAGCAATGATTTACATTTTTTTGAGATCATAGAAATACACCTGTCGCATTGCATTGCACAAGTTGTTACAAAGCTGGCGTGAACATGCACATGCCTGTTTATCAGCTAGGCTTGCATCCCTGATGTTGCTGCAAAATCAGATCAGGCAAAAACGGCTGGTGTCCAAGCGGAATTATGGGAAAAGCTACGTGATGCAAACTGCATACGACCTGGCTGAGTGTTTGACATTAGCCTTAGAAAACAACTGACACAGGTCTGTCTCATGCAGGCCAAAAATAATTCATGCTGGAATGGTCGCACATTCTACATGACCTGGATCTTGGATGCGGTTTCTGTTCCCAAAGAGCAAACAACCGCATACAAGACCCAAGTCATGTGGAGTGTGTGCCCACTCCAGCATATATCAATTTTGGCATGCATGAAACAGGAACCCTTTTTGTTTGAAACACAGTGTAAATCACAACTAAAGAATATGTGGGAACCAATGTGAAATATGCTGCACTTGTCCAGGCTACTCACCTTGAGCACAGCACTGACCATGGCTGCTCTGGAGAACCACTCCAGATCTTGGTACTGTAGTCCATATGCAGCCAAGCCAGAAGTGATGTCTGTCAGGCCTTTGTTCAGAATTGAGACACAGTGCGTCTGAAGAAGGGTGGACAAGCATATGCAGTTGTGAAAACTCTTCAGCCATTTGACCATGTGCTTCTCTGTGCCATGCTGTTCTTGGGTAGTTTTGTGAAGCAGTTGTGCACAAAGCCTGCAATCCGCAGTTCTTATGTGTTTCCTATGGAACGTCAATGCTCGTTAGGTTGCCTAAGTACGGCTGGCAATGCAGTATCAATGACATGCAGGCAGGTACAATACAACCTCAGCACAAACAAGATCAATGAGCCATTGATTTGTACATTATACACAGCAGTCGATACCGACAAGGTGTGCGATGCAGTCATATCAATTCTCAAATGTCTCACATTAGCACCAAGCTGCATTTCTCAACTGGTTCTGGTTCCTGCTGAATGAACACTTCCATCTGCTCATGGCACGTCTTTGCTGCCCCACATGTCCCGTCATGTATGCTTGGACAGGCAATAAATGCTTGCACAAGCTTGGCTGTGCAGATTCTTGGATCGACAGCCTGCATAAGGCTTGTAAGTGCGTGCTGTACTTTGTGCACATGCTGAATACGTTCCTTGCAGTCGAGACCTTGCTGAGCTACCTTGAGCGCGTGATAAGAGGGGCATCTGCTCTGGTCTAACAAGCTTACGGCTGCCGGCAGTCCTAGGACGTGCGCTCTTGGCGAAGGGTCGTGCACTCTGAACACTTCAACGCAAACATTTTCCCACATTCTAGGCATAGGCAACTCGTCGCCAGCATCTGCAAAGTCTTGCTTGATGTTCAGGCGCGTTGCAGAAGGGGACAAAGAGCGGTTCATAACAACCCAATCCCGTATGATCAGAGGCCTGCAGGTTGCCTATATTGACTTGCGGCGCTCTGCGCTTCAAGCCGCGTCTACGAGGTTGTGCGCAGTGATACCGATACCGATACACAGGTGCTACGCTGCTGCTTCTTGCAAGGCCTGCAAGCAATTGCTCATGACTCTGGTTTCGCCATAGCATTTCCAATTTCGCTGATTTCACAGTGAAGCAAAGTCACTTGTGCTTGCTTGTAAAATTTGTCTACTTTTCTCCCTGCTATATCTTGCAAGCCAGTACCATTTTGCAAACCAGTACAAGTGTGTATGCAAGAAGTTGCAAGCTGTGCAAGCCAACTTGGTGCTAGTGAGGGCCTTGATAATCAGTGTTGCATGTGTTACAAAAATAGAAAAGTTGATTGCATCCTTACAGCATGACCTTCACCAGCTTTTGGTTCGTTCTGAGTGCGCACAGTCTGAAGTGCCCAGCATTGCGTGCATGACCTAAGACACAGCTGCATCTCAATAATCAAGTGGCTTATGTACCAGCCTCCTTCATTGCCTTTTGATACCCTTGCATTTCTTTGGCAGCTGCCCTGACATAGACAGATGACTCAGACCGTACTGCTCTACCATATAGCGCACTGGCATCACTGAACACCTTTTCTTTGGCAGCCACAACGGCCACACGCTTAGCCTTTGTTTGACGTGGCAACTGCGACTTTGCCTTCAAGACACACTTGGAGAGACCTGCCAGCGAGTTTTTCATGACAACAAGGCTTGCAGCACTGGAACTGGCACTGACTGCTGCTTCTGCTTCACCATCTGTGGCTTCTGTTATTGGCACAGCTTGCGCTCTGGTCTCTGCCAATGGTGTTGTCATCTTTGCTGCTAGAGCAGCTGCTGGTGAAGCTGTCTGCAATGGTGGCTTTTGAGGTCTCCTGGCAGATGCTGCGGCTGCTGCTGCTGGCTCTGCTGCTGAAGCTGCATTGGAGGTTGGCTCTGCAGGCGCAGCTGCAGCAGCTTCTGCTGGAGAGGTTGTTGCTGAAGCTCTGTTGGAAGCTGCCCTGGCCGCAACCAGTGCAGCAGCTGCTGCTGCTACAGCATTGCCTGAAGCTGTGGCAGCCTGAGATGCAGACTTGTACTGTGCAGCATTAGCAGCTTGCAGTGCAAGACTGCTTTTCATGCAGTCTGCTTGCACATGCCCAGAGCCTGCTTTACAGGCAGCGTGCATTGCAGTGAAGGGGGTGTATTGGGTTGCTGCTGGTGCTGCTGCAGCTGTCTTGATATCAGCTGTGCTTTGTGGGTGTGCTTTGCAGATAGCTTGGCTGATGCTGTAGTTGCAGCAGCTGCTGTTGTCGCTGTCGCTGCTGTCTGTCTCTGCGACTTTTGTGACCAAGCTGGCTGAGAGTGGTCCAGTGCTGCTGTGGCGGGAATGCCTGTCTGATTGGAGGTTAGCAATGGTGTCTAGGGATGGCTTCAAGCTTGCTTGAAGCAATGCATAGTCTGCTTCTGCCTGATCAAGGGCCCCACAATGCTTGGACAGCTGTGTGGTTGTGTCTGGAAAGTTGGCACTGAAGATGGCTCGTTCTCGCTCTGTGATCCTGGCTGTAGCTTTTGCTAGCATCTCAGAGACTTCACTGCTGGTGACTGACCGTGTGTGCCAGTCAGCTGAACGTGCGTCTGAGTCCTGTGAGCATGCGTCTGAGTCCTGCAGGTGTGCTTCTGAGTCATGACTGGCAAGCGCGACATACTCTCCATTGTCTGTGCCACCATCAGGCTTGGTGTCGCTATTGGCTGAGGTGTCTGTCTGTGTCTCAAGACCAGTTGTGGAAGCCAGAACTTGCTTCTTATTCAGGGATCTTAGCAAGGGGGGCGCAGAGGGACCAAGGTACTCCAGGAGAATGCCTGGCATCTCTTTGGACATGGACAAGGTAAGGTATTTCAGCTTCAGCCTGGCACCATGCAAGTGCCGCCTGGCAATGCTTTGCCAGCCGTTCTGGGTCTCACTGATGTCATGCATCTCATCAGATCTTGCATACAACCTGCATGCCATGGAAGTGCTGTAGACATCACAAGCGTGAGAGATTCGCGCCCGGTGCAGACCTGTGCAGCAGCCAATGATGCCTTCTCCAAAGATTGTCGTTGTCATTGTTTGTCCTTTTCCAATTCTTTTCCTTTTGTGAGATACGGACAATGTTTTATGAGAGATATAAAGAACAAAGCATGTAAGCGATGGTGCAGAAAAGAAACCAGCGCGTGCATGATGTATCGTACGTCTCAATTGCTGTCAGAAACAGCTTACTGGCAGAACATAGCCAACAACATCATGTGCTGATTGATGCCTATAAGCATTGCAGGGGCAAAGCTTACTTGGATTGGGCTTCTGCAGACTGCACATGCTCAAGAACAGGCTGCACCTCAAGCTCAAGTTCAGCTCTGTTGTCCTCACTGTTTGGTTTCATGCTGTGCATCTGCATCATCAGCAGACATGTGATCAGTCTATTATGCCATATAGCAAATGTGACAGGTGACTTGAAAATACCAGCTTTCAACCAGCCAAGTGTACATGTACATCTGGTGGATTGATTTGCAAAAGTTATCTTGCAGGCACTGACAAAATCAAGGTGCCAATTCGACATTAGAAAGTCAGTGTGACCCCACATATAGGAATAAGACATATAGGAATAATTGCCTTGAAGGCACTGAGTGCAAGCAGACAGTGACTCATTTACTGCATTCAAGGTCACACAAACTGTACTGCCAAATCACCATATGCAGACATTGCTTGTAAGCCTGGCTTGCTAGAAATGTAATTGCAGATGAATGACATGTCAAGCTGCAAGAGAGACATACCCACAGGAGAAAGTACAAGCTCTGCAGTCCGTACCGCACCACCCCCACATGGTCACCATTTGCCGCAGCTGTAGATTTGGCCTTCAGCATGTATCTGCATTGTCAGCAGTGGGGCAATAAAGCATACTGGCAAGCTGCAGAGTGCCGAAGAAGTGCCATGCGCAGGAGTTTTGTCAGGACAGATGGTAGCTAACAGGACCAAAGGAGACCTTGGTGTGGTCGTGTCATGAATAGACAGTAATGATGTCATCCCACAATCAGACAAACAGAATGCAATACAGCAGTTGGTTGCATGTCAGAAACCCATGCAAATCAGACAGCATGTCAACCAAATCCCCAGCATACTTGACGGGCGCAGGGCTTACTTTGCAGCATCAGGAAGTGTTTCTGTGTTCTTCATTTGCACATAGGACAGCATCTCAAAGCTGGCAGCATTGTGTGGGGCCAAAGCAATCAGCCTTTGCGCATGCCTGGTTATCTTGTTGGTCAGATCTGAGCTTATCACCATGCCAGGCTGCTTGTACGCCTGTCAACATTGCACAGCGTGAGTTGTGTGGACTCTCAGCAAGCCAGCCAGCAAGCAAGTAGACTACATGCTGATCAAGATCACACAACACTGCTGTGCAACTTGTGGCCTTTAGCAAGCAAGCAGAAACAGGGTAAGTGTGCTGTGAACACCCAACATCTGACAATCATCAGCCACATGAGCTTCTACAAGACATGTTGTTGTTTTAATCCTTGTTGGCATCATCTTCGTGCACAAACACCGCACAATACATGTGATTTGGTTTACCTTGAGGACTGCTGTCACCAGGACTCCTCTAGAGAACCACTCTAGGTCGTGGTAGGACAGCCCATATGTCAGCAGCCCTGACGTGGTGCAAGACAACTTGCACGACAAACCTGGCCTGTAGTCCTTGTGATTCAGGAAAGTGCTGACAATGTGAATGTGGTACTTGTCCATCCACCTTTTGACTTGATCATCTGTCACATTGTCTGCTGACCATGTCTCAGTATACAGCCCCATGCACAACCTGCAAACATTATGCGGATGAGCTCTACCAGGGGAGACACCTGCTGGCATTTGGGGTCATGTGCCGTGCTATGTTTGCCAAGCTTCACCCTGTAAAAGGATGCTGACGGTATAGAACAACGAAAGGCACATGGTAGACAATGCAGCATGCAGAAGCAGCTGATCAGGTCAAACATACTGTGACTCATCCATCAGCAACTCAGAGCTGAATCAGATTCAACTGGAATACACAGCAGGAATGGCTTTTCACCTCAAAATCAGCTCAGTGGGTGTTTCTGGTACAGCGTTGTTCTGGACAGCAACAGCCAGTTGCTCCAGAAGGGTTTTTGATATCTCAGAGGTAGTCGGTTGTACGCTAGGAGCAGCAGCAAACGCTTGCATGAGCTTTGCTATGCCGATCCTGGGGTTACCGCCCTGCATGCAGCATTCAGTTGTTCAGACTCCGCTTCAGCGTTCCCTTAGCAGGTTTCGAGAGTGGTGTTGCGTCAACGTGGGCTACAGCGGAGTTATTCACCTTGCGTAAGTCGCACTCGGGGCATCTGCACCGAGCTAGCAACCTCAGCGCAGCTTGCAGACCCAGCTGCTGCGTTGTTGGAGGTTTTTGCGGAATATCAAGCAGTCTTAGATAACGGAACTTTTCCGGAGCATTGCTCCCCACGTCTCTGAAATCCTGGCATACGTGCCACCACAACGGGGTGTGATCCATACCAGGGTAAAACCAATCGAGGTGGTGAGTCTCGTCAAGTCAGATGACCTCGTGCCATTGCCTGGCTGCGAGAAGCACTGACGATGGCATCATTACAGGTCTGCCGGCATACGACGCCTCGTCCGAAGAGTCGCGCAGTGTCAAAGGTGCGCTTTCGCTTCGACTTCAGTACAAATTGACACAGGCCCTCGCTTCATTTCAATTCTTCTCTCCTCTACTCTCACCGCCATAGCAATCACGAGGCTCTGCAGTCTCAAGAGCGATGGTACGTAGAACGGACCAAGCTCACTTGCCGTAGCTTATTTACAGCAAAAAGGGCGGACTTCGGGTTGCGTTACCAGAAGTCTGTCTTTGGCGTGCAGGACAAACCGGATTCCTGCACAAAGAAACATGGACCTGAAGCAGCAGGTGATACTCAGTCTACGCGTATTCAAATATCGCTGCTTGTGATTGCAAATGCCGACCGCTTTTCTGCAAATGACTTGTCCGTGTTCATCTTGCTATCGACAAGACACCCACTTCAGAGCTCACGGCTTGGGCTGTGCTGATGCTGGTGCGACACGTGTCGATGACTTTTGCAGGTGAAGAACAGCTATGCTACTGAGGAGTACATGAAGCCAACCAGGGTAAATCCACACATTTACAGTCACTTGCATGTATCGTTGAAAGCCTGTAACCTTGCCTATTTCTGTCATGCCCCAAATTTGAGTGCCACACCTAACTGAGTTCAAGCAGTGAGCATGCAAGCTAGGCAACAACTTCAAGTTTGAGCAGTGCCTGCAACCTCTGTCATGGTTGGCATTGTTGTTGTCCTAGCAAGCTGATTAATCATGCACAATTGTGTACTTTAGCTGAAGGAAGATAAATTTGAAGACAAACAAAGCAGTGATTGTGTTCAATGCAGCCTGCCTCAGGAGAGCAGAACTGCACAATACCCGAGCATCACCAGGCCTTGCAGAGATTGAGCAACGGGCAGAGCACATCTTATCATGACACACTGAGGATTGTAAACCACCACTGCACAAAATTTCCAAGGCAGGATTTGACTCCAAGGCACAAAGCACCTGGTTACATCAGAAACCAGCTTGGAGGCTTCTTTACTTCCTGAGCTCAGTGTCTGCCCGTTACATGTCACACCAGTGTAAATGTCATTAGAGTATCTGTTCCAACTAAGCTAAAAGATTGAGCAGCTCTCAACCTGGCCTATCATAAGATTGGTTACATAGTTCCAGTGCTTGTCATGCTGTATGTCTTGCATCAACCTAACTGACAAGTACCTTGTCAGCGTAGTTATGCATTGGAGCAGTAAGCCTACTTACATCTTACATCTTGAGATATGTTTGATGGCCACTTTGAGTCATTGTAAACAGGCTTATGCAAGCAGCAGCAGCTGATCTGCTGGGTCACTCAACCACATATCCGGCTTGTCAGGTAGCTCAGATTGCTACATATTCAGCTGACAATTCTAGAAGCAGATCTACTTGCCACATCATTACTGCAATTGCTCTGTATCTAGGCTAAAGCTGTGAGTGTTTCGCAGAAACTACAGTTGTCATATGCATTGCATTGTGCAGGCATGATAGTTTAGTTTGATCATCATAGCATTTATGCACTGGTTTTCATGAGCCTGCGGGGCTTATCTTTCTGGTAGTACAGGAATGCGTACACACCAAAGCATGCAAGTGTACATGCAGGCATTAGCCCATTTGTCAGAATTGTCATGACAGACCTTCTCCGTTCTGAGTACAGCTGAAGTCGCCGCAGATCTTCCGGGAAATGTTTGAGTGCAGTGTTTCAAGCACATTGCAGGTTGTTCGTATTGACACAACGTGGGCAAAAGGGCGGGCTTCACACGGTAGCCGTGAGAGGACAAGCCAGCTTGATCTTCAGTAGTCTTGCAAGGCAGCAAAGAAACCATGAACGAATTCCGAGCGATGGCTGGCGCTTTTGTGCA
>JAABUK010004275.1_pt1 | contig 23379 bp, 28 predicted proteins | sample 5559141 | NCBI WGS metagenome assembly JAABUK01 (sample SAMN10711869, study PRJNA513367) | rock metagenome | isolation source: Antarctica rocks | place: Antarctica: Victoria Land, Pudding Butte nord | collected 2016-01-03
TAAATATAAATATAATACTCTACCTCTTTAATTACTTTAAACTCTATATTTAATATAATATTTTATTAAGGGGTATCTATTTATAATACCTATTACTTAAGATCTTACTATTAGTATATAAATAAAGAGGTAGCTAATAAAGCCTCTTATTAATATACTTATATATAATACTCTTATTAAAGAAGATAAGTTAATTAGCTTATTAATTAATTAGATATATAAATTATAGATTTTTAAAGTCTTAATTATATTATTAAGCTATCTTCCTTATATTCTTCCTAAACTAGCCTAATTATTATAAATATTATTAAATTATTAACTTATTAATAATAACCTTAAACTTATTATAAAGGAATTAGGCTATCTTATTTAAATAAGCTATTAAGTACTAATTTAAGTAAATAAAAAACTCCTCTTATAATAAGTTATTAATAACATAGTTATATCCTAGCTAAGGTATTATAAATTATATATAAATTATATCTTACTCCTTCTAACTACACCTTATATAATTTAGTATATTAATATTAATCTTATATATAATAGTAATTTAATTATTATTATAATTAAGCTTAGACTTATATTTAATATACTTCCTAACTACTAATATAATAGGTAGAGGTATAATAATAGTAGTAATATAATTAATTAAATCTAAAATATTAAAAATAATTTATATAAAATAATTTATAAGATCTATTAAGAGGTTTATAGATTGTAAATATAACTATATATTATTAAGGCCTTACCGCCTATTTTTAGTAGGGGAGCTTCTATGATTTACGGCCTACTAGCGCCAAATCAACGGATTTGCAAAGCACTGTATACCATTAGACCGGATACAGAGCACCGACAAGCAGCAAAGTCCTCGGATGAGTAATGGGCGCATTCTTAGATTGCAAAACCTCATGAACTATATCAAAGGTTGTAGGGAAGTTGTTGTACCCGTGCGTTGATCCTCCCAGTGGCAGCGAAGCTTTTTCAATCCGCTCGCTGGGTCCAATATGTGGTCCATTCCCAATAGAGATCCGGATACTTATCAAAGCATCTGATTATACATAAGCTTGATAGTAGTACGGCTCCCAAGGTGATATCGTCCTTCCCATCCATTTTCCTCCTACATAAGTCATGAGATACAGTGAGTATCAGACTCTTCGCTGCAGTCAGTCATCAAAGCCTCGGGGCTCATCATCTGATACCCAGGATGAAAATCGAATGTCTTCCCGAGCAAAGGCCGCTTTCAGCTGTGTTCCTCTCTCACAGCCATTGATTATATCCCAGAAATAGTAATCATAATCAAAACCTGAGCACTCTCCACTGATGACCCTCGTTAGATGGGGGAGGTATTCCGCCTTTTGCATTGCCAGCTCTTCTAGCGTGTCAAACAACCAATATACATCGTCGCTCACTACGGTGTTTGAGTCGTCTTCATACATTCGGAATTCATCGTCTCCAATCTCTAAGTGTAATTGTTCTAATGATGGTGGTAGAATCTCAAAGAGTCTTGGAGGGGGTCCATCGTAGTTGAGGTTCAGATGCGGAAACTCGCGCCAAGACCGAGCCATGAGAAGAAAGTCGTGTCTGGTACACAATCGCTTGAGATTTGAGAACGCGTGCAGATCAATTGGCTTTGAAGTCCCTGGGGCACCTTTGAAGAACATGGGTCAGTACTCAACTGTCTCACCTGCCGATTAAGGGCACCCACGGTCATTTATACCTCCAGAGCAACGGATGCTCAGCTCTTCAAGAGTTTCACGACATTGTTGGAGTGGCTTTATGAAATCCTCACTGCTTAGTCTTCCTGGCCCTTGATACTGCCTTACACATCCACCATATGGTTCTCCCTTGAAATGAAAGACACGCAAGTCCTTTGGCCAACTCAGAATCTCGTTAAAGATGTGCCCAGGGGCCCCCAACGTTGATACGCGCAATATATTGATAGGCGACGTATTTGCTCGTGGGAGAGGAGTTTTAGCATCCATGGCCGCGCGGACCGCGCACGAACACCATGCATCCATCACGGATTCACTCCAATAGAGCCAGCCGTCGATTGAGATTTCCTGGAGGGACGGAATGCAGCATTGCTTGTGAAGTTGCTCGATGTCCGGAGCAACATCCTCATCAAGCCCGCCATAATGACCTTGGTGTCTAGTTCGTAGAGTCGTGACTGCTGCGTTGGAGGGGACTTGGAAGTAGAGACTCGGAGGAGCGATAATGAGGGTTTCGAGCTGCATGCACTTGGTATTATCAAGAAAGCGTAGGATCCTTTTCTCGTCCTCCATGTCTGCGTCAGCCCCCCAGCACAGCTCTACCTTTTTGACGCTTGACGCGAGCAGTGGGTCACGTTGTAGAACTCGTGTCAAAGCTTCAAGATTGAAGATCCGTGATGCATCAACCGGTGCCTTTTGACGGTCAAATAGTTCACCATTTCTACCACTCTCGAAGACCCTTTCTGTCGTATCATTGTTCCCGGTACCCCAGAAATAGACTGACTCGTATAGTATAGTATTAGCGATTTGATGGAGTCGTCGGTTTGTGAGTGATAGAGGCGGAATAGCGGCTGAGGGTAAATTATAGATGATGGAGAGTAAAAGCTCGGTCGAAAGATCTGATAGGCTTTTCATGCTTGATGTTTGTTGCTAATAGCAGTTGAAGATTTCAGGTCTCAACAACGGTGGATATGTGATCATCAACGACTCTGCAGCTGCACCTTCCTCAAGTTGAATGCTGGGTATGCTCTGCATCTCCACTTCCCGAGGGGCCAAGAGTAGTATAGGGAAACAGTCTTATCCAGTAATGCACGAGGAGTTGCTGAAATTCCTTGACCCGTTCAAATGTGCTATCACTGGAAAGCACGATGGAGCGTCGTTGTTGAAGCTGGGAAAGAGGATGGCAGCCGATCCCAGACGTGGCTTTCTGAAGGATGGTCTAGCGAGTCACGACTTGATCGTAGCCTGATTCTCAGTCGTACACAGACCAGCCTGCGACTCCTTTGTTCCGCCGCCGTACAACTACATCACGTTGGGATTTTCCACCACGAGCCGGCAGCCTTGGGAGAACGGTCTGTGATTGGCCAGAGCTGATTACTAAGGATGCTTTGCTGTGAAAAAGCCTAATCTTTGCATCTCACTGCGCCTTGCTAACTTCACAATAATCCTTCCCAACCCCAAGCCACCACGGCGTCAATGACACGTGGATGAGACGTTCGAGAAAGTGAAACACCAGGAACAGTAAAATGTCGAGTTGGTCAGATCTCTGTACGCGCGCGCCAAGGTCAGCCAACTTCAGCAATATCATGTGAAGTAGTACCTTACTTACCCACACTTCAACGCTCGCTGCTCCTTCGCATGGCGAAGCGCTGAAACGCCCACATTGAGCCTCGCGTTTGGAGGCTATGTGTCTCAGAAAGCCGGACTTCGCTGAGAAGTCTCAATTGGAGGATGCGCTACGCCGCATTTCTGGGGCCCCAAACAGCGATGCTGACTGTGGAAGCCGGCCTTCACACTATGTTCACGGGCGAATGAGTGAAATGCGAGCGCTCACGGTTGGCTATAGATGGCATGCTACCACGTTATCTCACTCGTGTACTCGAATCACGTTACCGACTTTCTCTCCTTTATCATGCGAGATGACTAGAATCAAGGTCTTGTCGATGCTTGGACCTCCAGCCTATGTTTGAGACTGCTTCAAGGGCCCTCAGAAATCAGGATTGTTAACGCCAAGATTGGCGGAATAAGGCGATCAATGTGGGCGTCGATGAAACTGCAAATGCTGGCTAGGCTTGCGTTCCTTCTTGTTGTAAAATTCCTTTCAAGCTGCCTGTACGCTGTTCTCTTCCTCTATCTTGTGGCTGTCTAAATCTGAACCATGCGGCACAGAAAGGCTATGGGCATCGCGAGTCCAACATTCTGGCTTTTCGTGGCCTCCTGTCCTTCCATCGTGGCTTTTCATCATGTGAAACGTAGGAGGGATTGACCGAGCCATGCTGTGGGTATTACATGTCCAGTAATCCAGTCGTCAGGACTTCCTATATATTTGGATGTTCTCATCTCGTTGTCGGAAAAATCAGAACCTTCACACGTCGCGCATGTAAAGCAGCCATGTATTACCCCTACATCGTGGCAGTCTTGACCTTTCTTTGGCCGTTGCTTCTTGCAGCCCCACAGCAACAAGACGCATCCCGATCCTCAGGTACGTCATTCTGGGGGCCCCATTCCATGATTGATGCGGAGCTCTGGATTGCGATCTACTTCTCAGAAGTATCTGTATTCTAGATCGCACCTCGTGATCCATCAAACGCCATCGGACGTCGGCAGTGCTAATTTGGGACCTTGCAGAAGTCACTCAAAGACCCGGCTGGCCCGAGTCATGGAACTACTACCTTGTAGATCAGCAGAATGGGGGAACAGTCAAGGTTGTGCCTTATGGGATCACATGCATCTGCAATGACTGACGAGTCAAAAATAGTGGATTGGCCCTGACCCAACACATATCACCTATGACGTGGTCCTGACCACTAAGAACGGGAAAGCTGAGACGACTACGGCCCCGATTGACGTGTCTGTTCAGTCAGCAAGCACAACAGCCGCTGATGGGTCGCACCAAGAAGCCGTATTGTTAGCTCCCAATGTTGTGGCTGAGCTCACAGATGCAGCCCAAAAAGCCTGTGGTGGTAAGCGCAGGCAACGATCAACGCTCGCCGCATGTGTGTTGTCAGATACAGCACTACAAGATACCGCAACGCAACTAGTCAGAGTTGGAATGGCTCCAGAAAAAGCAGAAGCCCTTGGTGCTGCTGCGTTAGCCATGATAGCCGCCAACGTTCTCAATCTATGGGCCAACGGGGGATCAGTACCCAATGCTGTCAGCATCGACCTCGGCACCCCGACCCGGGCACTGACCAGTAGTACTGCTATACCCTCGAAAACAGCCAGCAGTACTTCTACGTCTTCTAGCTCATCAAGGACTCCTATAGGCTCTACAACGACCGTTCCACCCGGAAGCAAATCTCAGTCGGCGACCTCCACTGCTAGCACATCGACAATTTCGCACGATTCCTGCTGGCGATATACTGGTACTGATCTCAGCTCCATTGGGTTTGACTTGAATACTTTGGAAAATACTAATGTGAATGATCCTCCCAACGCCAAATTACGGGTCCGGCGCGCCACTAAAGTCCTCGAAGAGAGAACTCGCAAGACTGTTACCAACAGCATCGGCTCCTGCGCTCTCAGCACGCCCGTTCGTATAATCCCGAACTTTTGGCAACTGAATGAGGTAATGGTGAATATGCCAAAGGAACAATGGTGGTTTGTACCATCGCAGGAAGATAGGACATATCAATCGTGTCCCGTTGCCAGTATTGAACATAAAGGGAAACGAGATGATACCAATCCAGATTCCGGCAAAAATAATTTTCCCGAACCATACAACACGATGCCCGACCGTATTAGTGTTGAACATGTCTGTAAGTATTGAACATCCTCGTTCTTTTCATATGGATTTATCTACGGCTCAAGTACGTTGCTAAACGTTATTCAGATGAGATCTCACTTCTGAAAGACTTCTTCATAGACACATTCCCATCAGGCGACAGCAGATGCGAAAAATTTACTGAGACGTTCTTGCAGCCTGATAAAAGGTGGGAAAACCCAGATGATTTCGACAACGGCAACCCACCACAGTTGAAAGGTGGATTAAGCGCACCACGCACGGTCACTCCAACCCGGTTCAAGGACTCACGTTTGCAAAGTCTGTATAACGAGCTGCCTAACAAATTCAACAACGCTTTTCTTGGCCTTGGCGAATCGATCAATGGCGTCAAAGGTTGCTTGTTCAACAAAGACTGTCAGTATATTCAGCGCGTTATGGTTGGTACCAGTGACGATGATGTCAATAAAAATCTGAATTATTGGAACGATATTTAAGTTGCATCGCCATTTCCCTTTATTATACAGCGACTGCGCACAAACTTCACGTACTTGGAGGACCGAGATTCTAAGTTTGCCAAGAACATGTACATGCAGATTGCCGCAAACTGTACAACTGTCAATCAGCATGGCAGGAATATTCCAGGACGCTCTCGAATTTTTGCTGACTTTACTGATAGTGGAATGGTGTTCGAATTGATGAGGATGCCAGCAGCCCAGCAACAACTACAGAAAGTTCACCAAAAAATCTGGGAGGCATTCGTATCATTCGAAGACATTCAAGCTTGCGACTCGTCTCTCGGCCTTACAGATCAGTGGGGAAAAGTCTACAATGACTGGTTCAATAATTTTCTCAAAAACAATCAGCGACTGGCCGCCGAACATGTGAGCAAGCTTTCTGTGGCTGTGGCCAAGCCTGAAGTCACAGAACATTCCGGTCAAAAGAATGCGTTTGGGAGAGCAGTCGATGCCTTGAGCTCATCTTTCGGCTATGAGGCAATCGCACAGGGTTCACTGACATTCCAGGTGCGTATATCCAACCACAGTCCTTCTTCACTGCCATTCTCAGGCCCAAGTCTATACCCAATGCTAACTTTGAGATCTCGCAAAGCTTGATTCGCTACTCTCGATACCGCCAAGAACCACGCTTGGTATCAGACGTCGAGACGGTGTGGCTGCGTGCAGTACTACGGCCGTTGACCCTCCGGTCACTAGCCTCCCTAAATTACCCTCCGGATCAGTATGCTCGACTCGCCAAGACAAAGGTAGCGGTATCTGTCCACAAGTCATAATTCCAAACCCATCCAGCACGCCTTGCCCGCCGGTCACCACCAGTGGTCAATACTGCGCCGATCTCACCACCTCCGCGCCATCCACCCCCACTGCCACCGTATGTCCTGATCCAAGCCCCAATCTTGCAAAGAACAGATGCGATCAAAAATGTATGGGTGCCGGCTGGGGAAATTGTGACGTCGACGTGAAAGGTCAATACAAGAGGTATTCTTGCTACTGTAATGCTGGACCCTGTGATGGAAAACAATGTGGCGATCCAGTCAAGATCGACAAATTGACTGGGAAGGGAACAAAATGTCCTGTAAGTGTCCATTCACCTTCTCTACGCCTAGGCTTGCTGTCAAAAGAAATTGCTGCAATATGGGTAAAACGCCTGAGAGTGTGAGCGTTTCTTAAAATGTAGGCTTCGAAAGACGAGGTCTATCGAACACCGTCCCAATACTTGAGTACGACGACATGCTTTCGGACCTGGGTTACTCAGTGTTCTTGAGGACCGTACCCTTCAGCTTCCATCATCATTGACAGCAAAGCCTGTCTTTCAATTCTTTGTCATACATATACAGATACTAATTCGACTGATATATCCAGAATCAAAGCAACCCCGCGCTGTGGTTCCCTGACGAAGAGGCATGCGATATCGCCTGCCCAAACGGCAATTACGGTGCCGGCGACTCATGTTTCGCAATGACGTCTAGGTATCACACCACGAAGACTACTCAAACAATTGGGCCCACTGTATCTACGACTGAGACTGTGGCTACAGCAGTCAGTACGGCGTCGGACAAGAATGGGTTGGTTCATTGGGAAGCGGGCTCGATACCACTGTGTAAGTGCGATGATGATCCGTGTAAGGGATTCGGTTGCTGGGATAGGATACATGGGTTGTAGGTGTTGGTGTTGATACCCCTGGATGTTTCCTTCGTATGTCGGAGGCTAATGGCGTTCTGTCACTCTGTCAACGTCTGATGATCGTGTATATCACTTCTTCACGGACGGAAGATTACCAATAATTAGCTAGAGTAGTACACATTCTAGCATCCTCATGCTCCTCGCCTCTCCTACAAAAGCTGATCCAAACAGCCTACTCCCTCCAAAAGCCACATTCGCTACATAACAACGCCTAAGAAATTGCCAAAACAATCAATCATATCCCCACTCAGCGAACTTCTCCACTTAAATCTCAATGAAACCCTGGCTTGCGAAGCTGACTTGGCCGAGAAATTGCCACTTGCTCATCTATCATCTAAGAGTAAACGGATCTACTACACTTGGACTAAGGTACCGTATAGCTAGGATATAACGCAATGATAGGGTGGACTAGTGCCTTACCCTTTGGCTTACTATTGTAACCTGAGTAGAAGCCTCTTACGCTATAACGCAAGATCCCATTCAATTACGATCCCTGGAGAGAGTTTCGCACATACCACCAAAGCAACCATTGAAATGCTTATATACCACACTGATTGATCGTTTCGAATGGTATAATGCAAACGGAGTACCTGCGCACACAGCAGATATCAGAAACGCTCATCGAAAGATCAGAGGTAGAATTCGACGTCTCAGCAGTAAGTAAGGCGTACAACGCAAAAGATCTTAGCCACAAACCGCAATAGCGCAGACCAGGCATAGGGTTTTTGGGCGGACTTGAGACGTCGCGATTCTTGATTCTATTTCCACTTTGATGGTATGGCAAGTCTAATAAGCCTTCTGCAGATGGTTTGGGGAGTAGGGGAGCATCCTCCCTGATCTTAGAAGATTGTTCACAATTGCCAATGTGGATTCGTACTTGTTGTGGGCGTCAAACTTCAGACTTAGACAGCGATCAAATCCGAGCAGTCGAGTTTGTAGGAACGGTGACATGGTGCGCGCTATTTGCGTCGATTCTCTCACCCATGAAGTAGATTCCAATGCGATTCATATAAAATTCGTAGCTATCATACTTGGAATTGGACAATGATAGGACATCGACTCGCAAAGCGCCAGATTCCGAAATCTCTTTCGTTAGGTCAAAGTTTTCTATGTCTCTTTTCAGCTACCAGCTTGCCAGTGTTCTCACAAGCAGTCACGAGGACCCGGTACAGATATCCTGGCGCGCTCAAAGACTAGGAGGTAGGACTATGCGGAGATCGAAATTTCATCAAAGGCAAACATGATGACGTTTAAAAGAACCTTTTTTAAAAAACATTATAAAAAATTCGAACTGAAACCCAGGCCGTAGATGTTGAATCTTGAAGCAAGCAGAAATATAACGTAAATCCAGCACATGTAACGGACTTTGCCACGTATTTGGACGCTTCTTCAAATCACCAATACCGCCTCCTAAGCTTCTAGAGAAATGACAGGTTCGTAAAGATCAGACTAAAGCTGGATGGGCTGCCTCTCTCAAGTCGGTTTCGCTCCTGATGCCTCCCGTTCCAGATCTCGGTCCTTCCTGAATTGCTCCAGGAATCGGAAGACTTTGACCTGTCCATTCTTCTTAGCTATCGAGTATGGCGTGTAGCCGTCGTCCAGGCGGTTATAGAAATTAGCACCCTTAAAGTCAAGAGAAGCGCCCGCATTGGCCAGAACTTGTACCATCTCAAGCTTGCCGAATCGGGCAGCGAACAACAACGGCGTCATCCCAAACATCAAGGCGTCGGGCGCTGCACCAGCGGAAAGCAGCATCTGAATTGCTGACACGTGGCCGCAAACGTATGCGCTCAACATCGGATTACTGCATTCGAGCTGAGCGACTTCCGGCTTGACTCCACGTTCTAGGAGATCTTTCAAGGTGTTGTTGTCTCCGAGGGCTACCGCTTTGTACAGCCGAGCAACCTGAAGCCACTTTTCTGCTGGGCTTCTCATATTACACAACTCTGATAGCCGCCAAAGAATGTTTTCATTTCCGGCCGCGGCGGCAGTCTTGAATAGATCTTCAGTGACTTCTTCATGAGAGAAGCGTTCAAGTAAACATTAAGTAGCCAAAGGCCACCCTTCTCGAATTGAATCGTTGCTATTGCTGTTTTCAGCACGGGATGTGTGACCGGTAATTTGAATCCCCGCTCCCACAGCAAGTTGAACAGCTCCTTTGAACAGAATCGGTTGCCTACAATTGCCAAGATTACTCCTTCTCCAATCTCGACATTTTCCACTTGCTCCAGTAAGAAGAGCAAAATCTCGCAGCCACAATTTTTATTCTTCGCCGCTTCTTGCATCACATCATTAGCGACCTTGGCCATGCCGCCGCGATTCCAGAGATACCTGAAACAATGCACGTCGCAATATCTCCCGGCTGCTTTGAGTATGTCAGGGGTGACCGGAAGATGCAAAGCGTTCTCTGCTACGATGTGTCGGATGTTGGGCATTTGACAGCTGGTCTCGTATGTAGACCAAGGAGGGTCTATGCTCATGGCACTGTAAAATATCTTCTCTGTAATCTGCCCAGGATCAAACAGATAATCTGCGCCTGATGGCAGGCATGTCTTGCCTGAAGCTTGGCGAATGAGCTTCAACATGACATCTTCTGTTACCTCGATAGGACCAAAGGTTTCCTCTAGCGCCTGGATCACCTCCTTCCCGTTGCCGATGTTGCCTATAGCGTTGTCGAAAACGACGTCTGTGATTTTCGGGATGTCGGCGCCTTTCAACAATAAACGCACCAATTCTCCGCCACAATAAACATTGTTTGCGGCTGCTGCGATGAGTTCGTGTATGATGCCCTTATACTCAACGCGGTCCAGTAACTGGACGATGACAATTATGTCGAGGTTACCCATGGCGCATATAAGTAATTCTGTGGTAATATCTTCTGTCCTGCCCTTCGCCAAAAACACATACATCATATGGCTACCCCCTGAATCATTACAGGCTGCAGCCAAGAGGACATCTCCTGGGACCTTGATGCTTTGCGCTCGATCGAGCAATAGCCTCATTGTGGGTCCGTTAGGTCTTGAGCTAGCCACTTCGAAAATCACATTGATCATTTCTCCAGCAACAACTGCCTCACTCACATGATCTAGCATGATTGTTAATGTGGCGTCTCCCAACCCGTGCTTTGCCTGTAGTCTTAGGATCTTGCCATCAACTACACATCCGTGTTTAAGCAGTACACGCAACACGTCTGCATTCACAACGCCGGCCACGGCGACCAGTACTTCCTGTGTGATTGTCCCTCCATGATCGAGCATTATCTGTAGCGCTTTGGTATATGGGCGCCTTGCCGCGCTGATCATCATTCCTATTGGTATATGAGCGGCCCCACCTCGTTTCATCCTGTCAAGTAGTGACGAGAGCTTGTCTGATTGAGTTTCGGATATTGCTGTGCGTAACAGGGAATTAGTCGAAACTGCGTCGGTGGCTCGAGCCAAGAGCAGCCTAAAAGAATCCTGATTCGCACTCACTACCGAGGCCATGAGCATTTGTTCGGTAATAATCAACCCAGGGTACTTTTGCAAAAGCAAAGCCATGCTTCCATCATTCTGGCCTTTGCCGACGGTAGCCATTATACGCGTAGTGAGGTTGATGTTGGTGCACTTGTCCAGCAGCCATGTTAATCTCTCGTTGTCCGAATCTTGCATAGCATAGAACAAGATTGGCTCTGTCAGTTCCCAGTCTCTTTCACCACTCACGAGAAGATCAAAGATTCCGTGATGGGTAGCCATTGACGCCAAAACCAGACCTTTGCATTTGGCTTGATTTCCGATTGCTCGATTTCGAACGCAGAGAGTAACGACTTCACTAAAGCCAAAAGCAATCGCAACAAAGAAGGATCTGAATGGAGGTCGGGAATAATCGCTGAGAAGGGTTTGAAGCTGCCACGAAGCTACGGTGGCTTCTTTTCCCAGCATGCGGCTGCAATACCATCGTACCCTAGCATTGAAGGCCGATACGAGCCCTGAATCTTCATCAAGAAACGGCCGAAGCAGTCGCTCCAAGCTGAGGTGATCTAATCTGACTCTCTGAGGAATCAACTTGCAGTGATTCATCCATTCAGCGTTAGCGTATGCGAGAAAGTCTTTGGATGCTGATTCTGCTCTTGAAGCCATTCTCCCTCGAAGACGAGTTACACGTACATCGCTTGAATTTGGATCTGGATTTGAGCAGTGTGAAGAGCCAATTATTTGCAGTAGGCAGCTTTCGGCGGCGAGAAGGTTGCAAGGAATCTGGGAGAATTCCGGTCTTTTCTCGAGAAATTCCCTCACAGAGAGATGAGCGAATCGAAACATGTCCAGGCCTTCATCATACAGAATGAAGTTGTGACAGAGGTCCAGAATAAGGTCTCTTGTGATGTCTTCGAAGGCGATATCCAGGTCGACCGCGACGGCCCATAAAAACTCGGATGTATGCAACATTCTCTGGGCGCATAGGAGCCATTTCAAAGTGTTAGTAACGATTGATCGACCGATATCGCCTGGGTATAAGCTAAGTTCGTTGTAGACCTCGAGGTAAAGTTGTTCCAACTTAGGTGGGAGTTTTCCCAATTTTCCTCGAATGTCTTCATCGAGCTTTAGAGCGCAAAGGACTTCGGGTTGCAAGCTCGCCCAGCGAAACCTGTGTGGATTCTCAGTACAAACGAGAGCGAGGAAGAAGATCTGTCACGAGACTGACATGCCATCAGCACCTTTACTGACTTGATCAATTATCGATGCTTGCATTTCCACTTTTGCCCTACTATTACGTAAAAGTCTTTGCTTTCGGACAAGTCGTTGAGTTTCTTTCTCAACAAATACTTCTATGTCTGTTGTATTCTTGTCTGAAGAGATATTCATGTTTGGGTATCCGCGTAGCGTGCAGACTATGTCTTGATCATCACGACTGGAGACAAAGATCTTGACCAAGCCAGCAGATTCTCTCAATATGTCTTCGAATGCATCGAGGAGAGATTGACGCATCTCAGGATCGCATTCGTCTAGGGCGTCCACCACGATAATTGTTATACCATAAAACCCGACCAACTCGATAACAAGCTCGAGGCTTTCTTCTAGAGGAAGGCCATGATACTTGAAGCCTTGCCCTTGCTTTTTATACTTGTCGACGACTGGAGAAGGGAGAGCTTTGCCAATTTGGGCACATGAGAGCTGTCTTAGGATGCTGGAATGACTGTGCCCGGATTCGATCGTTCTGTCTCAGCTGCACTTCGGGAACAATAAAATAGACAGGAAGAGGACTCTGGCCAGCTCTGTATCTCTCAATCATGTCTTCGATGACGATCGAGCTAGTCAAGAATTAGCAGTCAATGCAAGCATTATCTTTAGGTCGTAGAGAGAAGGGTTCCGATATCCAGTTGGATTCCTGGCATCAAAAGTCATGCACCCCAGATGCAGTGAACTTACACAAGAGTACTCTTGCCCGAACCTGGCTTGCCGTGGAGCCAAAGCAGAGAGGAAACGCTAGATCTATGCCATTCTGCATAGACTGGGTCCTGCAAAAGCCACTGACCGGATCCTTTGAGAGCTTGTTTCTTCACCTGCTGATGATGAAGTTCATATGGTTGTTCCGACAGCCAGCGGAGGATGCTGACGCGCTCGCGTTCTACTAGCATTAGAATGATCAATATTCAGCAAGGCATGGCACTGACCATCTAAGTGATCTTCAATGTTCTCGAGCTGATTACTCATACGGCAAATGGGGCCATCAATCGACTCGAGGAGGCTCCGAAGCTCAGCATGCCGTTCGCCTTGGACTAGCACAATGAGTCTCAATCAGGAACTTGGTTAGCTTTTTTCACGCACCAATTGAGATTTCTCGGAGGCTGTCGCTGATGCCGCTTCTATCTGAACTGCTGCGTTAGCGCGACCTATACCTTCGAACTGACAAACTAACTTTCAGCGTCCGCTAGGCTCGCATAACGATCTACACTCGACTGTTCAGAAGCGACCCCGCGTATGATTTCCTGGAATTCCTCTTGAGGGTTTACCAAGGCTCCCAAGGCGCGTTCTGTTGAGACACTTCAATCCTGCACTTATGCTGGAGTAAAAGTAGGACGTACTAGCCGTGCTTTGTTCAAAATACTTCTTTGCCTTTGCTAGATATTGGAAAATAGCTCCATAAAGCCGGATCAGCGCCTCCTCAAGAGATTTGATAAGCTTGGTAGCTAGATTGATGCGATGCAAGTACAGGTCTTCGAAGATAGCAAATCGTGGAATGCTGCGGGCAATGACTTCTGCGCCCTCCACAACAAAATCAAACTTCTTGAAATCGCTGGTGGCAATCTATGAATCTGTTACTAGAGAGACATTGGGAGACAGGCTGGTAGAACAACCTGCAACAAGAAGCGTACACCAGCCCATGGAAGGGCAGTGTGAGCAGGATCGTACTGAACAACGACATCAACAACCTCTCTAAAGCGGTCAATCCAAACCACAATCTTGCTGAACAAGTCGCGGAGAACCACAATTTCGTCCTCGCCTCCACGGCCCCGCCGGCGAAATTGCGACCTATTCTTGACAGAGCTATCTTTAGCGGCGTTGGTTAGATTTTGTAGATCGGTCAGAGCGTCCAGCTTGTTCTGACCCTCGAAAGCAATGCATTGTTGGTCCTCCACGCTTAACGTAGCCAAGGCAGAGGCCCAGAGGTCACTGCTTTCTTCCAGCATTATGTCAAATTGGTATAGGTGATAAGAGTTCGCTTGTCCCAGTCGCCTTCTTTCCCAGTTTCAGGTATACGTATGAGGGAGGCTGAGCATGAACCGAAGCGAGCTTAGGGACGTTCTAGGTAGACGTTATTGACAACATTGGAAGCCTGGCCGCGGTGGGTAGGGTGTTGTAGGCTCCTACTCAAGATCTAAAGAACTCTGTGCTTACACTGAAAGAAGAGGAGTCTGTAGCAACATGGAAGAACGTAGATGGCGTACGGGTGAGTAATTATCTCGGAAGAAACCCATGCAGGGTAGGAGCGCTAGCTTCTTAGCGTCAAGATTTGCGCATCCCTTTCAATGGTGAGAAACCATCTACTCAAGGTACCTTCTAGAATTTGGGGTAACAGTGACGTGTATTTGATACTCCGGCCGGAGTGTTCCAGCGCCAGCAATCCAGCTCCTCAATCCCCAGTATCAATCTCCAAGTCAAGCTGGACACCATTACTAACGCCGTAATCCTCCAGCGTTAGTTGATCCTTGAAAGGCCTCTCGCCCTGCCTTTTCAACATAATCTCGTGCGGTTGTCGGCCAATACGAGCCGCGACTTGGGCTTTGAATAATTCTACAAATAACACATGTCAGAGCTACTTTCCCAACCCGACATTACAAACAAAGAAGCCGAAGAGTACTCACTAATGGGATCACTCGCAAGACAAGGTATCTGCGCCGCCGTTCCCAATCGGTCGTTCACCTTAACAATAATCATTTCCTGTCCCACCGGTGCTATAGCTGGCTTCTTCTCTTTCCTCTCGTTTTCTTTCGTCGGCTTCTCCCCGCTCCCAAATTTATCCGTGACTTCATCTTTCCCAGCCTCCTTTCGCACCGGTGACCTCTGCCGTCCAAACTTCGCCTCCACGTCATCTCTGCCCCTCTCATCCCTCGAAACACCATCTCTCCCAGGCGGTTCTCGCCTTGGCCGCTCCTGCTCTCTATACCCCCTCTCTAACCTTTCATCGTCTCTCTTCTCCTCGTCCTCATACCGTGATTTTTCTTTCCACCTAATACCTCCACCGCCTGATTTTTTGGGTCTATCATCATGGCGTCGTCGTGGGGAGCGGCTGCGGTCGTGATGGCGGGGACGGGGGGATGGTGAGCGGCTGAATCTTCGGTTCCGAGAAACACTCCGCGGACGTTCGTCTCGATAGGAGCGCGAAGCCCGCTTGGTGTAGGGCGAGGGAGAGCGGGATCTTGGGCGTGGGGAGGGCATTGAGGGTGGTGCGTACGTGCAACAGTGGGTGCGATTCTGTGAACTAGTAGGAACTATCTTGCATTTTGAGCTAGTCCGAAGGCTGACTAGTGTGACGATTAGAACAGCTATTATCGGCGCGTCTTAACGCCGACATTAAGCCTGTTCCTGAACTCAGCCCTATCAGATTACGATCTTATCAATAAGTACTCATTCCTAAGACAAAACCCAACAGCAACAGCAATGTAGCAACACAAAATCCTCAATGCTCGCACCCCGACCCCACCTCTCCATCCACCGCCCCTCCCCCACAACCGTCGCTTTCACCGTCTCCACCGCCTCCCTGCGTAAAACCCTAACATCCCACCTACTCCACTACACCCTCCTCTTCCTCCGGTTGCTTCTAGGTCTCTCAACATTACTAGTGCTCTACATCAGCACAATCGAGACACCTATCCAAATCTTAAAGCCTCTCAGCGACTACATCGCAGACGTGCCATTCTCGCATATCGCCGCACTCTCATTCGTGAGCCTATTCATAGTCTTTCGACGCTTTTATACTGGTGCGTAACCTCCTGCTGCTCTTACTTCCAATTGGTGCTCTATCACTGTATGTGCTGCAAGCCCTCGGATCCGCACGCTGACACAACTTCTCCACTCCAGAAGAATCCCTCCTAGTCCTCTCAAGCCTCGGCATCCAGACCACCACCCTCTCCCCCAGCTACCTGCTACCTTCCAACACGCGCTTCATACCAACTTCCCAAATACGCGATATCTTCATCCATGAGGCATTCAAGGGGTTTGAGGTGAGGTATTACTTAGCGGTTATCGTCGAGGGGGAGGGAAGTGTCGTTGTCGTGTTTCCTGTGAGTGGCTTCATGTTTGGTTTACTTAATGAAAGGAAGAGGAGTGAGAGAATTGCCAGCTGATTGTGGTAGAACTTGCTACCCAAACGAGCTATTGTGGAGGAGGTCTGGAGAGGGGCGAGGGAATGCTTGTATGAGCGCAAAGGATGATTTAGGGGGGTTGCCCCAGAGAAAAGGTATCAGCGTACATGAGCATGGAAACAATGACTCAATTGACTAGAAATCATTTGGTACAATGCGTAATCAACATAGCTACATGTGAGGCCAGTTGGATGGGTATCATATCCATAACGCCTCGCTCGTACGCACATAATCTTCTGGTTTTCCCCACCATTTTTCCTCCGCTCGAAATTACCTGAATTTGGGTCAGGTATCCGAATGACTCCTGCACTCGCTCCAATCGCCTCTCAATGACCCTCATCCTTCGGTCTCTTGAGCGGTTTCCTCCCCTTCCACAGATCCAGTGCCGACATGATCCTCCCTGTGCCCAGCGACTTCTTCCAGCAAATCTTCATTAGCGAGCTTTCCGGCATCCTCCTCTTCAATCGCAGCCTTCAACATCGCCAAATCATCTTCGGTTTCTTGATCGCTCAGCGGTGGTGCACGTTGATATTCGTCTTCTCGTCGCTTCTCTTTGGCTCCAACGGTTCCAATCAGCCTAGCCCCTGCTGCGCGACCTGCCAAGCGACCAAGTACATCGCCGGCAGCTATGTGCTTGCTAGGAGCCACGATACGTGAGGAGCGCGTTGCATGTTGGGAGGCATTGGTAGCTGTTCGTTCCATATCCGGAGCGGCCAGGAAGACATCGTCCACTACGCCATCCATCCCAAGGTCTGGCTCTGCATCCGCGTTGTCTTCGACATCGGAAACATCAGCGTTGGTACCGACGAAGGATGTAGGGCTCGTGTGAGAACCCTTGGCGAGTTTGCGTCGCTTAAAATCCTCGATGACGCCGAAGGTCGCTAATTGAAGGTTGTTGTCAAGGTCTCGTTGCGAGAAGAGGCGGTCTAGAGTGTAGAGCGGTGCTGAGACTTGATGATATTCTAGTTTCGCATTTGCTTCCCTGAAGATACTAATAGGCTCCGCGTCGCGGCCTGTAGGTGCGGGAGATCCATTGTCGTTGTCACCAGGAGCTTTACGCTTCCTTTTGTTGTTACCGTTAGAAGTATCCAAGTCGTCCACTTCGAGTCTGTGTCGTGTGTGTCTAGTCTTGCGATTGCTTTGCGGGCCACCAGGGCTCGCGGCAGTGTTGAGACTGAAATGATTTGGGTGAAGTAAAGCGGCATGTGTATCAGCGATGTCAAGCTTTTCCTTCTCCTTCTGCATTGACGCTTTTTTCTGATTGAGGTTGACAATGAGGCGGCGGCGCAAAGTCTCGAGTAGTTGCTGATGCTCCAAATGGGCAACGGCGACGTTGAACTCGTAATCTTTTTGGAACTCATCGATGCGGAAGTTGTGGCGGTACTAGCACGAGAGAGCGCCGGGTCAGTAGAAGTCTTGTATAGGCAGAAAAACACTTCGAGTGATTTGCAAAGCACGGGGTAACAAGAACGTACCGCGACAGTAGCTAGATCGGCATCCCTCTGCTCAATGGCATCATTGATCTTTTGCGCAAACCTGGAAGCATTGACCCCAATCCTACCAGACACAGCGTTGCCATTGGGCTGCGCATGAGCGACGACCCTTCCAGAAGTGCTAGCTGCCGCACTGGGTGTAGTGTCTTCAGTACAGCCCTCGTCACACTCTTCCAACACTTTCTCGGTGTATAGTTCCGCGTGACGAATGTAGTCGATATCGAGCTGGAAAGCATGTAATTGCTTGCGGTAGATCAAGTCGCGGTCTCGTGAGAAGTCATTACTGATCTGTGCAAGACGGTCCTCCATATTGAATCTTTTCTTCTCTCGTTTGGAGATATAGTGTTGAAAAGGAGGGGAAGGCGAGCGGCGATTGAAACGAGAGGGGCCAGCTATTGACAGACTTGCTGTGTGAGGTGAAGGGGAGTAGGCCATAAAGTGAGAGTTGCGGTGGGAGTGAGTTGCTCTAAGGCTATTCCAAGGGTCCAGGAAACCCCCGGTTGGCAGGGCGCGAAGTCAGGATGAGGATCTACTCGTATGTGATTGTGAGCAGGTGAAGAGTTGTGGGAAAGGTAGGGATGGATTGCAAAGTGGGCGCTTTTTGGAGGGCGAGAATGACGAGTGAATGCCCGCTTGCAGGGGGTCGACAATAGCGCGCCAAGCAACATTGTGCCCTCTTGTAGGGCTGAGTCCGACTTCACTTTCATTTCCTCTGAGATTGGGGACGCTCTCTAGCAGTCGACGCCTCCGATTCTAGAGAGCAGATGTGTAACAAGTTGTTTGGAATGTGGCACTTGCAACCAGCTTTAGTGGTCAGGATATCTTTTGCTAGAGACCAGAACCCTCCAGTCGTACGAGTTGCATTCAATGTTTACCTTACTCATTTGAGGCCTATGTGGAAAGCTTTCCGGCACAACTCGAGCGTTCAATTTACGGGTTTCGCCGCTAAAACCCTTCACTCGCTCCTTCCCTCAATACAACATAGCTTCCACATGGTTGATAACTACTCATAGGGCTTCAAGTGGGACTGCCAAACTAAGAGTCAGACCGAGCCATATCACAGCGTGCTGACTCTCAATCTCCGTAAAAGACGGCTTTCCGAGATGTATTGGAGTGAACCACGGCGCCGTGGTTTCCCCCTCCGGCATTTCCAAATATATTCACAGGTATGTTTATCATAACTGCTTTAGGTATAATTGCCGACGGGCCAGACTCCTAACAAAGATATCCTTCGGCCCAACAATCCTTTCACTCTACGACAAGATCGTTACCAGCAACCTTTGCCATCGCGCAAATTTTGGGAAGACATTGTGATCAAAGCATCTCATCCATAAGACTTCATGGAGAGAATTGAAAGCGAACCGAATAGAGCAAGCTCTCCGGGATAAAGTGGGATTTCAGTGATTTTCACTAAGTACGATCGATGGGGTCCTGCGCTGGACCAGGCCACTTCCAACAGGATATGAGAGTTTGAATGTTGGATCAGTCTCTGCCTCTCAGGAGACCGTACTCCGACTGGTCTTCACATCCTATACTCAGGTTCTCGATATGAAGTCGGCATAAGGACTTCTCATACAAGAGGTGTTCTGCTTCTTCGCTAACCTCTCAAGAAATATCTAGGATTTCAGTCCCACTGGCTGAGAGCGGAATATGCTTAGATCCTGTTGCGGAGCTCTTACAGCAGAGCCTTGACACCGGTCCTGGTCGGATGATCGAAGAGAGTTGAGACAACGAAAATCGGAGACGCGAAGCTCTCGTTTAACGCTTATGCAAGAGAAATGATCAAAGTTCTCCATCAACCTAGACGCTTACCAGCCGGCAAGCAAGCCAGCATGCCAAGACCATCAAGTTGCCTATCCACTGAAGTCCAGACAGAATCCATGGTCGCTCAGCCTCCAGTGTACCTCCGCTTGTATTTTGGCCATGGATGCTGACACTTGGAAGCTAGCTGGCGAAATAACAAATTTGTCGTTGCGCTAATCCCGATGGGGACACACATAGACGCCATACAGAGCAGCCTTCACCGAAAAGTGTCCTGTTACTGCTGTTGGGTAGTGTTACCGGAATTCAAGCTTCATTGACTTCGCCGAGGATCGAAGACTGCGTGGCTTACTTTGCAAAGTAATTGGCGCGGCTAAACGAACCCCATTCGCATGCGAGATCTGGCCCAAGTGGAATTCATGCTGGTTGGGCAAATATTCTCCGAAGCATCAATGAGCCCCTCCCCGCATCTCCAATGTATTCCCAATTATCTATCAAGCAATCTTACTACTCCTACGACTAAAATCAAGCCTCCTGCCCAATGAGTTCTGGCCACCGCCGCCCGACGCCATCATGCAAAAACGGACTTGATGACATGCAGCTGCCAGTGTGGTTGCCGGTAGCCATTTGCTTTGCTAATTATTCAATCTCGCTTGCTCGCCTGACTTCGGCCAGCTCGAGTTTAGGGCTACACTACCTGATGGAGTAGAGCCTTCCTACCTTCCTATCTCGTATGAGTTTCAACGTGCCAAGCAGCTTCCCTACAAAGGAAATACCAGGATTTGTCCGGACTTTTGATCAAAGCGGGAGGTTTGTAGATGTCTTGATCAGCCTTCACTTCCTAAGATCCATCATTACAGTTCTAGATTGGCGTGGCTTTGGACGTTCTGGGAAACTGTCCTTCGTACCCGGACATCACTAATTATTCCAGACGGCCGATATTCCACTTGGATATTCAAAAAGCGTGTATATTATGTGGTCAGATCCCATCAAGTCCTTCATTCCAAGCTGCAGCATTTGCAACCAGATAATCCAAAACAAACATGAAATTTACTCAGTCTTGTGCCATCACTGTCCTTGTTTTTCTGTTCAGACTCCATCAAGTAGCCGCTTACCCACACCCCGAACCCTTGCCCGAGGTACTAATTAAGAGGATTACCACTACTCCAACGACTACAGCGAAGATATCCACCACTAGTACAAAAACATCGACCACAACCCTCAAACCATCAACATCGACAACAACCTCGCAATTCACTACTTCAAGTGGCACCAAGTCAGTAATACTGCTCCTCATCCCGTCTAGTTCTAAGTCAGCAATATCACTTACTGTTAGAACTTCGTGATCGATATTGAACTGATCTAAAACCTGAAGTGCGTTGTCATGCCCAGCACCAGCATATCCAGTAGGATCCAGTGCCGATCCATTCGCCACAGTCCAAGGACGCATGCTCCAAATTCAATCAAAGACGCAATTCTTCGCTGGTGAATAGACCTATACCCTCTTTCGACGCAGCCAGCTGACGATACATTCAAGGCATAAATGCGTGGTGGCTAGGCCATCTACAGAGCAATTCGGATGTTGATACTGTACTTTCCGATCTAGCACTGGTGAGCAATCACAGATTCAGATCTTGGAATGCTAGATGCATGGCTCATCTCATACAGTCTCAATTGAAAGTCGCTCGCGTATGGGGTTTCGGGAATACGAACGACGCTTCCAATCCTGGAAGCAGCGTGTACTATCAAGTCCTCAATTCGAGCGGTCAATATTTGAACTGTGACGCAAATACAGGTATTCATCTAGTCCGATTTATGCTCCGAGCCTATCTTTGACGATCCGCCAGGCATTGGACGTCTCGACTACTTGGTATCAGCAGCAGAAGCCAAGGGAGTCAAGCTCGTACTGCCGCTTCTTAACAACTACAACGATCTCGGCGGCATCAATGTATACAACACTGCATTCGGTTCCACCCACACATCATTCTACACCGATGCCAAGTCTCAAGCAGCATGTAGGTGAACCATTCTCCTTATAATGTTCCTTTAACGACACGGTCCTATCGTTCGCATTACGCCAATCAACCTGGACAGGTCATACGACTTAGTAGCCTCCAAATGAAGGCGCACCAACTGACTTGCATTCTTGGGTTTAGACAAAGCCTGGATCGCATTCATCGTAAACCGTTATAAAGCCTCCACCGCAATCTTCTCCTGGGAGCTCATGAACGAACCGCGCTGTTCCGGCTGCTCCACGACCGTAATCACAAATTGGGCCACTTCCATTTCCGCCTACAGTAAGTTCACGACCCACTTTCCCAACTCTACCCCCATCCAAGAACCGGGCGCACGTAACACTCGCCACAATCCCTTCAAAACCCCGACATGTAGAGCCCCAACAAGCCAATCCACTCACTAACCCTCATCCTACAGTAAAATCCCTCGACCCCCACCACCTCGTCGCCCTCGGCGACGAAGGCTGGCTCACCGCACCCCTCGGCGACGGCTCCTACGCCTACTCCGGCTACGAAGGCGTCGACTTCACCAAAAACCTCGCCATCACCACGCTCGACTACGGCACCTTCCACGCCTACCCGGACCAATGGGGCTACAACAACACCTGGGTCAACGAATGGATAACGCAGCACAACGCCATTGGCAAAGCGGCCGGCAAACCCGTCGTCTTTGAAGAATACGGCTCCACAGACCCAGATAACAAAACCGTTATAGTGTCGCCGTGGCAGCAGACGACGTTGCAAAGTACGAGGTAAGCACGTTTCCATCGTCTACTACACAGACAGACAGAAAAGACCCTACTCCCATCCACCCCGCCTCAAACATCCAACCCTCCCCATCCCCTCCTCCCACCTCTCTCCCTCCCCTCCCCTCCTCTCCCCTCCCCCCCCTAAAACCCTAAAAATCCACCTAAACCCCCCCTCTTAGTATCGCATACGACTCCCTCTGGCAATTCGCCACCACCCTCTCCATAAACCCCTTCGACGCCTACGCACTCTACTACAACACCACCCCCCACAGCGACTACCAAGTCCTAGCCGTCTCGCACGCAGCCGCGATGTTGGCGAAGAATGCTGTTGCGTATCAGTAAGGTGGTTTACTATGACATTTGTTATGAATGGATGAAGTCTTGTATATAATCTGTCTGCTATCGGTGCTACGTTGAGGAAATTGGGGAAGTGGAGGGTAAGAAATGGAATAAGTAAAAGCCTAATCAGTCCCAATCTACTAACTGAAATAAATCCAATTCCTCGCATCATAGTAAGAGAAATAGATTGGTATGAACATCTACTACTACTACTACTATCCTCTTCCTCCTCCTACTCTCCCTACGGAACGAAAAAGAAAACCAATCCCATATCTTACCAAAATACCCAGCAGATGCTACCAAACCCCTACCTCCCAGGACATCTTTCGGTAATACCAACGACAGGAATGGCTAGAACAGCAGCAATAGCTGGATACATTTGTTGTAGAGCAAGATATATGCATTAAGAATTGGATATAATGCCTACATCAATTAATGTACATATAAACAAACAAACAACATTCAAATCAGCTCACCCCCCCGTCAAAAAACCCACCCATCAATACCCCCACAGTCCCCACAATAAAAACCACACCAAAAAAACCTCAAGTA
>JAABUK010004277.1_pt1 | contig 23377 bp, 21 predicted proteins | sample 5559141 | NCBI WGS metagenome assembly JAABUK01 (sample SAMN10711869, study PRJNA513367) | rock metagenome | isolation source: Antarctica rocks | place: Antarctica: Victoria Land, Pudding Butte nord | collected 2016-01-03
AGAGCTCCCTGCAGATTATGTAACTACCTAATTACACCCGTAAGGGCATTACGGCAACTGGAGATCGAATTGGCCGTTTTGGTCGACCCGGCCGTGTGGCCGTGGCGGGGGCGCCTGTGGGCGCACCTGGTCAGTGACACCTCCTACGCCGAGCTGCATGCCTTCGCCACCGAGTTGGGGATCCCGGAGCGCGCCTTCCAGGGCGATCACTACGACGTGCCCGAGCACCTGCGGTCGGAGGCGGTGGCGCTGGGCGCCGAGCCGGTAGCCGCGCGCGAGCTGCTGGCCCGCCTGACGGCGGCGGGACTGCGCCGGCGCCGGCGGTCGCGTCCTCGCGTCTAGGCGGCGAGCGGCTGGGACACTGCTCAGCCGGCGAGGATGTCGTCGGCGTCGACGATCGTGTAGGCGTAGCCCTGCTCGGCAAGGAAGCGCTGTCGGTGCGCGGCGTAGTCCTGGTCGAGGGTGTCCCGGGCCACGACCGAGTAGAAGTGGGCGGTCTTGCCGTCGGCCTTGGGCCGCAGCACCCGGCCGAGCCGCTGCGCCTCCTCCTGCCGCGACCCGAACGTCCCTGATACCTGGATCGCCACCGATGCCTCGGGCAGGTCGATGGAGAAGTTCGCCACCTTGGACACGACCAGCGTGTGGACCTCGCCGGCGCGGAAGGCGTCATACAGCCGCTCGCGCTCCTTGTTGGTCGTCGAGCCCTGGATCACCGGTGCCTCGAGGTCGACGCCGAGACTCTCCAGCTGGTCGAGGTAGGCGCCGATCACCAGCACCTGGTCGCCGGCATGCCGCTCGAGCAGGCGCTGGACGACCGGCAGCTTGGTCCGCGCGGTCGCCCCGACCCGGTATCGGTTCTCGGGCTCGGCGGTCGCGTACGCCATGCGCTCGGCGTCGGTGAGCGTCACGCGGACCTCGGTGCAGTCGGCCGGCGCGATCCAGCCCTGTGACTCGATGTCGCGCCAGGGCGCGTCGTACCGCTTGGGCCCGATGAGGGAGAAGACGTCGCCCTCGCGACCGTCCTCGCGGATCAGCGTGGCCGTCAGGCCGAGCCGGCGTCGCGACTGCAGGTCGGCGGTGAGCCGGAAGATCGGCGCCGGCAGGAGGTGCACCTCGTCATAGACGATTAGCCCCCAGTCGCGGGCGCCGAAGACCTCGAGGTGGCGGTATTCGCCCTTGCGACGGGTCGCCATCACCTGGTAGGTCGCGATCGTGACCGGTCGGATCTGCTTCGCCGCGCCGCTGTACTCCCCGATCTCCTCAGCGGTCAGCGAGGTGCGGGCCAGCAGCTCGTTGCGCCATTGGTGTGCGGCGACGGTGCTGGTGACGAGAATGAGGGTCGTCGCCTGGGCCTGCGCCATCGCGGCGGCGCCGACGATGGTCTTGCCGGCGCCGCAGGGCAGGACGACCACCCCCGAGCCGCCGGCCCAGAAGCCTTCGACGGCTTGGGACTGGTAAGGCCGCATGACCCAGCCGTCGGTGACCAGTGAGATGGCATGCGCTTCGCCGTCGACGTAGCCGGCGAGGTCCTCGGCCGGCCAGCCGACCTTGAGCAGCGCCTGCTTGAGCCGGCCCCGCTCGCTGGGGTGCACCAGCACCGTGGCGGGGTCCACCCGGGTGCCGAGCATGGGGGCGATCCGTTTCTGGCGGACGATCTCCTCCAGCACGGCCTGGTCCACTGCGTGCAGGACCAAACCGTGCACCGGAGAGGTCTCCAGCCGGAGCCGGCCGTAGCGCGACATCGTCTCGGCGACGTCGACCAGCAAGGCATGCGGCACGGCGTAGCGGCTGTAGCGCATTAGCGCGTCCACCACCTGCTCGGCGTCGTGGCCGGCGGCGCGCGCGTTCCACAGGCCGAGTGGGGTCAGCCGATAGGTGTGCACGTGCTCAGGCGAGCGCTCCAGCTCGGCGAAGGGCGCGATCGCCTGCCGGGCCTCGCTGGAGAGCGGATGGTCGACCTCGAGCAGAAGTGTCTTGTCGGACTGGACGATCAGCGGGCCGTCTGTCACGCGGTGCCTTTCCCGGTCGGGTCGAACGACCAGTGTCCCTCGCCGGGCACGGCTAAGGCGACCATGCCTCGTCGGCCCGTCCCTCGTCGGCCCGTCCCTCGTCGGCCCGTCCCTCGTCGGCCCAGGCCTCGTCGACCGGGGCGGCGGCGGTGATCCGGTGCAGGGCGAACGTATGCATCGTCTCGGTCCGGTCGTCCTCGGCCCGCAGGTAACCGCCGCCGACCGACGTCGGCTGCACGACGCGCGACGTCGGGTTGCCGGCGCTGTCGACGTAGGACAGCCACACCTGCTGCCCGTCGCGGGCGGCCTGCTGCAGCAGCTCCAGCGTCGCCGCCGAGGTCAGCTCCGGCCCCCTCGCCCGGTCCGCCGGCAGCCGGCCGAGCGCCTGAGCGGCCCGGTCTCCGGCGCGGAGCTGGGTGACCGCGGCAACCAGCTGGCGCTCGGTGGGCAGGCGGGCCAGCGGCGGGCTGCGCAGTGGGTACGGGCGGTCCGGCGCCCGCCGGCGCTCGTCGGCTACCACGATCACCGAGCCGTCTGGCCCCTCCTGCACCGGGGCGTAGCCCGCCGAGCGCAGCATCTCCAGCAGCTCCCGGGGCCGGACCGGCGAGACGACGACGGTGGGGGCCAGCCGGCGCAGGCGCATGTCCCGGCTCTGCTTGTCGCTCACCAGCTCGCCGAGCAGCGACTCGTCGTCGCAGCGCAGGTAGGCCTGGGCGGTGCCCACGCGCAGTCCGCCATGGCGGCGGGCCACGTCATCGACGAGGTACGTCAGCGCCTGCGGCACCGGCGTACGCGAGCGGTCGGCGAACAGCCGGTGCAACTCGGCGGCCGTGCGCCCGGAGTCCAGCGCCCGGCGCACCGACTGCGGAGTGATCCGGTAGACGGTCGCGCCGCCGGCGGACTCCACGTCGGCGACCAGCGCCAGCTCGCCGGCCAGCGCCGGCTCCAACGGCCCCGGCGCCACCGCGGTCAGATCGGCTTGGAGCAGCACCTGGTCCAGCGGCGCCGGCAGCCGCGCCCCCAGCAGGCTCGCCGCATCGCCGCCGGCCAGCAGCGCAGCGCCGTAGGAAGTCAGTGCTCCGCGGCCGGTCAGACCGAGCGACTCCGCCTCCGCCAGGGCCCAGCGCACTGCCTCGTCGCGCCGGCCGCCGCCGCGCCGTGGCGCCTGCCAGGCCAGCCACGCCACGACCGAGTCCGCGGTCGGCGCGTTGCCCGGTCCCCGGCCGGCGAGGGCGTCCAGCGTGCGCCGGCGCGACTCGGCCGCCCCGACGCGGGTGAGGTCGTCCGACAGCGGCGCGAGCACGTGGTCGCGCTCGTCACGGGTCCCCGCCAGCGCCGGCTGGCGCGGCAGGTCCAGCCAGGCCTGCGCGACCGGCACCCAGCGTTGCTCCGGCGGCAGCGACCGCCAGGAGTCGGAGGACCGGGTTGGCAGCCACTGGCGCTGCGGCTCACCGGTGCTCTCCAGCAGGCCGGCCGCTCGGGCTACCTCCAGCGAGAGGACCAGCGCCGGCTCGTCAAGGCTCAGCCGGCGGGTCAGCCGGCGCAGGTCACGCACGCCGACCCCGCCGGCCCGCAGCACCGCCGGCGGGTCCGCGGCGCAGGCGTCCAGGACGGCGGTCAGCAGGCGCAGGGACTCGAGCACCTGGCCGGCGCCGGTCGCATCGACGGTGTCCAACGGGAGCTGCTGCGACTGCATTGCCGGCGGTTCGAGCCGCACCTCACCCAGCGGCCGGTCGGCGCGCAGCAGCAGGCCGATCTCCCGCGGCAGCTCGACCCTGGACGCGTCAAGCCGGACCAGCAGGCCGCGAGCAACCAGTCGGGCAACGCGGGTGCCCGGGCGCGCCGGGGCTGCGCCCACCGGAGGCCCCTGAGCCAGCAGCTCGATGATCTCCCGGTCGGCGGCGTCGAGCTCAGCCAGGTCGCCGGCGGGGTCGGCACCCAGCGAGGCGCCCAGGGTTTCCGCGGGCCGGCCCAGGCCGGCGGGGTACGGCACGACCTGGGCCACCGTGCCCACCGCCGACAATGCCTCGTCGGGCCCCCACACCAGGGCCAGCCCCCTCAGCTCGGCCACCGCGGACGCGACGTCGGCGCCCACCAGCGCAGCTGCATCGGAGAGGGGTACCTCCCGTGGGCCCAGCAGCAGCAGCGCGTCCAGCACGGCGAGGTGGAACGCGTCGAGCTGTTCCAGCGTGCGGACGACCGACAGTCGCACCCCGGCTCGGCTGGCCAGCACGCCGAAGTCACCGGGCGCCGGGACGGCCAGGTCCGGCCGCCGGCGCAGGAGCTCCCGCAGGGCGTCGTCGGGCAGGGAGCGCAGGGAGCTGGCCAGGATCATCAGCTCCACGCTAGCCGCCGGGATGCGCCACACTGACCGTCAGTCGAGCTGAGGGAGCGCAGATGGCACACGACAGCAAGCACCCCGACGAGGTCGAGCCCAACTGGCCGGCCGACTCCGCCGATGGGAAGCCGGTCAACGAGCTGGTGGCCGATCACCAGGGGGCCAAGTCGCCGTTCGGCGATGACATCGTGCTGCCCGTGCAGCTGGAGCGGCACGGCCGGCACTACGTGGTCCGCCCGCCCGGCACTGAGCGCCGCGACACCGACTTCGGCGGCGACGAAGCGATATGAGCGCCGGCCCGTCGTACGCCTCTGGCACGTCGACGGTGCCGCTGCTGGGTGAGACGGTCGGGGCCAACCTGGACCGGGCGGTCGCTGCGTATCCGCAGCGCGAGGCGCTGGTGGACTGCCCCACCGGCCGGCGCTGGACGTATGCGGAGTTCGGCGACACCGTCGACACGGTCGCTCGGGGACTACTGGACCTCGGTGTTGCCAAGGGTGACCGGGTCGCCATCTGGGCACCGAACTGCCCGGAGTGGACCTTCGTGCAGTACGCCACCGCCAAAATCGGGGCCATTCTGGTCAACATCAACCCGGCCTACCGGACGCACGAGCTGGGTTTTGTGCTCCGGCAGGCAGGCGTCCGGCTGCTCCTTGCTGCTGAGGCGTTCAAAGGCAGCGACTACCGGTCGATGCTGGCCGAGGTCCGCTCGGATTGTCCCCACCTGGAGGGGGCGGTCTTCCTCGGCACTCCGCAGTGGGCAGAGCTGCTGTCGCGGGGGGACTCGGTGCCGATGCACCGGCTGCATGCGGCGGAGGCGGCCCTGAGCTGCGACGACCCGATCAACATCCAGTACACGTCCGGAACCACCGGTTTTCCCAAGGGCGCAACGCTTTCCCACCACAACATCCTCAACAACGGCTACTTCGTCGGGGAGCTGTGCGGCTACACCGCCGACGACCGGGTGTGCATCCCGGTCCCCTTCTATCACTGCTTCGGCATGGTGATGGGCAACCTCGGGTGCACCTCCCACGGTGCCTGCATGGTGATCCCCGCGCCTGGCTTCGACCCGCGCGCGACGCTGGCCGCCGTCGCTCAGGAGCGGTGCACCTCACTGTATGGCGTGCCCACGATGTTCATCGCCGAGCTCGGACACCCGGACTTCGCGTCGTACGACGTGTCGTCGTTGCGCACCGGGATCATGGCCGGATCGCCGTGCCCGGTGGAGGTGATGAAGCGCGTCGTCAGCGAGATGGGCATGACCGAGGTGACCATCTGCTACGGCATGACCGAGACCTCGCCGGTCTCGACGCAGACCCGGGTCGACGACGACCTCGAACGGCGGGTCTCCACCGTGGGCCAGGTGCACCCGCATGTCGAGGTCAAGGTCGTCGGTGAAGACGGGCTCACCGTGGCGCGGGGCACGCCGGGCGAGCTGTGCACGCGGGGCTACTCGGTGATGCTGGGCTACTGGGACGAGCCAGACCTGACCGCCGAGGCGATCGACGCGGCGCGCTGGATGCACACCGGTGACCTTGCCGTCATGGACGACGCGGGCTACGTCAACATCGTCGGCCGGATCAAGGACCTGGTCATCCGCGGCGGGGAGAACGTCTACCCGCGCGAGGTGGAGGAGTTCCTTTACACCCATCCCGACATCGCCGACGTGCAGGTGATCGGGGTGCCCGACGAGCGGTTCGGCGAGGAGTTGATGGCTTGGGTGCGGCTGCGAGAGGGCGTGGCGACGCTCACAGCCGACGATGTGCGGCAGTACTGCGCCGGCCAACTGGCCCACTACAAGATCCCCCGGTACGTCCACGTCGTGGACGACTTCCCGATGACGGTGACCGGCAAGGTGCGCAAGGTGCAGATGCGCGAGGAGGCGGTGCGGATCCTCGGCCTGCAAGCGGCGGCAGCCGTCCGAAACGCCTGACCCAGCCACCCCGACCTCTCCGTGAAAGCATGACTGCCGTGACCGACGAGCCGCCGCGATTTGCCCACCACGGCGTCTTCGGCCCCGAGCTCCGGACCCGCCGGCTGAGTCCCCAGCAGATGATCGCCATGGCCGCTGTCCTGAGCGGGCTGCTGGCCGTGCTGGTCGGCGTCGGGCAGTACCAGCGCGCTGACCACGGTTCTGCCGTCGAGGTGATGGCGACCGCAATCGGCCCCGTCGACCTGAAGCAGACCGAAGGCGGCGTCAACTCGATCTGCCACGCGACCATGCGGGTCACCTCGCCGCGGTCGGTGACCCAGCGGATCGACGTCCCCTGCGGGGTGACGACGGGTAACCCGACCGGCGCCTTCCTCTACGCCGACGACACGCTGTCCATGCTCGACCCGCCGCCCACCTGGCAGCTGATCATCACGGCGGTCGGCGTGGCCATGGTCGTAGGCAGTTCATCCTTTTTCGCCCTGACGGTCGTCATCTTGCTCGGCCTGCGACTGCGGCACTGGCTCGAGGACCGCTAGACGGCTCGTACTCTTTGGGCGTGGCTGTTCCTGCGACCGAGCTGACCGACCGGCTGACCGAGCTGGACCTTCAGCTTCTGTCGTTGGGCTCGGTGCTCGTCGCCTTTTCCGGTGGCGCCGACTCCGCCTTCCTGCTGGCCGCAGCGGTGCGCGCCCTGGGACCGGGCCGGGTCGCCGCGGCGACGGCAATCTCCCCCAGCTTGGCGGCGGGCGAGCTGGGGCCGGCGCGGCGGTTCGCCGAGTCGCTCGGCGTGGTGCACGAGACGCCGGACACCCAGGAGCTGCGCCGGGCAGGCTACCGGGCCAACGCCGGCGACCGGTGCTATTTCTGCAAGGCCGAGCTGCTCGACGTGCTCGGTCCAGTGGCCGACCGGCTGGGCCTGGCGCAGGTGGCGACCGGGACCAACGCCGACGACGCGATAGCTGGTTTCCGGCCCGGCATCCGAGCCGCCGCCGAGCGAGGCGCCGTCACGCCGTTACGCGACGCCGGCTTGACCAAGGCTCACGTGCGGGCGGCCTCCCGCGCGTGGGGCCTGCCGACGTGGGACAAGCCGGCCGCCGCCTGCCTGTCCAGCCGGATCGCCTACGGCGTGCAGATCACGCCGGCGCGGCTGGCCCGCGTCGACCGGGCAGAGGCGTCGCTGCGGGCGGCCCTGGCCGCCGCCGACATCAGCGTGCGCGACCTTCGGATCCGCGACCTGGGCGAGCACGGCGCGCGGGTCGAGGTCGATGCGGACCTAGTAGGCGTTCTGCAGCGGCGGCCCGACCTGCTCGCGGCCGTCACGGGCTTCGATGTGGTCACCGTGGACCCACGCGGCTTCCGGTCCGGCTCCATGAACGAGCTGCTGGCCGACCCGGCGGCCTACCGCTGAAGCTAAGCATTGGCGGGGACGCGGCGACGCCCGTAGCCTGACACGGCATCATCCCGGCGGAGACAGAAGGTCAGCGTGCCCAGCGGCAAGGTCAAGTGGTTCGACGTCGGCAAGGGCTTCGGCTTCCTGTCTCGTGACGATGGCGGCGATGTCTTCGTGCACAAGGGCGCGTTGCCGGCGGGGGTAACCGAGCTCACTCCGGGCGCCCGGGTGGAGTTCGGAGTCGCGGCGGGCAAGCGCGGCGAACAGGCGCTGTCGGTGCGGGTGCTCGACCCGGTCCCGTCCCTTCAAGAGGCTGCGCGGCGGCCGGCCGAAGAACTGCACGGGATGGTCGAGGACATGATCAAGGTTATCGAGGCCAAGGTGCAGCCCGACCTCCGGCGAGGCCGCTACCCCGAACGCAAGTCGGCCCAAAAGATCGCCGAGCTCGTGCACGCCGTCGCTCGCGAGCTCGCGGGCTGAGCCCGCCTATGCGGAGGTACGGTCAGCGGCCGCGCCGGCGGATGTCGCGCAGAACGCCGGCCTGCCAGCCGCGCAGGCTTCGGCCGTACGTCTTGGGCATGCCGCGACTCGGCGGTGGCTGCCGTGGCCGGCCACGGGCGACCAGCCCGACGGTGACTCCGATGAGCAGGATGAGCCCGATCAGCAGACCGAGCCCGACGACCTGAGCGACGCGGTTCACCGCATCAGCACCACGATGATCACGACGGTGACGAGGGCGGACGCGGCGAGCGAGCCCAGGCAGCCGAGGCGGTTGGAGAAGAACACGAACATGGCGGCGTCAGCGTAGTCGAGGCGGACGAGGAGGGGCCAACGCCGTTCCTAACCTGTGACCGAGGCGGCCCAACGAGTTGAAGTGTGGCAGCGACGGCCCATGACAATCAGATCCATCAGACTCTGCGGCCGTCGACAGCCGGCATGCAGGTCGTCCCACAGCTTGCGGTCGACGGCCTGCGTAGTGCCGTGGCGCCGTGGCACCACTAGCAGGACAGCCCGGGCCGGCACGGTGTCTATGACGTGGGCAATTCCTGCAGTGAGCGCGGTGTCCATCTGCCTCATGGCACTGGGGACGACGGTCACGACTATGGTCGGCTGGTCGAGCCGTTCCAGGAACAGTAGGCACAGCGACTCGTCGTCTGCCGGGCTCAGCTGTCGTCGCAGATCGTTCATCCGATCGTCCAACCAGTGTGGCCTCCGCGCCTTGGTGTACGAAGTCGGCTTCACCTCGCCCACGTTCGTCGCGCTCCCCCGTCTCGGCGGAGATCACCGCAACATCTGTGGACGGCGGCCGTGCAGTGGATACAGTTTCCTGACACTGCGGCCCGACGGGCTTCCTATCGGACATGCCCCCACCCGCACGACGCGTTCGTGCTGCCTGGGAGTCCGATGCTGCTCTACCGTGCCTCGGCGGAATCGTTGCGCTCCGACTCTCAGGCCGGACGCCTGGCGCGGCATCTGGCGGAGCAGTATGTCTTCGCTGTGGGACACCGCGCGGGGGAGGGCGAAGTCCGATCTTGGGAACGCAGCCTGCCCGTGCTGGCTGAGGACCTCCGCGTAGCGGGCCTCTCCGATGTCGAGGTGATTGCCGAGTACCAACTCCCGCTGTCGAGCAAACGCGTGGACGTGCTGCTGGCGGGTCTGCATCCGCGGACCGGACTTCCGTCATACGTCGTTGTCGAGCTGAAGCAGTGGAGCGCCGCGCAGGCGCACGAGAACTGCGACGACTTGTGCTACGTCGCCGGCTACGGCCGCCGTCCGGTGCTTCATCCGGCCGAGCAGGTGCGCCGCTACTGCGGGTTCCTGGGCGATTTCGTCCGATCGCTCGAGACGGTGCGCGATCCACTGGCGGGGGCGGCCTACCTGCACAATGCTACGGAGTTCGGTGTCGGTTCCTTGCGTGCACTTCCCGAGGACCAGTACGGCCGGCTGTTCACGCGTGAGCGACGGGCGGATTTCCTGGCTTTCCTGACGGCACGGCTCGCGCCGGCGTCTGGTGTTGAAACCGCAGATCTTCTGCTGTCGAGCAAGGTGGCCCCGAGCCGACAACTGCTCCAGCTTGCCGCCGACGAGGTCCAGAGCCGCGAGCAGTTCACGTTGCTCGATGAGCAGCAGGTGGCGTTCCGCCTGGTGATGAATGCCGTGGACAAGGGGCGATGGTCCGATCACAAGGAGGTCATCGTCATCACCGGCGGCCCAGGATCGGGCAAGAGCGTGATCGCGCTGTCGGTGCTGGGAGAGCTCTGGCGGCAAGGGCGCTCGGCTCTGCACGCCACCGGGTCCAAGTCATTCACCGAGACCCTGCGCAAAGTGGCCGGTCGCCGGAACCCGCGCGTAAAGGCCCTGTTCAAGTACTTCAATAGTTTCATGACAGCCGAGCACAACGGCCTCGACGTGCTCATCTGCGACGAGGCACACCGCATGCGGGACACGTCGGCCAACCGCTACACGCGTGCCAGCCTGCGGACCGGGAAGGCGCAGGTGGGAGAGCTGATCGACGCGGCGCGGGTCCCGGTCTTCCTGTTGGACGAACACCAGGTGGTGCGGCCCGGCGAGAGCGGGACGGTCGAGCTGATCCGGGCCGCCTCGGCGGATCTGGGGCTGCCCGTCACCGAGATACCGCTCGACGCCCAATTCCGGTGCGGCGGCTCTCAACAGTACGAGCACTGGGTCTACCGGCTGCTGGGCCTGGCCCCTGGCGGTCCCCTTGGCTGGAGCGGCGACCACTACTTTGGCGTCGTGCTAGCGGACTCGCCGGCGATACTAGAGGCCCACCTCTTCGACAGAGTCCAGCATAAGTACACGGCTCGCATGACCGCGGGATTCTGCTGGCCCTGGAGCGATCCGCGACTGGACGGCACGCTCGTCGACGACGTCGCCATTGGAGAGTGGCGTCGGCCTTGGAATCTGCGCGGGGACCGTGCCGTCGGTGGCGCTCCACCGGCCAGCCTGTGGGCTACGGATCCTGCGGGCTTCGGCCAGATCGGCTGCATCTACACAGCTCAGGGTTTCGAGTACGACTGGAGTGGCGTGATCCTCGGTCCCGACCTGGTGTGGCGGACGGACCGGTGGGTTGCGCAGCGGGGCGCTTCAAGGGATCCGGGATTGCGCGGACTGGACGACGTCGATGCCGCGCCCTTCTTGCGCAACGTGTACAAGGTGCTGCTCACCCGCGGACTGCTCGGCACGGTGGTGCATGCTGTGGACCGCGAGACGCAGCAGCTCCTAGCCTCGCTGATCCCGGTCCATGCGTCGCCTCCTGCTCCGGGCACGCGCCGGGCACCCGCTGTCTGAGCGCTCAAGTGCAGGGCTCCTCAATGCTTCCGGGCAGCCACAGGTGACGCCCACGTGTGCTTCGCCGCCTCACGCCGGCGCCGGCACCACCGCCCGCCGCTCGGCAAGCCCGCGCAGGGACCAGCCGGTCCACACCAGCGTCCCGGCGAGCCCCACGCCGGCGGCCAGCAGCCCCCACCAGGTGGAGACCGGGACCAACCCCAGCGCCCCGCCGGCGACCCAGGCCAGCTGCAGCATCGTCTCGGAGCGGGCGAACGCCGAGTTGCGTACCCGCTCGGCGACGGAGCCCTGAATGACCGAGTCCAGTGCCAGCTTTGCCAAGGTGCTGGTGAATCCGGCCACGAACGCCAGGCCGACGATGGCAGGGAGCCCCGGGAAGGCCACTGCCACCGCACAGCCGATGACCGCCAGCAGCAGAAGCAGCAGTTGCAGGACGTGGGCCCGGCGCAGCGGCAGGCGCGCACCCGCGGCCGAGCCGGCGAAGGAGCCGATCGCCGCGCCGGCTACCACCCCCGCGAGAGCCGACGTCCCGTGCGACCCAGCCCGTAGGGCGAAGGCAAGGAAAAGGATGAGAAAGCCGGACAGGGCGCGCAGGGCTGCGGACGCGCGCAGAGCGACCACGACTGCGCGCCCTAGCAGCACCCGCGACGGGCCACGCGTGCGCCAGAACTGCAGCCGCGCCGGCAGCAGCCGTACCTTGGTCTCCCCCTGGTCGGAGTCGGCCCGCGCCGGCAGCCGCAGCGCGAGCACCATGCCGGCGAGGAAGGCAACCGACGCGAGCCGCAGCGGCCATTGGGGTCCAAGCCGGCCCAGGGCCGCCCCGAAGGAGGCGGCGATCGCCGCGCACACCAACCCGGCCAAGGTCAGGCGCGAGTTGGCGGCAACCAGGCTGACCTGTGGCGGCAGCAGACGAGGGACGGCTGCGCTGCGCGCCACCCCGTAGCCCTTGGACAGCACGAGGACGCCGAAGGCGGCGGGATAGAGACCGAGGCCGTGTACCGCGCCGGCCATCACCCAGGCCAGGAACGCACGGGCCAGCATCGTCGTGGCCAGCGCGTACCGCCGGCCGTGTGCGATCCGGTCCAGGGTCGGCCCGACGACGGGTGCGAGCAGGGCGAACGGCGCCATCGTGATTAACAGGTAGAGCGCGACCCGCGGCCGCGCCTGGCCGACCGGCACGGAGAAGAACAGGGTCCCGGCGAGGCCCACGGTGACCAGCGCGTCGCCGATCCCGTTCACCGCGTGCAGGTCGATCAGGTGCGCTAGGCCCGACTCGCCGGCGCCCTGCGCGCGGACGCCGCGGCGGACGCGCTGCCAGCCGGCGCCGGTGCCGCGGCCGGTGACCCGCGCCGTCGCGGACACCGCGCCGGCGGCCGTACCCGCAACCGCTCGCACCCTGCCCACGACGACAGTCTCGCGACCCGCATCGCGACGGGCAATCCCGGAACCGGCCGACGTGGGGGACAATACTGGCGTGCCTCCCACCCTCACCCGCCGCCCACCCGCCGACGCCGCCTGCACCGACGCGGTTGACCTGGCTCGGACGGCGGCACTCGACGCGGCCGGGTCGGTGGTGGGCGAGGCGCTGGGCCACGAGGTCGAGGGCGAACGGCTGGTGACCCACTATTTCGCCAGCACCCAGGGGGGCTACGTCGGCTGGCGCTGGGCCGTCACGGTCGCTCGCGCGCCGCGGGCGAAGATTGTCACCGTCAGCGAGATCAGCCTGCTCCCCGGGCCCGACGCCCTGCTGGCGCCGGACTGGCTGCCGTGGAGCGAGCGCCTGCGGCCCGGCGACCTCGGCGTGGGCGACATGCTGCCGACCGCTCCCGACGACGACCGGCTGGTGCCGGGCTACGCGACCGGCGACGACGAGAACGTCGACCAGGTCGCGGTCGAGCTCGGGCTGGGCCGGCCCCGGGTGATGAGCCGGCTCGGCCGGCTGGAGGCCACGCAGCGCTGGTACGACGGCGACCGCGGTCCCGACGCGCCGATCGCCAAGGCCGCGCCGGCCCCCTGTGGAACCTGCGGCTTCTACCTGCCGATGGCGGGGTCGCTGCGGGCGATGTTCGGAGTCTGCGGCAATGAGTTCGCCCCCGACGATGGGCAGGTCGTCGCCGCCGACCACGGCTGCGGGGCCCACTCTGAGGCGCTGGTGGAAGCCGTCGTGCTTCCCGAGGCCGAACGCCCCTTTTCCGATGACGCCGCCGTCGAGGTCGTGGCAATCGGCTCCGAGGAGGAGTCCGAGTCGCTGGGCCACAGCTGAACGACGACGACCCTTTTGACACCGCCGGCATCCGCCGGCGGGTGCTCGACGCCTGGGCCGCCTCACCGCACCGGTTCCGGGAGGACGCGAACGCCGAGGAGGATCTCGCGCTCGGCGGATACCGCGATCGGCTGCTGATCGAGTTGGCCCAGAACGCAGCCGACGCGGCGGCGAAGGCCGGCGTACCGGGGGTTCTGCGGGTACGACTGACCGGCGGCGTGCTGTCCGCGGCCAACAACGGCGCCCCGTTGGACGCTGCCGGCGTCGCCGCGCTGTCGTCGCTGCGCGCCTCGGCAAAGCGCGGCGCCGACACGGTCGGCCGCTTCGGCGTCGGCTTCGCCTCCGTGCTGGCGGTCACCGACTCCCCAGAGGTCGCCAGCCGGGACGGCGGGGTCCGGTTCAGCGCCGCGCAGAGCCGCCAGGAGGCCGAGGCTCTGCCGGCGCTGGCCGCGGAACTGAGCCGGCGGGGCGGCGCCGGCCCGGTGCTTCGCCTGCCCTGGCCGCTGGCTGACCCGCCGCCGCCCGGTTTCACTACCGAGGTCCGGCTGCCGCTGGGCGCTTCCGCCTTCGCGGGCGTCGGCAAGGCGCTGGCCGACCTCGACGGCTCGATCCTGCTGGCGTTGCCGGCGCTGGCGGCCCTCGACCTCGAAGGCCGCCTCATCACCCGCAGCCAGGAGGGCTCCACGGTGGTGATCACCGACGCCGGCGTGGCGACGAACTGGCGCGTCGCCCGCGCGGCGGGGGAGTTGGCCCCGGAGCTCCTCGCCGATCGGCCCCTCGAGGAGCGGGAACGCGCCTTCTGGTCGGTGCTGTGGGCTGTGCCCGACGGCGGCCTCACCGGCCGTCAGGTGCTGCACGCCCCCACCCCCAGCGACGAGCCGCTGTCGGTGCCGGCGCGGCTGATGGCCAGCTTCCCGCTCGCCCCCGACCGGCGGCACGTCGCGCCCGGGCCGCTGACTGACTGGCTCGTCGTCCGGTGCGCCGAGGCCTACGTCGACCTGGTGCGCGAGCTCTCCGTCGACCCGAGGGTGCTGTCCCTGGTGCCCCAGCCAGGGCTGGCCGGCGCGGCGCTGGACGCGGCACTGTGCCGGGCGATCCTCGCCGGCCTCCGCTCGTCGCGCTGGCTGCCCGGCGGCCTCCTGCCGTCGGCAGCCCGGGTCCTGGAGGCGGAGCTGGACCAAGCGGTGCCGCTGCTGGGCGACGTCATCCCCGGCCTGCTGCCCGCACGCTGGTCCGAGCGGTCGGCGCAGCGTCCCCTGCAGGCACTTGGCGTACGCCGCCTTGCACTCGTCGAGGTGGTCGAGGCAGTCAGCGGCATCTCGCGACCGCCGAACTGGTGGCGATCGGTCTACGCCGCGCTGGTCCACGTCGCCGATCGGGAGGCCCTGGCCACGCTTCCGGTGCCGCTGGCCGACGGGCGGACTGTCACCGGGCCGCGGGGGCTGCTGCTGCCAGAGGACGGCCTGCCGGTGCGCGACCTCGGCGCCCTGGACGTGCGTCTCGTCCATCCTGACGCCTCGCACCCGCTGCTGGAGCGACTGGGAGCCGTACCCGCCTCGCCATGGACCGTGCTGGGCGACGCTCGGCTGCGGGCGCAGGTGGAGGACGCGGCGCTCGATGCGGAGGCCGTCCTGCTTGCTGATGCGGTGCTCAGCCTCGTTGCTGCCGCCGGCATCGCGCCCGGCCGGCTCCCCTGGCTCGCCGACCTGCCGCTGCCCGCCACCGATGGCGAGGTGTACCCGGCCGGTGAGCTGCTGCTCCCCGGTTCGCCGCTGGCCGGCGTGGTCGCCGCCGACGCACCGTTCGGCACGGTCGCCGGCGACCTCGTCGAGCGGTGGGGACCCGCCGTCCTAGCCGCCGCCGGCGTGCTCAGCACGTTCGCCGTGCTCCGCGCCCCGGAAGTGGACAGCCCCGAGCACGATCTCGACGAGGAGGCTGCCTATCTCGACGATGTGCTCGGCTCCGACTTGGGCCTGCTCGACGAGCTTGCTGCGGTGCGGGACCTGGAGCTGGTAGCCCCCGACCGCTGGCCGGCGGCCCTCGAGCTGTTGGCCGCGGAGCCGCTGCGCGACCTGATCGTCACCGACGCTCTCGTGGTGCCCGGCGGCCGGCGAGTCCCCTCCTACACCCGTTGGTGGTTGGCCCGGCACCCGATCCTGGACGGCCAACGCCCCGACGAGCTGCGCTTGCCTGGGGCCCAGGACCTGGCCGGTCTGTACGACCTGGCGGCCGGCGACCCCACGCTGCTGCGCCTGCTCGGCTGTCGCGGCGGCCTGGCTGAGCTGCTGGCTGACGAGGCGGGCGCCAGGTCCCTGCTCGATCGGCTCGGCGATCCAGCGCGTACGTGTGCCTGGGCGACGCTGCGGCAGGCCTATCGCTGTCTCGCCGACGTTCTGGTGGAGGTCGAGCCGCCACCTACTGTCCGCGTCGCGCCCCGCCTCGTCGTAGCTGCCGACGACGCCATGGTGCTCGACGCGCCGTACGCGCTGCCCCTGCTTGACGACCGGCACGCCGTCCCTGGCGGTGCGGCAGTGGCCCGCCTGCTCGACCTGCCGCTGGCTTCGGAACTGGTCGGCGGCGCGGTGGCCGGCGCGAGGCATGAGGTCCGGGTCTGGAGCGACGTCCCGGGCGCCGAGCTGGCCGCCGACCGACTGGCGGCGACGTTGCCTGCGACCACGATCACCGTGCACAGCGGGCTGAGCATCGACGGCGTCGCCGTGCCGTGGTGGGCCGACATCGGCACGGACTATGTCGAGGCGAGCGCCGGCCCGGCCGTCCTCGGGCGGGCGCTGGCGTGGCGGCTGCGCCGATGGTCTGAACGGGCTGCGGCCGTCGAGGCGTTGCAGCACCCCGACGCCGAGGACCGGTTGCGAGTCGAGGACGCCGCCGAGTAGTCAGCCCGCTGGCTGGACCCGCTCTGAGCGCAGTGCCGCCCGGCGCCGGCGACAGTAGACCAGGCCGAGCAGCCCCAGCCCGACCCCGGCAACGCAGGTCGGCACCCACCACAGGTGCCCGCCGGCTCGCAGCCGGGTCAGGAAGACCAGGCAGGCGACAAGGGCCGCGCCCCAGGCGACGGTGCCGACCGCGACAATCGTCGCCGCGTCAACGTCGAGGGGCTCGGGGTCGGGCCGGCTCTGCGCCATGCGCCTAGCCTAAGCCGGCATGCGAAAAGGCCGCCGAGAGATCTCGGCGGCCTTTTCGGGCGTCACTGTGAACTAGCGGACGTCGCGGTCCTGATCGACGACAGTCTCGGTACCGGACGTCGTCGTACGGTCGCCGCGATCGTCGACGCCATCGTCATCGACCTCGATCTGCTCCTTGCGGACCTCCTCGGTCACCGTCTGCTCCTCGGTGACCGCTTCGGTGCCAAGACTCACCCGCTCGACGGGGACGGTCTCCTTGGCGACCACGGGGCGCTCCTCGTGCAGGACCACCTCGTGCTCCTCCTCGCTGAGGTCCGGGCCGCTGAGAGCGTCGCCACGGTTGTCCTCAGTGATCGGCTCGCGCTCGACGCGGACCTCCTCGCGGGTCGTGGTCACCGGCACCGACTGCTGCTCGCCGACGATGTACTTGCGTAGGCGCGCGCGGCCGGTCTCGACATTCTCGGTGCCGACCTGCAGGCGCTCCTCGGACCGCGTCATGGCGTCGTCGGTCGTCGGACCCGAGGTGTCGTAGCCCTCGGTGCGGTCCGTCGTCGACTCAGTGGTGTCGGCGTTGCCGTTCTCGCTGCCCTGCTCGGTGTAGTCCATCGAGTAGTGGCGGTAGAGCTGGGCTTCCTCGTCCTGCGACAGGTGTCCGCCGTCGACGTCGACGCTCGGCGCATCACTGACGAGTGACTTCTCGAAGGGCACCGTGAGCCGGTCGCCGTCCCACGTGGCGTTGGCGATCGGGATGAAGTTCTCCTTGCCGCCGAACAGGCCGGTGGAGACGGTGACCCACTCCGGGCGGCCCGTCTGGTCGTCGAGGAAGACCTGCCCGACCTTGCCGATCTTGTCTCCGCCCTGGCCATAGGCGGTTGTGCCCATCAGTTCTGCTGCCTGGTCCTGTGAGATCATCCCTGTCTCCTTTTCCTGTCGGTGCGGTTGGTGTAATGCAAAAGCCGGCAGGCGCCGGTCTCGCGAAGCGATGGAGCCGACGGCCGCGCTGGGATCCGATGTTCACCCGGCACGACGTTCGTAAACGCGCCGCCGCCCGCGGACACCACGCCACACGTGATTGGCATCGCCCGCGGACACCATGCCACACGTGAGTGGCATCACACGAGTCCCCGGGGCACGACGTTTCGCCCGCCGCCACCGCTGGTAGGCGCCAAGGCGGCGCCACCGGCGCGATAGGCGAGTCATGGTGACAGGTGGGGTGGCTATGAGCCAGGGATCGAGCCGACCGGGCTCCGACACGTCGGCGCCGCTGGCCGGCACGGAGGCGGACAAGCCCAGCGACATACCGGCCGAAGGCTGGAAGCAGATCGCCAAGCGCGCGTGGAAGGAAAGCAAGGCCGACAACGTGCCCATGCTCGCCGGCGGGGTTGCCTTCTTCGGTTTCCTGGCGCTGTTCCCGGCGCTCATCGCGACCATCACGATCTACGGGCTGCTGGTAAGCCCGAGCAAGGCCCGGTCGCAGGTCAACCAGTACGCCTCCGCGCTCCCCAGCGACTCGCGCAAGGTGCTGTCGAACCAGCTCGCCTCGGTGACCCAGGGAAACGGCAAGGCGCTGGGCCTCGGGTTGGTCATCTCGGTGCTGTTGGCGCTGTGGAGCGCCTCTGGCGGCATGGGCAACTTGATCAAAGCGGTGAACATCGCCTATGACGAGGAGGAGACCCGCGGTTTCATCAAGTTGCGCGCGACCGCCCTGGCGCTGACCGCCGGCGCCATCGTCTTCGTCCTGCTCACTCTTGGACTGGTAGCCATCGTCCCGGCAGTGCTCAACAGCATCAACATCGGCATCGTCGGGCAGATCCTGGCCCAGGTCGTCCGCTGGGTAGCCCTTGCCGCCGCAGTTGCCGTCGCCCTCGCCGTCGTCTATCGGGTCGCCCCAGACCGCGATGCGCCGAAGCTGCGCTGGGTCAGCCTTGGAGCCATCGTCGCTACGGTGCTGTGGATTGTCGGCAGCGTGGTGTTCTCCTTGTACGTCAGCAATTTCGGCAGTTACAACAAGACCTATGGCGCGGTCGCCGGCGTGGCGATTCTCATGCTCTGGATCTATTTGACGAGCTACATCGTGCTGTTCGGCGCCGAGGTCAACGCCGAATCCGAGCAGCAGACTGCCAAGGACACCACCAAGGGACCGGCACAGCCCCTGGGCAAGCGCGGCGCGGTGAAGGCCGACTCGCTGCCCGACTCCAGCTGAGTGCGCCGGCCAGGCGTCATCTGGCCTGATCGGGGCAGAGACGTCTCGCAGCGTCTGGTCCACCGACGCATCAATTCGAGGAGAACCGCATGAAACTGTTCCGGGGTGCCCTGAAGAGCGCCATTGCGCTCAAGGCGTTCGAGGTTGTCCGCCGCGAGGCCGCCAAGCCGCAAAACCAGGCAAAGGCCCGCGAGATGCTCGCGAAGGTGACCAACCGCGGCGGCCCGACCCGTCGGCCTCGTTAGCCCGCGCGGCGGAAGCCAGTCGATGGCGGGCGTCTCGGAACAGTCCGCCGTCCTGGCTGAAGCCTTGGACGTGCTCCGGAGCGCTCTGGCGCAGACGCCGTTCGGCCTTCAGGTGCCCGGTGTCGAGGCGACTCGGCTAGATCGCGACTCCCTGGTTCGCCAGATCGACGACTACCTGCTTCCCCGACTTGCCAGCCTCGATGCCCCCCTGCTTGCCGTCGTCGGCGGGTCGACCGGCGCCGGCAAGTCCACGCTGGTCAACAGTTTGCTCGGCGAGGCGGTGACGGCTGCCGGCGTGCTGCGACCGACCACACGCGCGCCCGTCCTGGTGTGCGCCTTGGCTGACCGGCACTGGTTCGAGGGGGATCGGGTGCTGCCCGGACTGGCGCGGACCACCGGTGCCGCAGGCGGTGCCGGCTCCTTGCAGCTTCTCACCAGCCCCAGGTTGCCGCCGGGGCTGGCCCTGCTCGACGCTCCGGATGTGGACTCGGTGGTCGCGGAGAATCGCGCGCTGGCCGTTCAGTTGCTCGCCGCGGCGGACCTATGGGTTTTCGTGACGACGGCGGCGCGCTACGCCGACGCCGTCCCGTGGGAGTTTCTCCGCGACGCGCACCGGCGAAGCGCGGCCATCGGCGTGGTCTTGGATCGGGTGCCCGAAGAGGCGGCCGTGCTGGTCCCCGGGGCCTTGGCGGCCATGCTGTCCGACCAGGGCTTGGCCGACGCCAGGGTCTTCTCGATAGCCGAGTCCGTACTCACCGACGGGCTGCTGCCCGACGAGCAGGTGGCACCGGTCCTGAACTGGCTCCACGGCCTGGCCGCTGACGCTGAGTCGCGGTCGCAGGTTATCCGTCGAACGCTGGCCGGCGCCGTGGGCGACGTCGATCGGCGCGCGACGGCACTGGCCGCGGCCGACCAGGAGCAGGCGCGAGCCGCTGCTGAGCTGACCGACCTTGCCGGCACGGCCTACGTCGCGGCCCGCGGGAGCGTCGAGGACGGGATCCGCAGCGGGGGCATCCTGCGTGGGGAGGTGCTCGCCCGCTGGCAGGAGTTCGTGGGGACGGGGGAGCTGCTGCGCTCGGTGCAAGCCACCGTCAGCCGCCTTCGTGACCGCCTGGTGTCGGCGGTCAGCGGGCGGCCGACGGCCGATGCGGACGTACGTGGCGCGGTGGAGACGGAGGTGGAGTCGCTGGTGCGGGCCGCCTCCGACAGTGCCGCGGACTCCACTGTCGCAGCCTGGCGCCGGCAACCCGCCGGCGCCGCGCTTCTCGCCGGCCAGGAGCGGGAGCTGGCGACGTCTTCTGTGACGCTCGACCAGCAGCTTCCCGCCGAGGTGCGCACCTGGCAGGGCACCGTGCTGGAACTGGTCCGCGAGCAGGGGGCCGACAAGCGCACCGAGGCCCGGGTTGCGTCCTACACGGTCAACGGCGCCGGCCTGGCCGTCATGCTGGCGGTGTTCGCCCAGACCGGGGGGCTCACCGGGATCGAGATCGCTGTCGCCGGCGGGACGTCCGCGGCCAGCCAGAAGGTGCTGGAGGCGATCTTCGGTGACCAGGCGGTGCGCACCTTGGCCCGTACCGCGCGCGAAGACCTGCTGACGCGCGTGGAGGCGCTGCTGGTGGCTGAGGAGCGGCGGTTCACCGGGCTCGTCGAGCGCGCCCGGGCAACATCGGCGGACCTGAGTGCCGCGCTGCGCCGGTGGGAGGCGGCAGCGGCCTCGTGGCCGGTGCGCGGATGAGAGGCACCATCGCGCGGCGCGAAGACTCCGAGGGGGAGCGTCGAGCCCGCCGGCTCGATGAGCGGCTCGATGCTTTGCGATCGGCAGCCGGTCTGGGTGGGTCGGTCGCGGACCCGGCGGCGGTGGCTGGCGCGCTCGCCGTCGTGGACCGAGCCGGCGCCCGACGGGGACACGGCCTGGAGCACACAGTGGTGGCCCTGGCCGGCGCGACCGGCTCGGGCAAGTCGTCACTGTTCAACGCGCTGTCGGGGGCGGAGCTGTCAACGGCCGGCGTGCTGCGGCCCACCACTTCCAAGGCCACGGCAAGCATCTGGGGCAGCGATGCCAGCCCTCTGCTCAATTGGCTCGAGGTGCCCACCCGGCACGCCATCACCCCGGCCGACGGCGCCGACCCGCTCGACGGCTTGGTGCTGCTGGACCTGCCCGACCACGACTCCACTGCCGTCGCGCACCGCATCGAAGTCGACCGGTTGGTCGAGCTCGTGGACCTCGTGGTGTGGGTGCTCGACCCGCAGAAGTACGCCGACGCCGCTGTCCACCGGCGATACCTCGCCCCCCTGGCGGCCCATGATGACGTCCTGCTGGTGGTGCTCAACCAGATCGACCGGCTCACCGGCCCCGAGCGCGCCGCCTGCCTCGGCGACCTGCGCCGGCTCTTGGCTGCCGACGGGCTCACCGAGGTACGCGTTCTTCCCACCTCCGCGCGCACCTGGGAGGGCGTTGACGACCTGCGGCTCGTCCTTGCCGATCGGGTATCCCGGCGGGTGGCCGCGCTGGACCGGCTCGCCGCCGATGTCGACCGCGCCGCCGCCGCCCTTGGGGCCGGCTGTGACGGGGCGGCCGGGGTCGTGGCAGTGCCGGCACCGGACCGGACTGCCCTGGTCGACGCGCTGGCCTCGGCAGCCGGCGTGGACACGGTCGTGGCGGCGGTGGCCGGCTCCTACCGGGGCCAGGCCGCCGGCCGTACCGGCTGGCCGGTGACCCGCTGGCTGCTGAAGCTGCGCCCCGATCCGTTGCGCCGGCTGCACCTGGGCACCGGTCAGCCGTCCACCGCGCGTACGTCGCTGCCGACCGCCACGCCCGTGCAGGCCGCTCGGGTGACGATCGCCGTACGCACAGTCGTCGACCGGCTCGGCGCGGAACTGCCGGCTGAGTGGGGGAGTGCGCTGCGAGCCGACGCGGCCGAACGCTCGGCGCGGGTGCCGGACCGGTTGGATGCGGCGGTCGCCGGCACCGACGTGTCGTTCGGCCGGCGACCCCACTGGTGGTCCGTCGTTGGTGTGGTTCAGCAGCTGCTGTTCGTCGTGGCGGTGGTGGGTGGGCTGTGGCTGGCCCTACTGGCCGGGTTGAGCTACCTGCAGCTGCACCTGTTCTCTACACCTGACCTGGGCCGGTTGCCGCTGCCCACCGCACTGCTCGCCGCCGGCCTGGGGCTCGGCATCCTGGTGGCGGCTGTCGCGGCCCAGGTGGCAGCGGTCGGCGCGCGCCGGCGCGCGGCGCGGGTCCGCCGCCGGCTACACAACGCCGTCGCGGAGGTGGCAGATACCGAGGTCCTGGACCCGGTGCAGGCGCTGGCCCGCCAGCACCACGACTTCTGCGCAGCGGTGACGGCCGCCCGCGGCTAGTTTCGTTAGCAACGCTAATGAGGTAAGCTAACGATATGCCTGCTCCTGCCGCGCGTACCGACGCCGGGCTTGCCAGCGAGCTGCGGATGTCGGTGATGCGCCTGGCGCGTCGGCTCCGTGCACACCGCCTGGACTCCGGGCTGACGCTCACCCAGACCTCGGCGCTGGCGACCCTCGAGCGGCACGGGGCGATGACCCCCGGCGAGCTGGCCGATCACGAGAAAGTGCAGCCTCCGTCGGTGACCCGAGTGGTCGCGGCGCTGGAAAGCCGGGGCCTCGCCACGCGTACCCCGCACCTCACCGACCGCCGTCAACACATGGTCTCGGTTACCGCTGAAGGCAAGGCACTGCTGCGCGAGGATCGCCGCCGGCGGGAGGCCTGGCTGGACCACCAGCTCGCCGAGCTGCCGGCCGAGGAGCGGGCGCTGCTGAGGGCGGCTCTCCCGGTGCTCGACCGGCTGGGGCAGCTGTGAGCCCCACTTTCCGGTCGCTGCACGTCCGCAACTACCGGCTGTTCGCAGCTGGTCAGATGGTGTCCAACACCGGCACCTGGATGCAGCGGGTGGCCCAGGACTGGCTGGTGCTGCAGCTGACCGGCAACAGTGCTGCGGCGCTGGGCATCACCACTGGGCTGCAGTTCCTGCCGATGCTGCTCTTCGGCCTGTGGGGCGGCCTGATCGCCGACCGCTACCCCAAGCGCCGGTTGCTGTTCATCACCCAGACGGTGATGGCCGTCCAGGCAGTCGTCCTCGGGGTGCTGGTGCTCACCTCAGCCGCCACGGTCTGGCACGTGTACGCGCTGGCATTCGGCCTGGGGTTAGGAACCGCCTTCGACAACCCGGCGCGGCAGGCGTTCGTGGTCGAGATCGTTGGCCGCGACGATCTGCCCAACGCCGTCGGGCTCAACAGCGCGACGTTCCACGCTGCCCGCGTCGTCGGCCCGGCGATCGCCGGCCTCCTGATCAACCTGGTCGGCACCGGGCCGGTGTTCCTGATCAACGGCGCGTCGTACCTCGCGGTGCTTGCCGGCCTGTACGCGATGCGCGGAGCCGACCTGCACCCGTCCGATCCGGTAACGCGAGAGCGCGGCCAGCTCGCCGAGGGGCTGCGCTACGTCGCCGGCCGGCGCGACCTGCTGCTGCCGATCGTCATGGTCGGGATCATCGGCACGTTCGGCATGAACT
>JAABUK010004278.1_pt1 | contig 23373 bp, 19 predicted proteins | sample 5559141 | NCBI WGS metagenome assembly JAABUK01 (sample SAMN10711869, study PRJNA513367) | rock metagenome | isolation source: Antarctica rocks | place: Antarctica: Victoria Land, Pudding Butte nord | collected 2016-01-03
TAATCTACTTAAATCTTTTAAAATCTCGGTTTTAATAAAGTGCATCTTAATATTTAAATATAATACAGCTATAAAAAATAGTTTTTTTAGATTATATTAAATTAAATCTTAAGATGCACTCTATTAGAACTTGGATTTTCAAAGATTTAAATAGACTGATTAATAGAGAATTTAAATAGCTATTTAGTGATACTATTTATAGAATCTTAATTATTATTATTAGCTCTGTATAACTAATTAAGTTTTAAGATTTTTTTAGAAATAAGCTAGATATTAATTTTACGCTTGATAATAAAGATATTAATAGAAATAAATAGACTTATATATAGAGTTTTATTAGTGCTTTCTAATAATATTATTTATATTATATTAGCTTAAATACTTAGCCTGCTATAGCTGATTTAAGCTCTTTTTATCTTTTGATTTTAATGTTCTTAATGTCAAGGCTGCAGCAAATTTCAACATTAAATCACGGCAATACTATTCTTAATAAGAAAGAGATACAGAGTCAGTGATATAAGGAATAAATTGATCTGTTATTTAATTTATTTGAAAGTCTATTTTATTTATATTATAGATATTCTTTATTTCAATATTATATTAATTTCGCAGCTCTTTAAATTTAATAAAAAAGATCTTTATAATAGTAGAATTAAGCGCAGATAATTATTTAATATCTATAAATCGAGATCTACTTATTTAGAGATTTGAGTGTTAAGAAATAAAACGAGAGATATAGTTCTTGCCCAATAACTTGAAATCTCTCTTATTACGTAGGATCTTATGCGTAAAATAACGGATTTTAGAATAATCTGAGTAGAGATTCTACCGCTGTAGATCTTGAATTTATTGAATCAAGATTCTTTTCTCTTATAGAGACAGGCGTTAAGTACTGCGATCAGTATTTGCGCGTGGGTGTTAGCTTCCGCGTCAGTAAGCCAATGTCGATTTTAACACGCCAAATTTAACAGCCGTCTGGCGAATTGAGCTCGAAGAGCCTATATCTAGACTATTTAGGGCCTGTTAAATAGATTGCTCTTGATTTGAGGCCATTTGGAGCTATATTCGTCGAGTTCTGAGCGTTTGAAAATAGAGGGTGGTTGGGTGGGTCGGAAAAAAAACTGTCCCGTTTTGTGGGGTGTCCCGCTTTGTGGTGTGGCCCGTTAGAAGCAAAGACGAAGAAAGCCCAATGTCTTGAGCTGAAGAGAGCGCGTGGGAAGGTCAGTGAGGCTGACTCGAGACCCTTACAGAGGGGATCTACACTCGCCGTCTGTTTTGCAATTGGAGGTCCAGATCGGTCCGGGCAGTTCGGGGCCGCGACTAAAGTGCAGTAAATATTTATTTAGGTGCTGAACCTTTTGATCCACAAGTATTTCCATCACCGCTTATAGCACCCCGTCTATCTATATCAAGTAACAATACGATGAGCTTGCCGCATATGTCTTGAAGGCGCATTATTTCTCAAAAGAGTTTTCTTTGGGCATAAGTGACACTTCATTTCACGCTCTCCGTCGATAGAACTCTGATGCCTTTTTACATCGTATATCTGCAAGAAGATCTTGTTGTCAGATTAACATATAGGACGGCAGCCCAGGCTGGCTCGCTTTGCAGGTTCTTCGATACGCACGGGTACGTACTCACAATTATAATGCATGTGGAATGGGCGACCTACTCAACGAAGTATGATATGAGGTGAGCTTCTCTAACCTCTCTTCTGGAATTGACATACTCTGACGTCTAGACAAACAACGAGGACATCTTCTTGACCGAACTTTTCCACCTATTTCGCGCCCTCTACTTTCTTTACAAAGGAAACCCTATCTTTTACGTAGAACTCCACTTCCACATCCTTCAAGTCCGCCTGCCCACTATTCAATCCACCTTAATAACCGTCATCCTCTCTATTATATTCTGTATATTATAGACACTACTGCCGCAGTTTCTACAGAAGAAATGCTTATTTACTTTCCTAGAACTTCTGATGGCGTTGTAGAATTTTGAGATGTCAGAAGTTACTTCTAATTGATTGTTCTTGATGACGGCATTGGTGGAGTAGGCGCTGCCGCAGTGTTTTTGGCGGTGTGTGCAATGACAGAGCGCCTTCACAGCTAGCTCGCCTGCAGAGATGCGAGAGCAGGTGTAAGCTTGATACTGAGCATCGAAGAGGGCCTCCGAAGATGCTTGAGAGTTCTTGCACGCGCCTCACAACTGTGCACAGGCTAGTTTCAATACAAGGGAGGACGTAATTTTTTGGCAGCAATGTTGCGGGATTTCTTTTTAAGAATCAGAAGGAACGGATAAGGAGACAGTTCATCATGAGATCATTCTTGGCCGGCTTAATCAATTCGATGCTGAGATCACCTGGCTCTTTATTCGCCATTGCTTCTTTATCGCCTTTATCGATAAAATTTATAATCCACCTCTAAATAGAGATTCGATAGCTGCCACAGAAACACTAATATCGAATTAAGGTTCGATTGCTGTCATAAACCCACTGCTATTAAAAAGAGATTCGATTGCTTCTATTGAAATACTATCAATAAATATAAACTATCCCTTGTGTCACTGGATGGGTTACTCTCCTCATTGAGAATTTTGGCCAAGCCACAATTCTCAATGAGGAGAAAACCCATCCAGCGAAGCTAAACACCTTATCACCAGAAGATCGCAAAAAGGATTTCGAGGGTGGGAGAGCTGGGCACGGCGAGTTCCCAACGAGCGGCCGTGGAACATTTCTGTCGTCTTGGCACCCTCTGAGCATCAGCGCTAATGCTAACCCCAAATGGTAAAGTCATTCAAGAGAATTCGAAAGACTATCACGACCTTACCATTCGAGAGCTAGACCACTTTTTATGGTGCTGCGGAGTAACACGACCAGATTCGCCAACTCATATTTCTGATCATAAACCTTGAACTCCTCGCACCGTCGTCCCAGTTTTCTCAGACAAAGCTGTTTGAGAAAGAGGATCCAAGCTGTATTACCTTAACCTTCACGTATACTGTCCAACCATCTGGCTTCGTGGGCCCACTTTCAAGTTGGAAAGCAATCAGTGCCAAGCCGAGCACCCGATGAAAATATGCACTTTTACCCTGAACACAATTAAGCCAACATACTCACTCTAGCTAATCAAAATACTACGTAATGGTCCATTGCATGGCAGTCCATAGATGAATACTGAGCATTCAACCTAAAACGAGCCATAAACTATGTAGAAATCGACATTCAAAGAAAAGACAACCCTCCTGCTCATTCTGATCATCGTTATTCTGATGAGGTAGGACTTGGCATCAGGCTGCAGCCTTGCGGGAGCTAATAGCTTTGTAAACCAATTAGACAAGCGCCGGAGACGTAACCACTAACGTATTGCTTAATGGTACGTCTTTCCAACCTGATCAGCTTGGGTCTGTGCATCGCCGTCAAGGTCGTCCAATGCACCACCACTGCGTTGAACTGGGAGCACTGAGAAGAGAGAGATGGACATCTTGAAGAAAACCTTAGGGGAAGAGCGGCACACGGACAATTGTTAAAACATGTCTTTCTGCCCCTGCTCTGGCGCTGCACGGCCTCCGTTGACTGCTCGCTTTCCTTTCGACAAGTCTTCTCCATGCTGTTGCATGGCGACCTTGCCCAGCTTGTTCCAGACTCCAGTCTTAGGTGATTCGGACTCCCAACGTGCCATGGGCGTCGGGTTTGCCAGAAGAGTGTGTAATTGGTGAAGATTGTCGTGTGTAAGAGCAGCGGCACGCGGGATTTCTGCGTCGACGAGCTTTGATCGGTCAACAGGAACGATATGGCCGCCCCTATCGAGAGAAGACGAGAACGCAATTGGTATGCCGGCGTGGATTACACTGCTCTGATGAGGGTCAAGGTCAAGCTGCATATTGGTTTGCGCAATCTTGCGAAATGGGTTGAAAGGCACCCCTTGATTGTTAAGGAGGCCGCCCTGCTCTTCTGGTCTAGGGTTCTCCCTTTGGTCAGCGTGTGGGTGAGTTGATCGATCCATTGTTTCCGTATGGAATGAAGCTGTTGCACTTCGTCAAGTCAGCTTCCGTTGTCTCAAACCATGAGATATGGGTCTATAGCCACCCCACTCGGAGATCATTCGCCGGAGCCGACACAGTGTGCAGAGTGTGGGAGAGTTTACACTTACCTTGAAGGCTAGTCCCGCAAGAGGTGTCAAAGATGTTTAGAGACCAGGCGAAGAGTACTTCGACACTTGAAAGTGGCTTAAGAAGTTGCGGAAACAGAGGTCGTCAAGGAACGCGTCGAGAGGGAGTTCCCTGATTCGGCAAGCTCATGCAGGCCATCGTTAGAGCCACCGGACCTCTCGACCCCCTCTTCAGTCACCGCTATGATTGACAGTTTACGAAACATTTCTGGACCTGCATCATATTCTTACTGTCTCTGAGTGGTCTATTCTGGCCTAGATGCGATATTCAATCGCTGCTGGGAGTCTCCAGGCTGACGCAAACCAACGAGGACAGATAAATTTGCGAAAGGTGAAACGGTTCTCGCGACATGGAAGCTTTTGACCAATCCCCCAAAGGCTCCGCAAGGACCCACGAAGAGACTGTTTACCGCGAAGCCTATGCACCAGAAAATGCCTACGACTCATGAAGCCCTCACAGCCAATGGAGGCCAAAACAGATTTATTTGACCGACTTCCCGCTGCGCTAACACGAAAGCGGGAAATGAATCGAGGCTGACTGCCAAGCGATGGATTCTTAATACTTTCTTCAACCCCAGAGCCGAATAAATGCACCAGGAATATCTGCAGCGCGCGTCTACGCCTTTTGCGTCCGTTTCATTTGGAGGCAACTTTCTTCGCCATGGGCAATCAATTTCGGCACTGGGCCCCAAAAACTGCACGCATACCATCGCAGGAATGGGAAACACACAAGGTCGAATTGCGAAGGATGCGTACTGAAGGTATACCCATGAAGGTGATGCTTGCAGTCCTCGAGGAGAAATACGGATTTGTTGCAAAGTAAGTCGTGCCTTTTGCTGGGGTGCATTGTTAGTGGCACACCAGGCTTTGCTTCTTTCTCCATAGCTTCGCTCAACGGTATCGAAACTAACCGCGCAACCTCTTGACTAAGGAAAAGCAAGCTTCAGAGAAAATTTAAGGCTTGGGATCGACTCAGCGAAGGGATCAACGTCTCATCCGTGGGGCCGCGACATATCCCACATCGAGCGGAAGCGCAGCCAACAACGTCCATTGGAGACCAAAATTCCACAGCTGCAGAGAGCAGCAATCACGGCGGCGAATGTGCTTCACTATTCAAGGCCGAACATCGATCTCTTGGTGCGTGTCAGATGAAACGGAAAGAACGAAGAGACTTCGGAAAGCCAACCAAGGCCGCAGGAGGCAAGAACGTTGTTCCCATTAGCCCCAACTTTCAGTATCAGCCACGAGATCGACTTGTTGGATGACATCGATACAAGGCAGGCTCATCTAAAAAACATGGACATTTTTTTAGCCACCCAATCTGCACACTTCGATAGCTCAAGGAGGGTGGGCTCGGAAGAATATAACCTGGAGCGTCAGTATATAAAAGAATTGTTACAGTACATACGAGAGTTCAGACGTGATCTGTTTGAATTGATACAAGAGCTACAACGGCCCATCAAGAGCAACGGGACGGCCACCTGGTCTACTTCTGAGCAATGTGCTCGGACGCATCTCAAGCAAGACAAGGCTGTTTGGCGGCCGAAGAGCAGAAGCAGCTTTGCTGCGAATGAGGTCCACGAGCTAAATGATCACCGCGCTGGTAGGAGCACCGGCACCATGGAACCTCTGCACGACCTGTTGTCAACCCCAACGGAGGTTGGACAACCAGGAGATTTTCACGAGCACGTTGCCAAGCAGCGGTGGAGATGTGCCTCGCCTACTATGCTGTCTACTGCTGGGTCCTCTTGCAGCGGATTGGCCTCGTTCATGTCGACCCACTGGCGGACACCGCGCTGCTTACCTTTACACATCGATCGAGACGATGCGACCGAAGACGCCATGCCTTCTGCTGTCGTGAAGGGCCGGGACTCATTTTACTCGGGAGAGAGCCTATATGGAGAGTTTGATAATGCGACTGGGATGAATATCGCTGCTGATGATGTGATGGAAGGGCTGGGCATTTAGTGCGTGGATGCCAGACTCCCTGGCTGATTCGGCGGAAGCGATGATCTTCTGTTCTCCACAAAAGTCGCTTTGTTTCTTCTTTGGTTTTTTGCATAGACTTTCGATGTTTCAGGGACAGGTGTCTGTTAGAATTCGGCAGCGAGACTCATAGATAAAAAGCCCAAATGTGGACATTCGAAAATCCCTTCCTTTGCCTAAATCTACCTCATCGCACTGTTGTTTCGCTGACCACTCAAATGCAGCTCACCTGTGTGATTATAGAGGTCCCATCCACGCCACGAGAAGCAGGAAGCGAAGCCGGATCCGGTGAGATCTTCTGAAAGGTGTTACTTTGGAGCCGAATTCTAGGCATCCTAGAATGCCCGGTACCACCATCAATCCTTCACTGTATAGAGCCAAACAGATCAGCAACAGACTATCGATTTCGTAGAAAACAAGAAAAGATCTGAAGAGAATTTCCCGGGACTGATAAACGGACGAGGACAGGTGGCACGCGGCACAGGACAGACACCTGAGACCAGCTAACATTGCCTAACTGCCTAGGTGTCAAGCCCTTAGATGATGCTGGAATTGCTGCCATTCTCCGGCCATGGCACTGACAAAGGAAGACGATAAGGGGCTCAATAAGGGTTGAAAGAGCCAAGACCTTGGCTTTCTGACTCATGCAAACTCAGTTGACTGACTCATGTTATCCCACAGCATCAAAAATGGGCTGTATCTGATCCCATATTCGCATTTCCCATCCTACAAAGAACTTCAATATGGCAGACTCCTCTGCGCAGGAGGCCACTGAAGGCGTTGCCAATCTGCATCTTGACGAAGTCACAGGCGAAAGAGTGTCCAAGACGGAACTCAAGAGGCGCAAGAAGGGGCGCGCACAAGAAGAGAAGAAGCAACAACAGGCGGCAAATGCACCACCACAGACTGAGAAGAAGAGACCTGCCGAAGATGACGAGAGCAACCTTACACCCAACGTAAGAGTTCCTTGACCTCGAGTTGTCTACTTCATTGACGTCGAGTTTCTACAGCAATACTTTGAGATTCGAAGCAATCGGATCAAGAGATTGAGGGAGAGCAAGGAGCCAAATCCTTACCCCCACAAGTTTCAAACCAATGTCGACCTCAGGGACTTCCTTGACAAATATGCGTCGGTCAAGACTGGCCAGCATGAGAAGGACACGGAGATTCGTGTTGCAGGCAGGGTGTATACCAAGCGAGCCTCCGGATCCAAGTTAGTGTTCTACGACATCCGGGCCGAGGGCGTGAAGGTGCAGGTCATGTGTCAAGCTCAGGAGGCCTCTGATGATGTTCCTTTCGAAGCACAGCATGAGCACCTCCGGCGAGGAGACATAATTGGTGTCATTGGCTACCCAGGCCGAACAGCTCCCAAGAATCGTCCTGAGGGAGAACTCTCCATCTTTGCACGTCAAGTCATCCTCCTAACCCCCTGTTTGAAGCAAATACCATCCGAGCATTACGGTCTTCAAGACGTCGAGACCCGCTTCCGCAAGCGTTATCTTGACCTTATCATGAACGAGAAGTCACGCAGTGTCATGATCACCCGCGCAAACGTGGTATCATACGTTCGACGCTTCTTTGACGAGAGGAAGTTTGTTGAGGTTGAGACACCAATGATGAACCAAATCGCTGGAGGAGCTACAGCCAAGCCGTTTGTCACCCACATCAACGAGTACAAGCAGAATCTCTTTATGCGAGTAGCGCCAGAGCTGTATCTCAAGATGCTTATTGTTGGCGGTCTGGAGCGAGTGTATGAGTTAGGCAAGCAATTTCGGAACGAGGGTGCCGACTTGACTCACAACCCCGAATTCACTACCTGCGAGTTCTATTGGGCATATGCCGACGTCTATGATGTTATGGATTTGACCGAAGAATTGGTCTCAGGTCTGGTCAAGCATGTCACTGGCAGCTACGAGACCACATTCCATACCCAAACTGGAGAGACCTACAACGTTAATTGGGCAAGACCATGGAAGAGGGTCGAGATGATTCCTGCCTTGGAGGAAGCTACCGGAGAGAAGTTTCCACCAGGCCCAGAACTACACACCGCCGAGACGAACGAATTTCTCAAGAAGCTATTGAAGAAGTGCAACATCGAATGTTCGCCGCCACAGACTAATGCTCGAATGCTGGACAAGCTTGTTGGCGAGTTCATTGAAGAAAAATGCGTCAATCCAACGTTCATTACAGACCATCCTCAGATGATGTCTCCCTTGGCAAAGTATCATCGGAACAAGCCTGGTCTCTGCGAGCGTTTTGAGGCTTTCGTTTGTAAAAAGGAGATAGTCAACGCATACACCGAGCTGAACGATCCTTTCGATCAACGGCTCAGATTCGAGGAACAGGCTAGGCAGAAGGATCAAGGAGATGAAGAGGCACAACTGATCGATGAGAATTTCTGCGAATCTTTAGAATATGGCTTGCCACCTACCGGAGGATGGGGCATGGGCATCGATCGGCTTGTCATGTTCCTTACTGACAACTACACAATCAGGGAGGTTCTAGCATTTCCATTCATGAGAGACGAACGTGCCAAAGAAAAAGAGACAGCTGCAGAGATTGTTGGGATAGAACCAATGCCGGTTGAAGAGATTAGTAAGTAAAAGTCACAGCTTTGTGAAAACTTTACTGACACCTCTTCAGAGCACAAATAGACCACAATTCATGCACATCTTTGAGGCCTCAGCATGCGGATAAGCTCGTCAAGCTGCCGCTTCCAGATACAAGAGCTAGAGAATAGAGCAATACCGTTTCTGGCGCCTACCTGATATGGCGTGTCAGAAATGGTGCATCAATATTACTCACTTGCGGCAGGACTGTCCAAGAGCCCGATGAGACAGATAGCCTCTTACAAACGTCGATGTTGTCACGAAGATGCCAAACTTCGATATCAACAGCCCTCCTCACAATCACATCGGCCCAATGACCACAAGGTTACTTTGTCACCCATCCTAAGCGGTTTGTGTACCACACTCAATCGCGTATATACGCGATATGGCAAGTGGCGCCTAGGAGCGGTCCATCGGTTAGTTCCGGCAGTCACTGGCGACACAGGGGAACACACGCATTGAAGCACAACGAATTCGCCAGATCGTCCTAGATACTTTCACTGCATGGCGACCATTTCCACAATGTATTGTGTGAATTTGTCGTCTGTTTGTGAACATTTATCTTCATCTCCCCGCATTAGATATACTATTCACACTCTTCCACTGTTCCGTTGCAACACTATCCCTCCTTATCGACGGTAAAGCATCTTACCACCTTCTTGCCAGGTGACTTGCATGATAGCCGTCTTTGCCTAGTTGGATAATACATCCGTCGTTGAGATCTCTTCCTTCTCGAGCGATTCTTATCAATTCTGAGACCTTCTTCCTCAACATCGAACCATCGCTAAAGAACAGCGTCGCAATGGCAGAGTCAACTCAACCCCTGCAACCTCCTTCATCGCCTGCGCAGGCTTCAAGTCACTCCCTAGCAGGTTCAGCCAGCAAAGACGAGACTCCGCCCCAGGCTATTGCGAAAGCTTCAACAAAGTACGACGTTCTCCCACCGCCCCCCCAGCAGCTGGATGCTTCAACCCAGCCAGCTTCTTCGTCCACACCTCAGGCTCAGCCTTTCATGACGACATTGACAGCACCATCTACCTCCAACCGTGTGGTCTCCAACGCGCAGGAACTCCTTGCCAGTGCCCGCGCCAAAATTGCTGCCACCAAGAACGTCATTCCTCCATCAGCTCCCACACCATCAATCAACACCAGCTTCCAAAAATTTGAGATCACCCACCTCAAGACCATCAAATGCGACGTCTGTCAGCAGAAAAACGGCGACATCCTCTACAAGTGCCAAAATTGCAACACCCGTCATCAAATCTGCTCTCGCTGCGTCGAGACTACCAGGCCGAGGCCAGCCAAGGGTATCTTGGGAAGAAAAGATTGGAGCGTCCATGCCAAGCTCAAGGATGCCCATGCCGACTACATGCAACCTATTAGTCTTGGCAAGAAAGAAGATGGGAGCTACGAGCGTGATGGCGTCAAATTCACTGTTGCTCAAGGTAAGAGAGGGGGTTTGAAAAAGCCCAGAACTCCAACTCCTAAGAGAGACAGGACTCCCCATGAACGTAATGCCACTGGTCGGGGAGGCATGGGTAGAGGCGAGAACACCGAGCACGGAAGGAGGATTGTGGAGATGGCGAGAGCGAGACTCGAGAAGGGACAGGATCCAGAGCTGAAGGAGAGGATTGCTGCTGCTAGGGCGAGGAGGGATGCTCAGGCTGCGGCTGAGGCTGGAGAAAAGGCTCAAACTCAAGCTCAAGCTGTGGAGAAGAAGAAGAAGAAGAAGAAGAAGAAGAGAAAGGCGGCTGCGCTAGACGAGGATGAGGACGGTGGGGAGGATGATAACAACAAGGACGATGAGGACAAGGAAGGGGACGATAAGCGCGGTGACGACCCGGAGGATGGTTCGGGGGAAGTGTGGGACGAGGTTGAGATAGCGGGTGCGTTGCTGCAATCAACGGTTGACAAGGGCCGTGAGTAAAGACAGCTTAGCACTGCGACGAAGATCCATAACTGAGTCAGAGTAGTTCGCCGAAGCGGCCAATCGAATCGCATCAGATTCCAATACACGAACCACGCTCGTTCGGGGACGTTCTCGCCAGCTCGAAGTAATCTTCCTTGTTTCCGTGAGGGCACAACAGGAGCAGATTTCTCGTCTGCTGGACAGAGGCCGCTACTGCTGCCTCCGTCAAACCAGGCCTCAATCAATGATCCGTCTGCTCCGCAGCATGCGAGCACAAGAGCAAGTAGAAAATCTCCTATAGCCCATCCTCGTCTTAGCTCCTCACAGCCTCTTCGCCCTCGGCCCCGGCCAAGTACGTATGAAATGAAAATCACCGCCCGACGACGCAAGCCCACACCTCGTGAGGCCACCGGATATCTCTTTGTGGGCTCGCTTGATTCACGCCATGAAATGGACTCCACTACTGGATCCTCCTCCTCCTCCAACGAGTCTTCCTCTGACTCCATCAAAGAAGAGGACCATCCTAAATATCCTCATCAAACTCCCGATTCCGGAATCCCAGACCGGCGCTCTTCGCCCCCATACAGCCCAAATGCAGTTCAAAAAGCCGAGCAGAATCGACATAGAAGCTCTGCGCAGCGAGAACTGCGGCATGTTCGAGAAGAAGAGGCCCAAGAAGAAGTAGAGGAAGAAGATCCATACGCCAAAGACGCCAATGGTATCTCACTACTCCTCCAAGCGGCTAGGATGATTGAAGATCGAGACAGAGCGCGGATCCAAGAGCGGGAGAGAAACACCCAATTTGATGGGTCGACTGCTGCTGATATGGCGGGCGTCTTACCTGAACTATCCGACGACGGCGAAGACGAGAGGTTCAAGGACTATTCTGAATTCGACTGGCTTAGCAATACTCCTCCAGGGGTGGAAAAGCAAACCACATCTTCGAGGCCGAGTCAGCCACCAGCAAAACTGGAGCCTGAGCCCCGCGGCCACACACGTCGATGGAACGAACGCCGAGTTTCTGGTTCCGCTTCCGCTTCCGCTTCCGCTTTCACTTCCACTCACCCTAACCCTACCCTCTACCACCTACCACCAACCCACCAGCGGTCCCCAAAGCCAACCCAAACCTCGCCTCAGCTGGCACACCCTTCAGCAAATCCCAGCGCCAGCGTCATGTGCCACCCCAACCCAGGTGCAGACATCATCGTCCGCCAGCGCATCAAAGCCATAAACGATAGAGCCTCCGCGGCGTCCAAGGGAAAGCTAAAGCGGAATTGGAATCCCCTTGTCAAGGAATATATTGAAGATCAGCGGGTGAAGAGGAGAAAGACGATGGAGTGGTTGGCGCAGCAGGGGCGGGAGGGTGGTGCGGAGAAGGGAGAGGGGATTGAGGCAGTGATTAACGGAGGATTGTGGGATGAGAGTGAAAGCTCAGAGTCTGTAGAGGAAGTGTCATATGAGGGTGAGAGTGCAGATGAACCAGAGGCTGGAGATGAGGAGACCGAAGACTGGGGCGGCGAGGGTGGAGATGAGAGGGCTAGAGGTAAGGCTGTCGAGATTCTCGATAGCCAGGACGAAGACGATGACGATGATGACGACGGTGATGATCTGGAGTCCGATCCGATCTCTATGGGCTGTGGACACCGCAGAGCGATTGAAGACGAAGACAGTGAGGACGACACGACCATCGTCGAGTCCAGGCCACGGGTTCGCCGGCTTTTCAGGGGCCATCGAAGTCCTGTGAACAGTGAGATGGAGTAATGGGAGTCTGGGGGCGCTGTTGTTTGAGACGGTCTCCGCTGTTCACTATTGGGAAGGTGAAATCTGGTTGGTTCATTGAGTAGGCGCGGAGCTCCATGCCCTGGTGTTTGGGAATGAGCCATCGAGGAGGTCAGCCAGGGCAGATGATACCCACCGGAGATTTCCCACGGTTCTCATAAGAGCATCAAATGATGCTTCAACAGCGACGCCATTTTTGTTGATCAAGCGGCCCTCTACTGAATCTCATTGAGCTGTTGCAAAGGAATCATCAACCATTCCACACGCCCAAGCACTCCCATCTCTCGTCAACACTCCTCTGCCCATGCTTGTCTTCCACTCTCTTGATCTCTCTCGCGTCTGTGCCCATAAGCACCTTGTCGTCTTCCTCTGTCCATACGCCTTTCGTGTCCTTCGGAATCCGCTTCGCACTATCAAGGCTCTCGTACACCGTATCAGCCAGCTTCTTATGCATATTTGTCGCCGCGGCAGCAGTCAGCAGAAGATCCATGTCGCGACCCTCTGCGACACGAAGCGCGACCCACGCATCGAGGTCAAGTTCCAGCGTCGATGCCGTGCTTGATATTGGAGAGGCTGGAACATCGATCGCTTCTGCCTCAGCGTTGCCATTTCCCAAATCTTCCTCAACTGCATCCCAGCCCCCTTCCGGCTCTGGCAACCTCAAATCAAATGAGCATTCTCGATTTTGCGTGGGGCCGGCGAATAACGCCTGTGTATCCGGCATTGTCGCTTTCCGCGCTGTCTGCTCTGCTGCTGCTGTTTCGAATTCTTGTTGCTCTTCTTGCTCAGAGACATCTTCGTGTATCTGCGAGAAGTCTGGCGCTGTCTCAAATTCAGGTGTCGGTGAGCCAGCAGACTCGTTATCGGCGATTCTATCCGGCGCAGATGAGCTGGATGGGACGGCTGGGTCGTGATCACTGACTAGACGCACGGATATAGGACTTGTATGTGTTTCGGGATCGATGGTTTCATTTACCTCTAATTCTTGTCCTCCGGTGCTTGGTAAGGTGTCCTCTTCAACTGTACCATCAGAGGGCACAACTAGAGGCGAGAGAGAGCGATCCGATTCTTGGTATGGTCGTTTCCGTGCTCTTGGTGTGGGAGTGCCCGGTAAGTCTTCCAAGGTCTCACTTTCTTGGGTATCCTCAGGAGTCGACGGAATTTCCGGAACTGTATCTTCAATCTGAGATGGCTTGCTTCTCTTTGCTGCTCTCGAAGTCACGGCAGATTCTTGCGAATTACTTTTCGCCGAGCTCCTCTTCCGTGACTCATTTGGCCCAGGTCGATGACTGTCGTTCTCCGTTTTCCAGTCTGATGGAGACTCTGGCTGGAAAGATAGACTTCGCTGAGGAGGCTGTGCCTGTGTTGCCGTAGCCTCGCTATCTTCATTCCCAGTCTGCCTGACCTCTTCTGTGTCAGTGTCTGCCACCAGACGCTGTACCTGTCTTGGTCGGATAAGTTGCACCTCAGAATAAGCTCTCACACGTCGACCAAGCCGCCCCGTATCGACAGTCTTCGTTGTTGGCTGTGGTGAACCCTTCGGCTGTTTGCGATAACATGGTACAACGACCTCTTCAAAGTAGTTTCTCCATTGCTGTGCCGTATGACCTTCATACACCTCTGCCATGCGCTCCCAAGCCGGGCCAGCTTCGTTCTCAGGGACTTGAAGGATAACTTCGACAGCCTTCAATAGCAAATCCCTATCTTCATCTGAGAATTCCCAGGATCCGTCTTTAGTCTTTGCTTCAGTCGATGGTGTCTTCTCCGAATGAACCCTTTTCATATCCTCCTTCCTTGTGAATCCCGTAGGTGTTCCTGGCTGCTTTGGAGTTGCCGGACTGTCCACTTCAACTGTATCGTCATTCAATTCTTCGCGCTGTATCTTGCGTGGCCTGCCTCGTTTGCGCCTCGGTGACTCTTTCAGAGGCACTTCGACAACGATTCTTGGCGATTCGCTCGCGCTGTCAACGCTGGCCCGGGTTGCTCTAGGGGTGGTCCCGATTGTGGCCGGCTGTTCCACGACAGGCGCCGCATTGTGCTGCCGCTGTCCTTCCCTAGACATCACATCCCTTCTCTGATACTGCACATACTTCAACCACCGATCTCTCCAACTCTGAAAGGTATGCCTCGGATTTGCTGCCTCCAGCTGCTGGTAAACAAGATTGCCTGCGGAGCCTCTCATCCCTTGTATTGGCTGTATCCAATCCCATAGCATCTGATCATCCGCTTCTGTAAAAGTTTGCCTAGATCCTTTTGAGGCCAATGTCACGCTTCCAACGGGCCTTGCAGCCCTGCTATCCAGGCCGCCAATTCTGTGAGCCTCAAGATCCTCGAGTTCTCCATTCCGCGCAGAGTATTCAACATATCGATAGGAATACGTTCCAGGAGGGGGGTTCTTTCGCGCATGATCGTAGAGACAGATGTCGGCTTGTTTCTCGAGTGGAAAAACTTCGCCACCGTTGGCTCTTACGTCTTCAATGAAGCGGCTCTTTTGCGGGACTGTGTTTGAGAACCAGAACTTCAGTCCTGTGAACAACCCCTCTGTGTTCTTCTCGTCATTTCGGACGTTCGCGTGCACCCCAGCGGAAGACATTCGCCCGACTCTGGTCAAGGTTCCCTACCCATTGATTGGGGAGATGTCTTCCATGGAGCAATCAGTTTCGGTTTCGAAGCAGGATGAGGAGCAGGATGGGAAGCCAGATGAGAAGCCGGATGGGAAGCAGGAGGAGAAGCAGGCGGTCCAACGGTGTTGTGCGGGATGGTCAGGGGCGGTCACGTGCCGTCGCGAGTGTGACACGCCTTTGCCAAGGCCGGACGCGTCCCAAGCGCGGAACAGATGCGGAGTGCAGACGATCGTCTTTCCACATTCTTCACTCATCCATACCTCGACCAACGCAGCTCGACAACAATGGTGCAGTCGGCTATCGGGCGGCGCATCTGTCAGGCCCTTTCCGACGTCGGTAAGCCCGGTTCGTTCTGTTGCTTTGACGTTCTGGAGTCATGCCCAAATCCTGCTCTGCGCATCGACGGCCTGGGGACAATCGGTCTTCCACTCTCAGATCGCGACGCAAAAGCAATCTCACGATGTCCAGCCGCGCGCCAGAGTCCATTCGGTAAAGGCTCGGAGACGTTAGTGGACACTGCAGTGAGGAAGTCGTGGCAGATCGATCCGGAGCAATTTGAGCTGCGAAGTACCGAATGCCAGTCTCGAATCAAAGCTGTTGTTCAGAAGGTAACGAACGACCTGGATGTTGCATGTGGCCCAGAACATGTCGTTCCTCAATTGTACAAGCTACTTCTTTATGAGGAGGGCGCTTTCTTTCTTCCCCATCAAGATTCCGAGAAAGTAGACCATATGTTCGGAACCTTGGCAGTATGCCTCCCTTCTGAACATAGCGGCGGTGACCTTTTTCTTTCGCATAACGGCGAGAACCGGATCTTCGCAAGTTCTGAGAGCTCTGAGCTTGATTATTCATATGCAGCGTGGTACGCAGATGTCAGTCACGAAGTCAAACCGGTCACTTCGGGCAACCGTCTTGTCCTCATCTACAATCTGGTTCAGACAAATTCTACCATGCATACATCGGCGTCAATCATTACCAGCCTAGATGGCAGATTGAAAGCGATCCTGTCAGAATGGAATCTCGCCTGTAATACAGTTCATGAAGGGTTTCCACGATTCTTGATCTATAAGTTGTCTCATGAGTACACCAAAGCGGCTTTGAGCTTCGACTTCCTCAAAGGATCTGATAACATCACGGTCCGACAGCTGATAAATGCCACCGAAGATGAGGACTTCACGTTCTATCTCGCTCATGTCGAAAAGGAAGTCCTCGGCTCATGTGATGAATCTGAGTATTACGGATCGGGATGGTATGGCGGCTACGAAAGTGATTCGGAGGATGTGGAATCAGAGGAGGAAAACCCGACTAAGACCAGAAGCTCGAGTTCCGCCTCTATTGGCGAATATCACAAGATCGTTGAAGTGATAAACAACTCACTCAAGCTTACTCGAGTGGTTGAACAAGATGGTCAGGAAGTCGCAGATGATGTTGAGATCGACATTGACGATATCGCACAAGGAAATATCTTCAAACGAGCTCCCAATGACGAGGATTACTCCGGCTACACAGGAAACGAAGGTGTTTCTACAACCCACTTCTATCATGATAGCGTCGTCGTTCTCATCCCTCGCAGGAGCGTGGTGGACTTTAAATTGAGGTCTCTCCGGAAAACCCAATATCAAGTTCTAGAATGGATCAGAAATCTTCAGGCTCAGTTCAAGCATGCATCACATCAGTCTTCACGAGAGCATTTAGATCGATTGTGCAATCTGATAATTCAACACAACCGACACATACGGATCGAGGAAGAATATAAGATCAATCATCAATTTTCCTTGAGAACGCCATTTCAAGACTCAATTATCAGCCAGACAGCCCATGCTGCTTTGCAACTCGACGATGTGATGCTCTTCGAGGAAGCCATGGCCGAAGTCAAGGACGGCCCATCCCAGGTGCTCTTCGAAGCGGTTCAAACCAGTATCTCCAGATTAGGCTTCGAGACCCTCATACCTGGTACGACAACGGCCGTACAACGTTTGAAGCATATTAGCGAAAAATGGTCAGCGCTGCTTCGCGTTGGCGGTTCATCCTTCTCCGAGAGCGCGGAGGCCAGAAATAAGGCCGAGCAACGTTTGAAGGGTTGGATTACGGTCCAAGTGCACGCGTTCTTCAACTCCGTGTCCAATCTAGACGCAAACGACGGGACTGCTCTAGCCGAGATTGCAGAGAAGTTTGGGTTCCAGATGCTGACGAAGCACGTTGCACCCTTTGTTACCGACAGAGTCGATGCAACTCCGTTCGCTCTGGCTTTTATTGTCCGTCTCTTTGAACTTCGTGGGAGCTGTCGACTTTCTGATGCGACCATTGATCGCGTGTACGGCCAGGTACTCACAGCAGCATTAGAATCGTTCCATCTGAACGTACTGCCTGAGCGAAATTGGCCTCGACACCTCCCCTACACCAAGTCATACCAGGCTCGGAGACTAGATGGCGAAGGTGAACAAGCACCAGCAGTCTCAGGCGAGCGCATAGTGCAGATATTGAAGCAATGTGCGACACTTTTGCTTGAAGACCACATTGCAATGCTCCTCGAAAAGATACACGACTCTGCAATGACAGCACCAACAACTGTATTTCGAAAAATTGTGATACCTTACCTGTCTTCTCTATTAACGTATCTCAAGGCGGCTGACTCGCTTTCGATCATGGGGCACGACTGCGGCCTACATGTCTGTCGAATTCTCCGCTTATACATCAATCGATACGTCGAAGAGGGGCCGCACAGGGCTTCTACTTGGGCACGTCCAACCACGTTCATTACGTGTAGCTGCAAGGATTGCGGAGATTTAAAGGCTTTCATCCAAGATGAAAAACGCAAGGAAGGACGTTTCAGCGTGGGAGAGAAGCGACGCAGACATCTTCAAGCCCACCTTTACTCCCAAGAGGGTTATACGAGCGATACCATCCGGCAAGGATCACCGCACACCCTGGTGATCAGGAAGACTCACGCTCAGTACCGGCGAGAACATGTAGAGTGGAAGTCGCGATACGACACAGCCAAAGAGAATATGAGCGACCTCGCCCGCAACCCTTGTTTGAAGAAGCTGCTAGGTGACAGATACGACGAGATCATGGATCTGAAAGTCACAGATCAATCCGCCCTGCGTACGAATCCAAGCACACCACTTGGATCTCGTGAAAACCCCTCGGCTGGAGCACAGAAGCAGGACAGCAAGAAGAGGAAGTCCGATCTTGCAGATCCTACGCATGGGGCGGAGAACAAGAAGCCAAGAAAGAAAGAAGTCGTTGATTTGACCTCAGAGTAGGTCGGGAGCAATGAGGCACGGGAGGCATCAGCAACAGCACTCACTCGGAGCGTAGCGTCATGTCCCCGAGTAGTTCTTGCTCAGTCAACGCGGGATTGCAGGGTTGATCTTTATCTCAATTCACCTCCGAACACCATCGAGGCATGTACGAGTACGCTATCATGATGAAGAGGCAGGGTGGAAGTCAGCTCCTCGAAAAGAAGGGGAAATTTACGCAAGACTGAAGCGTGAGCTAGCAAGGAGGAAGATGCTGTAAGATATTACGAAGCCAAAATGGCGACACGAGATATAACACGACACATATACAAAAACGTAGGATATAGCAGCGCGAGCGCGAGCACAGATGGGCTCAGGTCTCATGTATGATATCTATACAGTTTCGTTGCTTAAACCCCTGTCCTTACGTCTTGGCGTTTACACTTTCTCCCGTTCCGACATAGGAGCCGTACCTTCTACAATCGCATTGTGGTTAGTCTCAAAACTGGATATAAGAATGGTGTTTTCTTTGTCCTTATAAGCTCTAATAAAATGACGCAAGCTCATTTGGTAATTGGTGAATGCCTTTCCCACCAAAAAGTCTTGGACAAGTTCGACATTGGAGCAGTCATATCCGGCATCAGAGTCGGCCTCATCATCGCTGTCATCTGACTCATCCAAGGCCCTTTTGTTGAAAGAATGATCTCCATTCAAAAAACGTTCCAAGTAAGGGGAGTTTCTCGTTGCGCTGCTTTTCAAGCTGGGCAAAATGTGCTGCCCTGGTATCTTCGGGGCCAAAGGCTTCGCAGATGCGCCTGGTGATAATGTGTTGTCTTGATTGGGATCGCATGAACTGAACAGTTATTTCTTTCCAGATCACTGCTGGCTTCTTTGCTCAAGTCCGTACAATATGACTTCAGTATTCTGGGAAGTTGTTTCTCGAACGTCTCTATACTCATCACGTGGAATGCCTCCTTGTAAAGTGAACGAAGCTCAGGGTCTTCCGAAAGAATCAAGAACAGCTCGTCCTGTGCAGCTTCTGCTTCAACCACGGCGTGTGAAGTCATCGACGATCCGCTGCAATGCAAAAGATCTGATCACCAGGAGACAGGACCGAGCTTGTATCTGACTCAGATTCAGGCTCATCGTCGATATCGACCTAGAACTCTATTAGCATCAGCAGAGCATGTGAGTGAGAATTGAAAGGGCGCACTAGAGTGGAGCTGTGAGAATAGACAGCTTCTTGGGCTGCTCCAGTTTCCAATTTCAAATCCGGTGTTGCCGGAGAATTCCAAGCATGAGCTATGCCAGCCCACTCAGCATGTTGGCGAGGGATTCCTTGAGTGCTATCATTTGAGTCGTCATCCTTGTATATACCAGGTGTTCTGTATGTCGGAGCGCGCTCCCCTCTATATTGCTTAACACTGCGGACATCTTCTTCTAGAGACCTGATAATGTCTTTGCCTCGTTCGATGGATGCCGGAAAGCGGCAACCTTCTCGCGACCAGCGAGCGACTCGATCTAGCTCGGCGTTGAGACGACGTGTCTTGGTGTCGGTTCTCTCTCACAGAGACGACATTTGGAGTCGGTGTCGTAGATTGCATAGACCAGCTTCATGCCACAAGTCTCACCCGTCCGATATTCACGGTTACAATGTTCTTGGGAATTAACCCATTTGCAATCCCCGCAAGAGAAACGATTCTGATCATAGAAGCACATTTTTCCCCGGGCACAAGGTGACTAACAATGGAGCTGGGGAATTCAGTTGGCAAAATCTCAGACCTGAGGCATTGGGGTGGAAAGACCGATATTCTTTTCAGGTCAGAAGCAATGGTCTAGCTATTGAAATAAGCATGATACCGAAGCGCGGGCTCGTGCGTATAAGGCAATCCCCGGGGAGGGCTTAGGGTATGTATCAGGCTTCCACCTGCTGCGCCTTTGCGCTGCCCCATCCCTACATACTGCCCCCCTGGTGTTCCCTCGCTGCTCCCTCTAAAGCGGCTCTGCTCCCTTTCCCGATCGAAAAAGGCAATCATCAACTTAAGTTCGGGGTGTATACAATGCATCTATACTCCGTATAGAGGACTACAAAAGAGTTTTCCCCCTTCCGCTTCTAGCTGCCAAGCTGAGCAGGCGCCGTTCTAAGCCTGAGCAGGGCTGAGCATGCCCTGAGCGCACCCTGAGCGATCGCTCAGAGAAAATGTCATTTTGTGTCATTGTATAAGGCATTCTGCGACAAGTATATGCCTTTGCCAGTGGGAGGAAGTATTCGATTGATACATTGCAGAAACACAGGGCTGATAATCCGTAACAAAGTGGAAAAGAAGACGCTCGTTTACAAAAGCACAAAATCGATAGCATATTTCCTGGTCAGGGGAAAGTGATTATGTTTCTGCCCCGTGTCACAATCTGGTCATCAAGCAATAAGCGGGCAATCCCAGCGTTTGATCTATCATTTTTCAGATTTTCCGGCACAGTTCTCGAGACGCTTTTGCTTGGTCCCAGGTCTGGTCAAATGGCGGTTCCACAAGTCGAAGGATATCCACTGATGGTCGGGCTAATTCTGCCTTCGATTTCGTGTTTGATTTCGGAGCTGGGGTTGCATCTGTGCGAGTTGTCTGGACCCGGGCTGCTGTCCAGGTCGATCCACTATTCTTGGCGTGGGCCTGCTTCAAGTTGATCTTGAAGCTGCATTTGCCCCGGGATTTGGCTCCTGCCCCTATCCTGACTCGAGCTCGGGTGCTGGCTCCGGCCGACGGGGTTGCGCGTTGTCTTGATTGTGTTGTCGGATTCGTTGTGGCGAGGTACATAATTGTCGTAGTAGCACTGGCTACTGCGATTTCGCTTTTAGCCCAGCAGATTAGCTCCATCAGATTGCATGGCGTATGTGACGAACAAAAGAGCGTGCTTCGAACCTGGAACCGGAAATAGCGGGCAAGTTTGATTTAAAGAGAGTTCGAATTGTCTATTATTGTCATCCCATAAAGCCTGCTATCCTGCAAGTATGTTTAAATGCTTAATTCGATCTCCCTCAAGCCTTCGTCAAGTCTGTTCAATGAGGTCTAAACTATGTGTTGTTCCAACAATGCTTTACACCACATTTACCTGGTGTAGTCTTGAATCCAGACATTATCGTCTCTTTTCCTTGGTATAGCGTACAAGCTGCGCCGTTGGAGCAATATATTCTGGTTCGAGTCGTCTTTGGAGCCTCGTGGCCGCATTTGTACGTATGCGAGTCGACCAGGACGTAGCAATCGCAAGGAGGCATCTCTCTGATCTACCGGAGCAAGCGTGTTCCATAGATTCGAAATATGTACTTGCTGTGCTTTGATTCAATTCCAAATGCCGAGTGGGTTTGAAATTGATGTCCGGTCACGCAGGGAAGTAGTGATAGAAATCCCCTGATGCCCCAGGGGAGAGGCTCGCATCAAGTATTACGGAAATACTGCCGTGTAGGAATCGAGAATTGGTTGCAGAGCAAGCTGATAGCTAAATAATACCGTGGATTGAAGAACATCTGCCAGAAAGGGCACGTGACCCTAAGATAAACCCAACCTTTGCTTGCCGCAGCTCTTTCTTCTCCTCTCTTTTCTGTTACAGCCTCCAGTGGAACCGGTTCAACGATAACCTTTCAATGACGTGAAAGGCTGCGTCAGATTGTCAAATGGTCTCGATGGGATAATTTGGACAGTTGACAACACAATCGCATTGAAAACACCAATCGAATACGATCTTTCATCTTGTCAACTGACAGGCTCAGCTATTGTTGAGTACTCGCAAGAGAATCAGGAGAGTTATGAGAGTATTGAATGGGAGAAGATCTTTACTCTTCTCAGCACAAAAACTTCTTCACACTTTATTAAAAGTTACTTCCATGCTAAAGAGAGCAGCTTTACGGAGTACGTACAGGCCGAAAATCTTTCTGAACACATCAAGAGAAGTGCATCAATGGATTTTATACAAAAATTCCATCTTATCTCTCAATTAATAGCAATTATTGCAGAACTAGCGCAGCTTGATCTAGCTGTGATATCAAAGCTAGGCGAGCTCCACTCTTAAGCTAGCACGTGACACTGCTTGGCACAAGGCCTTAACATAAGGTCTTGATATAAGGATCTATACTTAAGAGTGCGTAATTACTTGTAATTTAGTAATTAATTATCTTTTATTTTATATCTAGTAGCTTTATATAAAGTTTCTACACAACTGATTATAATTATTATGCGGAATTAACAAGACTTTTAAAGTTATTCTTTAAGAGTTACGTTATTAATGATTTATAAAGATTAACTACACTTCTATTTCTTATTATTATTAGAAAATCACTTATTATCTTTAATAATAATGATTTCTTACAAAATAATATAATGAAGTATATATAATAAGATTTATATTTCTCTTTTCGCGACTTCTTAATTATCGGAAATTCTAAAGTCTGAAAGTGAATAATATATTAAATTTTGAGAAATTAGTTTATAATAAATTATAATTTACTTTTTTAATTTTTAATTTATTTTAAGAATTTATTAAATCAGTGAATTATTTATAAAAGATATTTAATATATTCCGCAATTATTTAAAACTTATTAATGAATATCATTCTCTTTCAGCATAATATTTATAGAAAAGTGATAGCGCGATAACTTATAAGAAGTTTTCGGAAAGAAGAAAGAAATTATAAATAAGAAAGAAAATATTTAAATTGAATATATTATATATATATTCTTATTTTCGCTTAATTATAAAGATATATAAAGATATTCTTCTTTCTTCTTATATTTATATTATCTTCTTTAAATTAATCTTCTTATAATTATTCTCTGTGTCACTGAAATGACTGTATTTTCTCTTTGAGCGTAATAACATGACAAAATTCTGCTGCAGTCTTGGCAAAAGAAACATCAAAATTAAAAATACAAAAATAGCTTAAATCAGTTATAGCAGGCTGAGTATTCTAGCTAATATACTATAAATAGAATTATTAAGAAGCTCTGAAAAAACTCTATATAATAGTCTATTTTAATTCTATTAATATCTCTAATAATAGACTTGAAA
>JAABUK010004279.1_pt1 | contig 23370 bp, 30 predicted proteins | sample 5559141 | NCBI WGS metagenome assembly JAABUK01 (sample SAMN10711869, study PRJNA513367) | rock metagenome | isolation source: Antarctica rocks | place: Antarctica: Victoria Land, Pudding Butte nord | collected 2016-01-03
AGGTCAGCCCCAGTTAGCATGGAGAAGCCGGGCATTGAGCAGCTCTGTGTCTACAACACCTTCTGCTACGTAGCAGGACACAAGGTGGAGAAGTCAGCACGATGCCACACCACAGCCTTTTGTTGCTGCACACCTAAACCATCTCCCCAATGTAGCAACGCATTTTCACTGACCCCAGGCATTTCTGAGTTGAGATTTACATTTACGAGTTAGACACAGTGTTAAGAGTTTATGAACTGAAATGGACATTTTGGGTTTGCAAAGATCTCTCTGCCCATGAGCGTGAAGATTCTGGGATTCAAACTGGAGGCACAGATTGATCCCCTGGTAGTTTGTGCTGATGAACAGAGAGGTTTGCCACAATGTGTGGTTGCAGTGGCTCCCCATGTTGCTGCACCACAGCAGAGGACACCAATTGCACTGTGAGATCCATCCTACTGTATTCTACACGCAGAGTCAACAGCTTGTCTAGAGGCACATGTACATGGCCAGACCAATTCTTGATCCTGGTCATCCACAAGCTCATAGACATTGGATTTGCAAGCCAGAACCGAGTGTGCCTGTCAGCTGCATACATGACCCCCCCCTGTTCCGCCCCTGGGGAAGGCAACATGAGTGATCATGTGTGCATCTGACAGGCGCAACAAAGTGGTGTTGTGTAGCTTGTGACCTATGCACACCTGCTACCGTACAACACCTTATTGCCTCTAACATACCATCACTACCATTGTATGGCCACTTCTACCACATTGTCACTGCTGCGATTGTTGACATTGACAGATTTTCATCAATAGCATGTTGTGTGCAACATGGCCACATCTGACATAATATGAGGGAGTGTATGAGGGGATGTTGTATAAGCCAAGCATTTGCAGTGTACATTGACATCAGATTGCTTGTGATTGGAAGCTTGTGACAGTTCCAGGCAAATGACAGCCTTTGATGAGACCTTGAAGCCAGCAGAACATGAACGTACACACTTGAAGGCTTAGACAAGGAGTTTTCTGGTTTAGACCTTGAAGTGTATTATGTCATGTTCTTTTGAAAGCGAAGTCAGAGCTGCTGAGAATGTGTGCAAAAATTGGAAGCTTGCTGTTGTGCTGAAAACTGTCTCAATGCAGGAAGCTGTGTGAATGTGCAATTGCTGCCTTCAACTCCTTGACGTGTCATACAGCGATGCGACTTTGCTGCCAGAAGTTCTTATTGTAGTGAAAGGTCATGGTCTTGACATGGTAGTAGGGTTTGGCCACTGTCAGTATGAGAATTGCAGAACCTGTTAGTTGCGCTCCACGACATCACATGCGCCATACTTGTATTGCACTTGGGGATTGCGTGTGTGAAGGTCTGTGATGCATATTGTGGGCTCTGCGATCCCCATCATGTCAGCAAGCGCACCCTTTCACTACCCCAGGGCCGCACCCTTTCACTGCACCAACAGGGGTACTCCTTACCACACTCGAAGGCTGCAGTGCTTGTCTGCTGATGTATGAAGCCCACATGTTGCCTGCTGACTGGCTGTGTCTTGTTTGTTGCAGGTGATCATGAAGGCAAGAGATGGCACATCTGTAGAGGACAGGTGTCGCATCAACATGCTAGGGCTGGCTACTGTGGCCCTCTCTCAGGCATGCCCTCTCTGCCCTGTTCACTTGTCTGTCCAGCCTATGTGCTTGTCTCTCTTTCCTGTTTGTCCGTCCATCTGCCTGTCCATCTGACGTTTTGTCCGTCTGATGTTCTGTCTGGCTGCCTGGCTGAACATTTGCCTGCGTTGCTGCCTGCCTGCCTGTTCGTCTGTCTGTCTGTCTGTGTGCTGCAGACAAGAGTGAACAGAACATGCACGCATGAGCATGTATGATGCAGCCGGCGCACTTTCTTCTCACTTGATACCCATTTGTGTTTGAGTGATCTTTGTGTTAACTCAGTGAATGAGTGTTTGTGTTGATTCAGCGAATGAGTCACGGTTGCAGGGTGTGGCGTTCTTTCATGCTGGAAGTGACATCCTGAGATCCAAGAGCTTGGACAGGGACTCCTACAACTCAGGTACTCTCCACTGTGCATCCTTCATGCAGCCCATCATGCTGCGTCCAATAGCTGTCTCTGAGTAGGTGTGCCTAGCAGCTGAGTAGATAGGCCTAACAGCTGAGTAGGGGCAGCTGAGTAGGGGCAGCTGAGTAGGGACAGCTGAGTAGGGCCTGGCAGCTGAGTAGGGGCAGCTGAGTAGGGCTTTTGAGTAGGGACAGCTGAGTAGGGGCAGCTGAGTAGGGGCAGGACCCTTGAGTAGGGGCAGTTGAGTAGAGGCAGCTGAGTAGGACCTGACAGCTCAAACCCATGTTGTCTCGCAGAATTAGAGCTCAGGCTGTGATAAGTGCTTTGACGCTTGCAATGTCACCATGCTGCTCACTATGCCTCCTACACGGCACTCTTGCCATACACAGTCTTGCTCTGCTGCACTCTAGCATGTGCACATGCAAGGCACGGATGAATGCTTCAGCAGCAGCAGCAGCAGTAGCAGCAGCGTACCAGAGACCAGATGTTGTGTAGATTGAGTAGTGTACCAGAGACCAGAAGTGGTTGTGTGAAATGAGTAGTGCTTGTGTAGGTGACTGGTACAACAAGCTGGACTGGAACTGCAAGAGCAACAACTTTGGGGTGGGCCTGGCGCCAGGCAGCAAGAACAACGCGGCCTGGCCTCTGCACAAGCCCAGACTGGTTTCAGAGCTACAGCCCTCGGCCAACCTCATCAAGCTATGCAGGCATGCCACAGTTTGAACTGTGATGCCACTGCTCTGGCAACACTAGAGGAGGAGAAGGATGTTGCATCCCCAGCTAATTAGTTACAACTGACTAGGGGTTTGCAGATGTGCCAGGGTTGTCAATAACCTGGTCAAAACAGCAGTACTAAGCGTTAGACTGCTTGTGCAGATTGCAAGACCATGGAAGCAAGTCTTGTGACTGACTTGTTGCTGCTCATCCTGGCAGCAGTTTATGCTTTGAGCTGTAGCCTTGATGACGATGTTGATGTCAGGTGTCATGTGAGTCAGTTGATCAGTGTTGATGCGCTGGCTGTGAAGCTGGTGTTTGGCTGCAGGGAGCAGTTCCTGGTGCTGCTGAGGCTGCGTTACTCTTCTCCCTTGTTCCGGCTGCCATCTGCTGAGGCCATCAAGTCGCAGCTACGCTTCCACAACACCGGCCCCAACCAGGTAAGTGCGTACATCTGAAACCTTTGAGTCGGACAAAGACGATAGTCCCAAACCTCCATTGTACTAAAAATAATTTGCAGTGCTTGTGCCATTGCTGGCGGCTTGGCTGCACACTGCTGGTGCATATCATCAACACCACATGCTTGGCCCATCATTCTGACACGCTTCTTGACTAAGGCTGCAATGGTCAAAAGAAGTCAGTACACAAGGGTGCCAGGCCTTCAGCAACTCAGTGTGCTGCAGGAAGCCGGCTTGATTGTGATGCAGCTCAGCAGTGCAGGCCAGCCTGGCAGCACACAGCAGGTGTATGATCCACAGTACAGTCACGTCTGGGTTCTGCTCAACTCAAACCCTCACAAGGTTGCCTTTGAGGCTCCTGCAGGTCAAACTTCATAACTTTTGTTTCGTGCACAAGTGACATATCTCCTTCATGTACCAACTGTTCAGCATAGCATTTTAGCTGAATGCCAAGGTGCCCGCTGAGAGTTGCATGCAGGGCATTCACAATCCTTGGTGTGGCAATTGGCATAAGATCAGTCCGTGTGCAGTGGCAAGCTCTCCAGAGATAGTGTCATTGAGAGGTCTGTGTGTGTGTGTGCAGGTGATGTGCCCCTTCAGATGCATCCCTTGCAACAGGAGCAGAGCTACTACAGCTGGTGCAAAGCATGCAGCAATCACATGCTTGAAGTTTCTGCACATACAGCTGCTGTGTTTGTGCAGCAGCATGGTTAACATTTGAAACCAAATCCATCCTCAGACACTGCGCCAGCAGAAGTTCAAGCTTGCATCCAAGCACACGTCCAGCAAGGCAGTTGGAGTAAAAGCTTAGGAACAAGGATTTTGCTTATTGAGCCATGACTGAATAGGGCGTTTTGTGACCATTTGCCTGCATTCGAGTCTTGAAAAAGTGGCTCATTTATTGCATAAGCATTTAATCAAAATGCTTAGTGTACGTGACGCAACTGATACATCTGATGACGTGTCATCATGTACACACTGTGGTGGCAATGCATAACACATGCATCCATATGATCATGAGTGGTCGTGTTTGATTGCATGGACACGATGTCCCTCCTGTCAGCATGTGAGTGCTGCTGAGCTCATGCTGCAATTTACAACATGCTCTGCACGCTGCCTAGTACTGCTGACAAGTTGCAAGACTTGCACAGTTGCTGCGTTTAGGTCACGAGTTATCTTGGTGGGGAATGGCATTCGTAAAATCCAAAAATCCTGATAATAAAGATACCTGCACCTACTACTACCTCTTGACTCACAGACAAGGTCAGCAAAATGCTGCTGTGTGAAACATGCAGACTTCAAGTCATCAATTCAATTTGAATGCTGACTGTTGCGGTCTGCATATGTAAAGCTTGCGACTGCAATAACAACATGTCTGCTCATGTATATATCCCTGACTGGCGACTTGTATCACCACAAGGAACAAGGCGCACGACATATGGCTCTCAACTCAGGATTCCAACAAGCCATGCACGCCAGCCATGATCAACTGATGATGTCATGGGGAATTGGCAACTGGGGTAGTTGTGTTGTGTCTTCTACTGATGGGAAACTTTCGACCAGAACAAGATCTGCATCTACTCCTTGCAGATCATCCATGAACCCAAACCAGTATATGACCATGCCAGGGCCGTAGCGATTCACATACTTTGAAAACTGCTCCTGGTTGTATTCCCTGCATTCAAGTCCAACACTAAGCAACGGGCAGTCTGCTGGTGAAGGTTGACATCAATGTATGGCATTGTGCTGATTCAAGATAGGGAGTGCCTGAGTGGCTGAGTTTGAGTGAGTGTGCATGTTGATTGGTGACAAAGTTTGATGTTGAATTCTGCATCATGCAGGCATGAGATGTGCAACAGGCTATACTCCTAATGGTCCTAGCGTGGGTACCATTGAGAATCAAAAACATTGTGGAGAAGAATGCAGACATCTCATATGTAAACTAATGTGAATTTCCTGCGCAATCTACTCAGCCAAAGCAGAGGACACAAATAGGCAACCAGGCAGGTTTTGATTGCAGCAAGTTAGAGGCTTACAATGCTATGATGGCAGCTTGCATGCACTGTTGCACACGCATGAAAGACTGAGCATGATACATCACACAAACAAAACAACAGGCAGCAGCCATAGACACAAATGCTTGGCCTTGAGCAAAACTCACAGATGCGATTTGGTGTCTCCAAAGGTGGCTTTGCTGTCTATCCAGTTCACGATGTGCCCCTTGACGGCAATGGGCACCTGTCAAAACAAGACACAAAAACACTTTATGTAAACCTTGAGGATCACCGCTGTACATGACAATGCTTGTCATGGCTCTCCCACCAGCAATACACCATGTGCGGCACATGAGCAGTCACAGCAAATTTAGTGTACGCTTTGAAGACCATGCATGCAGTCCTTGATGACTGTAATGACTGTCTGGCTGGCAGCATACTATGAGTTAGGCATGACAAATTGAGGAGTACTGTGCATTCAACAGTTCAAGGACAGCGTGTGGCATGCAAAGCCAGCTGAATTCGCAGCAGCACTTTTGCGTCAGCACAACTATCATGTGTGCTTCAGTGTCAACACCGCCAGGCAGCAGTTAGTGAGCTGCTGCTGCTGAGCACGTTAGTCAATGTCAGCCAGCTTCTTTGCTGTAAGAAGAAGCCAACAGGACAATTGCTGTGCAATGGGCGATGCACAGGCTCAGCATTTCACACATGATGGTAAGATGCATACTACCATAGTACATACTGTAACATATAATGTTGGAATACGCAAGTTACCTGCAGCTTTGCATCAGGCGTTTTGAAGAAGCCCTTGTCCCTCAGGTGCTCTTCTGTCCAGAAGGCAATGCCGGCATCAGCCAGCATCTTGTTCAACTTCTGCTCGTACTGGATGCCTGCAAAGTTGCATGACTGTATACATGGCATGAATGTCAACTGCAGATACCTGTGCCTTATAGGAGTTATGTCAGCTTTTGAAGTTGATATATGGCCGTACCTGGGGTGGTTCAGTTTGTGCAAACATTGCATTAGATGAGCCTAAGCAGCAGGTGATCAGAGCTGGTTTGAGTGGGAAGTTGATGAAAGCCTGTGCATCAGGAGTGGGAGGTTGTTGAGAGCCTGTGCATCAGATTTAGAAAGGGCCATGAACATAAACTCCCGTACAGAAGCTCATACAAGGAGCTGCTCAGGTTCATCTGTACGTTCGTTCAATCCCTTCATAGTCCTTTATTCACCCAATCACTTGTTTGTCCATCACACAGTGCAATAAGTAACTCATAGGGAAATCAACAGAACACATGATGACAAACATCCCCACGTAGCTTCCCTGTATGACATCTTTTTCTGGAACAAAAGATGAACAGGACGAATGCTGTTGCCAATGCGTGTAAGGGCTTACCCAATTGCAAGCGCTTGGCATCAGCCTGAGGGGAGTATACTTGATCACACTCAACACATTGCTGCACATCTCCTTGCAGATCCTGCAGCATCTTCTGGGCGATCTCGCTGTTGATGCCATTCAGGCGGACCAGATCCCGGACGACTGTCGGATCTCTCATGATCTTGGTAACTGCCTATAAGCAAGCACACTGCATTGTGAACAGTTCACCGTCAACACGTGCAAACATGGAGAAGGTGGCATCAAGAAATGGGGCTGGTAGAGAGAAGTGAGTACAGGCATGATCAGTGCACACAGCAACCTTGCAGTGGTACAGCATTCCAGAAAACACAGATGCAGAGGGAGGACGGCTAAAAATGCAATGTTAAGTTGACGCACATTTTTGTTGCAAGTCCAGGGAACTTGCTCAAGTAGCCTGCGCAGAAACATGCAGGGAAACATGTCTGCTTCTGCACACAGATCCAGCAGCTGGGCCCCATTCTGGTATCTGCAGGTCATTCCGAACTTTGCAGTGTGAACAAGCAGATTACTAGGGGCCTGCGCACAAGGCTGACCTGCCGGCGTATTTCGAAGCTGCAGCTTTTAATAGGTGATGTGTCCGCTTGACGTGCAGCTGAGCCTCTTGCATGTAGACGCTGATGACGCTATCAACAGGCACCCTGCAAGGCAATTCATACTTGGGTTGCCGGTCGAGGAGCCATGCACTCGCCGCGCTATGCAATGACTTACTTGAACCTCTTAGCAACCAGCTTGAAGTGAGGCCAGGCGCAGGTGGGCACACACAGCACTTGGACAAGTTGGTCGTACACATCTCTGCGCATTTCATGCGATGCATCCAGCTAGTCACTTCTGTCATCGTCGGCAAATGCAGAAAGCAAGCATGCTTGACAGATAACTCCGTTTAAACACCCTCCTACATGCATGTTGGCGGTCGTCTTCTTCTGCCGCTGTGATGTCACAAGACATGCTGTGGCAATGTGTCACACCTAACTCCGTCTTCGCCTGTGCAATAGCATCCATTACAATCAGGGCCGTTTTTGCTTCTTGATCAGACCGCTTGGCTTGAGTGTGCCTAGGATCGTAACCGACTCCACGCAGTTCGAGAGATCGGTTGATCTGGTGCTTTCGCTTCCGGCCCAATGGGCTCCAGATATGATAGAGCTATCACTGTGTTCTCCCCAGATGGTCACTTGTAAGTTTTGTGTGCGTCAGCTGGCAATTTGTCAGGTTCTCACCGTGCAAACAATGTCGTCACGAAGGCTTTGCTATTCAGGTTTCAGGTTGAATATGCGCAAGAAGCTGTTCGGAAAGGAGCATTGGCTGTAGGCGTCCGAGGATCAGACATCATTGTCTTGGGTACGCAAGACCATACTCGTCAGCGCACCCCTGCTCATGTTTGCACTGTCTTGTGTTTCACCAAGTCACACAACCTGCAGGTGCTGAAAGGAAAGCAGCAGCAAAGCTTGCTGACAACAGAACAGTGCGCAAGATGGTAGCAATCGATGATCACATCTGCCTAGCTTTTTCTGGATTGACAGCAGACGCACGTGTCCTGGTCAACAAGGCACGAGTAGAAGCTCAGAGCTACAGACTAACACTGGATGAGCAAGCGTCAGTAGAGTACATCACCAAGTACATAGCTGGAGTCCAGCAGAAGTACACACAGAGTGGTGGTGTCAGACCCTTTGGCATCTCCACTCTCATAGCTGGATTTGACCCACTTGGCAAGGCAGCCTTGTATCAGACTGACCCTGCTGGTACCTTCTCAGCGTGGAAAGCCAATGCCATTGGCAGGAATTCAAAAACGGTAATGCTGCTGCTTTTGATTGCAATTCAAGTGTGTCCTGGCAAGCTGGTCTGTCCATCGTGGTCATGACCACGCTATTTGCTGACATCAATACGCAACATGCACTCATATTTATGCCAGTCAGCACATTGGCAGGCTGTATGCAGTTGAGCTTTTGAGCACCTATATGCATTCGCACAGTCAGCCAAACGATGAGGATAGGGACCAGTATGATCCACTCCACTGTGGCCTTGTTTTCACAAACTAGTACTGAGTTCAGCTCATACAGCAGAGTCCTTGCCATGTCTGTTTTTGCTGCATGCAAACTGTCATGGAGATACTTAGGACTGTACATACCTGACCCTAGGGAAAGACACGTGCCATGGCTGCTCAAAGTCTTTCGCCTGATTTGGAATGACCACATCCAGCAGGACAATGTGGAAATAATTTGAGCAATTGCTGTATGTAAAGAGAATGCATGGTGGACTGTTGCAGGTGAGGGAATACCTGGAGAAGCATTACCAGGAGCTCAGCGGCATGGAGGCGGTCAAGATGGCCATCAAGGCCCTCACAGAGACTGTTGAGGCAGGCAGCAAAAACATTGAGGTTTGTACCACAACTCCTGTTCCTCTGCCTTTCAGCAACAGCTTTTTTCCAGCTTCATGGCCTGCTGAAATGGCTTTTGTGTGCAGCAAAAACATTGAGGTTTGTAGCACAACTCCTGTTCCTTTCCCTTTTAGCAACAGCTTTGTTAGAGCTTCACAGCCTGCTGAAATGGTTTCTACGTGCAGCTATGTTCAAGTGCAACAAACCCTACACCGTTGGCAAAGATATATCTGAATCTACTCATATGCATTGCAAAGCTTGCTGCTTGCATTCAGCCTCAGGATGCTGCCTGTATTGTAATCTGGGATTGGTCTAGAGGCCTCTGCCAGTCAACTGGCTTGCATAGCATGTGTGTCACAACAGCATGACAGCGTGGTGGTTGGCGACTTGATTGTCAGGGTTTGATCCATGCAGCACATGCTTCATACACCTGCAGACGCACTTACCCCACAAAGATTTGCTAGTGATCCCGCCTCACAGGAACAGCTGGCTCATCACTCCTGCGTCTGTGTGAGAGCACAGATATCAAATCTTCAGTGCGCCACCACAAGTAATGAGCCTAAGTGCAACAGCGTGTGTTCAACACACTGGTGACAAGCAGTCCAGTGAACATAAGCGAGTCATCAGTGTGTTGAACATACGCTGTGACGCTTGGAATCTTTCGTTGTGGTGGCGCACTGCAGTGTGGCTGTCAAGACAGTCAGGCAGCAGACCTGTTGAGACTTAGCTCTGCTGGATTTAGTGTGCTCCTTCTGACTTGTTGCCTGCCAAACACAGGTAGCTGTCATGGAGGTGGTGGACAAGCACCCCCGCATGCGCTTCCTAGAAGACAAGGAAGTTGATGATCTGGTGGCAGAGATTGAAGCAGAGAAGGCTGCTCTTGAGGCATCTCGCAGAAACAGGCAAACGGCTGGCACAACTGCTGCAGAGCCAACATAACATTTTGAGTGTGTCTCAGCAAGACTGACAACTCTTCTGCTGATTTGCAACAGGACCTTTTTGTATATGGACCCCTGACTCTGGGCTGTGGCCGTCTGTGTATGAATGAACTGCTGTATCATTGCACACTACATGCTGGCAACAAATTTGTTGCTGATATGGCAATGTCAGCACTGCCGTTGTCATTGCTATTGGCAAATCTTGGACAACGTTGCCTCTGTTACCTTGCACAGCGGCTGCGGCTTTCGGCTGTAGGCACAGCTGTTATTCATACGCCTGTGCACAGCGAGCGTGCCATGTCACGAGGCATTTTTGATTTGAGGCTACCATGCCAGTAGATTGAAGGACAGACTTACGCAGACACATTGCAACATTCGCTGAGACTGTGGGGGGCATGTTTATGTAGTGAAGTTCAACCAAGTGCCAACGTTTGGCACCTCACAGCAGGTACAGCAGAACATGCAGGACCACACTGCCAAGCTTGTAATGGGGCATGTAACAAGCCACCACCAACAACTATGACAATTGACAGTGCCACAGCCAAGACTGCAACAATGAGACTAAGCCATCAGCAGGTGCTGCAACAGTCATGAGTGCTAGTAATGGTTACAATGAATACAAAGCTGTTCTTCTCTGTGGACGCTGTTGCGTGGTCAAATTGCTACACCTACAATCAGATAAACTGGCCTGATAGACTAGAGCAGTCAAAGACTGCATACAGCAATGATTGAGCTGACCCCAAAATGAGTGTTATACAGCTGGCATTGCAGGCAGGGCAGCCTGTTTGCCAAGTCAAAACTTTCCTTTGTCAGGGACAGTGACAGAAGGCTGAGCTCATACATCGTATGTTCCTCTGTATCCAGTGAACTTGACCTGCAGGCAGTAGTCCAAATGAGCAAAAAGGGCTACGTGTGTGCAAGACTCAAGATGCTGACTCCAGTTAGGCCCGTTGGTAAACAAACACATGCAGCACTGACGCTTCACGATGCACACAAAACACCATTTTTGGGTGTAATAAACCAGTAGGCTATCAAAGAGCCAAATTCTAGCAAGCGAGAGAATAGTGTGCTGGTGACATCTAGGCAGCAGCAGGCAAACGTGCAATGGTGATTCCAAGCAACAGCTGCGAAAATTGGTGGCTTGTCAACATGTTAGGGCATCAGCCAGTGACACAGCATCAGGCTTCTGAGCTTACATTGATGGGGTTGGGGTTGGCACCAATCCTCCTGTCCACTGAACCGACAGCCTCTCGGCCCTTGTTCACCTTCTCTGGGTATACACCGTCCTTGGGATGCAAGTACTGCACCTCGCCGTTGGGGAATACTCTGTGGATCTGGCCATCAGTCTTGAATTTGTTTCGCAACTGAGCCAGCAACGCTAGGCACTGCTCCTTTCGCGCTAGCTTGAGAAGGTTTGGGCCCTGACGCATGATTGCGGCACCACCTGGAGGACACAGAACACTTCATAACAATATCACACCCTCAACAATCCGTGCAGACGCGGTAGCAGCTGCGTAACGAACCTGTGGGCATCTCGAATATCTGCTCCTTTTTCGCGTCCCAGGTGATCACGTAGAACTCCTCTACCTGAACGCCAGGGGTCGGATTGAATCACAGCTGCTGGTAAGACGGGAGCTTATACGAATGTCGAGACTGGCAAAGTCTGCTCACCTGAGCCTTTCTCAGCAGGCCACCAGTGCTGCCACCGAAGATTGGGGAAGGTGTTGATGGGTCCAAAGCTGGTGCCTTGAAAGGACCTGACTCTTTTGGTTCTTGCTTCTGAGGTGCTTTTGGCTTCTCCTTTGTCTCAGCTGCAGATACTACCCGTCTAGCAGTCTGCTTTGACAGCCTTTGGGACACATGTAGCTGCTGTCCTCGCAGGCTGCTGCTGCGAAGGCTGGTGCTGGGTGCGCAAGCAGGCTGTGCAACAAGCTGTGATCGAGACATCATGGTGGACATCCTGTCGAGTAGCTGAGACAATCGCGCACGGTGTAGCGCAGCAGCAACTTTTCCTGTAGCTCTGTCTGCCGGTGCAAAGTACTGCAGAAGATCTTTATCCTGACCTGTTGCTGGTCAGATCAATTTGCATTTATATTCCGAGCGGTTTTGGGTTCATGGGTTCAATGGGTTCACCTTGGCAATGAGGCCTTGAGTGTTGTGGCCGTGTTCTGGCAGCCGGCATTAAGCAAAGCCTTTGTGTTGTGTGTAGATAAAAGTGGTTCAACACGGGACGCAGACGCTCACCCCTGCACACAGCTAGACTTACAGGCAGCTCATTTGCTCGCGGAAGCAGAACAGCTTTCTACCTGCGTCGTTGCATCTCCGATGTTCACACCATTGGCGGTGCCCTCTTGTAGCTCTTTTGCTGCACGTCTTGAACGCCGGAGCAACAGCTGCTTTTAAGGAACTTGGCACACCTGCCTGGCACAAAGCAACTTGAACGGATGCTTTACAGTGTTAGGGTGTAAGTGTTGGCACTGATATCAATACAGCTACAGCAGCAGGTGGAATGCACAGACGGTCATGTATCGCTCGCATCTGAATACGCAGCAGCAGTCAGGCTGGCTTAAAGTGCAGGTCGCGCAACACCTTCACCGTTGTGTAGCCTTGATCCTTGAGCTGTGCACTGACTGGGCAGACTCACTACATGGTGGATCACTCATGTACTGTACGTTACTCTATGCAGCCTGCATTGCTGGATTACGTTGCACAATCACTCATGGCTTCCGCAGCTGAGACACCATACAAAGCGTTTAGCACCGTACCAATGGTCTGTATCAAGCATTGTGTGCACATTTTGCAATGCATGTACAGCTCACACATGTGCCACTAGGTGCTCCTTGGTGTCACTCATGCTGCCTTGATGCTCAGGATCTACTCTGCTAGCTGTGCTAAATGCAGATGACATGAGTGTGGCGCAAGCTGCGTCTTGCGATGCACTTACACAGGTATGAGCAAATGCTTGCTGCTGGGACTTGCACTGGGAACTTTGGAGTTGCCTCTATGCAGTGCAAAGTGTCTGTGCTAGTCAAGCTGCATGTGGCTTTTCAATCTTTTGTGCACGGACCAAGGTCCTAAGCAACTACAAACGAACACCACAAGAAGCTTGAGCACGCTGGTCGTGAGCCTGTCTGCCTTATAGCTGCGAGCGTCTACTTATCTTTCCCTTTCTGGCTTTCACAAAGGGCCTCGACACACATTTGGACGGCTTTCACTCTGCTGATATATAAAGGTACTACCACTGACACAACCTCCAATTTCAGCTCTACATGTGTTGTGCTTGTGCTTGTGGCCAGCCATCAAAGTAATCAGCTTTGACCTCAGAGTCATCACCAGACACTACAAGTTTGCTCGGCTGTTTGCAAATCAGCGGTTGATACTTTTAATTATTCTGACTGTGCAGTCCTATGCCTTTCAATGAATTGCACAGCCTAACACATTCTAGGGACAATGCTGGCTCTGAAGATCAGTGCATTGTCAGCAACGTGTTTCTGAAATCCGATCGACCAAGGAAACAATAACTATGTACACATGCATGCATGCATGCGTACGCCTGCTTGACAGTACTGTGTTCACCTTCTGACAAAAACTTTGAATGCGGCAATGCCGGCATACCTATGTTTAACGGCACATCGGTTTTCTGAGCTGGTGCAACACAACAAATTCTGTGTGTGTCTGCCATTGACTATTACGTTGACCATGTCTGATGCGTACTCTGACGGATTGAGTCATGCCAAGACCAAAACTTGCTCTGAAACCAGGGCTAACAGCTCGATCGTCTAGGTTGCAAGTGCGCATGCTCCTGGTGGCGATGTGCACCGGCCATTAAGGCCAAACGCTCCATCCCAGTGGTCAAAGAATGACCGATGCCGAAGGTGCTGCTCCTGCGGCCAAGCTCCATAAAGCTGCTGACGGCGACGTAACAGGAAGCTCGAAGGGAGAGATGCAGGCCGTAACGCCGCAACTTCAGACCCTTGTAGACAACGCAAATCAGGCAGAAAGCGGTAATGTCGCATCTCCTCCTCAAGCCACAGCTGCTGCCAGCAAGAACGACGGAGGGAAGAAACGCAAAGTGGCCCTGTATGTCGCATACATCGGCGCAGGCTATCACGTGAGCGCTGCTACCTCAGTCGCGATCAAGCTTCGCAGTACTATATCAAAATAACTGAATCCTTCAACTGTGTTACAGCGGCTTCTGCCGCTACAAGTCTGTCTGAGGCTGTCTGAGGCATCACCCATGTGTTTGCAGGGCATGCAGAGGAACCCCGGGTACCCAAGCATAGAAGGGGAACTGGAGAAAGCCATTTGTAAAGCTGGAGGTATCTCTGAGGCAAATGCAGAGAGCTTTACCAAGGTCAAAGCAGCTCTGCAGCAAAGTTAACACTGCTATATTGCAACCTGTACGTACGTTGTCATAGTGCGCATCACCTTCACATGCTTGGCATTTGATCATGCTTGGCCGATTGATGCGTTTGTTTCCCACAGCACATTTACATGTTGTTCCTGCGAATCATTTTTTTGTATACTACTTTAGGCCTGCAAAGCTTGTATTTTGTGTGCTTTCTGCACATTGTCTCTGCCTGTAAACATCACCTTGATTCTACTCATCCCATGCAGATGTCAGTTACATGCAACACAATAATCTGTTGTTACAGATCAACTGGATGCGGGCAGCACGGACAGACAAGGGCGTCAGTGCAGTGGGTCAGCTTGTTTCCTTGAAGATGGTAGTGGGCCACACCACCTATGATGTCATAGAAAACATCAACAAGCACCTGCCAGCTCAGATCCGGGTCTTGGGCTACACCAAAACCACAGCCGGCTTTGACGCCCGTAAGCACTGTGACAAGCGGCGTTACGAGTATGTGTTACCGGCATGGGCCTTTGATCCAGATGCTTGCCGGAGTCGGCTCTGTGTGGAAGAGGCTGAGCTTAGGTCTGCGGCAAACCCTACAGAGGCCAATGGGGTTCTGCCATCAGCAGCAAACCCTACAGCGGCAGATGATGTTATACCTCAGGCAGCAAACACACAGTCCCCAACGGTGTCCACCAGGGAAAGTTCTGTCCCTGCAGATCCTCTGGGACAACCCCAGCAAGCCAGCACTGCCGATGCAATTGCAGAAGCGACCGCAGCGGCAGTTGTTTCTGAAGCTGTGACAAACACTGAATCAGCACCAGACTCCCAATCAGCTGCAGCGTCAACAGCACAGGCTGATGCGCCCCAGCCAACTCCCACAGAAGCTGCTATAGCAGCTGGCCAGGGCCCAGGGCCTGATCAGAACAGTCCTCTTGAGGCCACTCTGAATGGTGTAGCTTCTGCTTCAGCTTCCTTTGAGCATTCCCCTTCTTGTGCAGCAGGGCCTTCTCAAAACGGCCTAGCTCAGGGCACATCTACTGGCCCTGCCATTGCTAATAGAGTTGTCCATGAGGACGTCCCTTCCAATAGCCACCCCCCTGGTGACCCCACACCTGCTTCTGGGGGCACCCCTCATGATGATTCTGCCCCTGGGGATGCCCTAAGCCCTGCCCCAGATGCTAACCAGCCCCCGCCCAGCAGCTTTGTCTTCAATGAAGCTGCAACAAGAAGGTTGACAACCATATTGCGGCAGTACGAAGGCACCCACAACTTCCACAACTTCACTGTGAAGTTGGAAGCTACAGATCCAAGTGCCAAGCGCTACATGCTGAGCTGTCAGTGTGCTGGCACTTTTGAAATACAGGTAACAACAACTTGTGACATGTGGGTGACAGCAGATTCTGTGCATGATCAACAAGTGCTGCTCTTGGCAGGAATGCTGTGGTCAAGTTGCAATTGGCTAGTACTAATTGTATCGCTGTGTCAGTTGTGTTTGTTTGTGCTTACATAGATGTACAGTCACATAAACAACCAATAGTCTGACTAACCCTACATAAACCCTAAAACAATGTATATGTAAACACAGTACACATATCACATGGTTTTTTGGGGAGACTGCTTGTTTGCTGAAGATACAACTTACTGCAATTAAGCAAGACTTCTGGAACTTGGAGTGTGTAAACTGTATTTGAACTGCATTGACAGGCATGCTTTGTCCATAAAACGAGCAGGTGGCCTTGAACTATGGTCAATGACTCTCAACCCTAAACACTTCATACTGCATCCAATCAGAGAGGCTACGGGTTTAGCAGTCCTTTTCATGCATGGCATTGCGCCAATCATCAAAAGAAAGAAAAGAAAAGACGACCCAGTTAAGCGGCCAATAAAGAGAAGCTTGAGATGATCAATCATCATAACATATGACAATGGGTCCTGGGCAGCCCAGCATGATACTTGGCTCATCATGACACAATGCTGAAAGCTTCCATCTAGTCCTTTCTTTTCCTTTCCGTGACAGTGGGTGTTGATCTGCTGCAGGGACAACAGTGGGTGCGAATCGTGATCATCGGCCAGTCCTTCATGCTGCATCAGATTCGTTTCGTTGCAATGACAAAGCGTGTCGATCTGCTGCAGGGACAACAGTGGGTGCAAATAGTGATCATCGGCCAGTCCTTCATGCTGCATCAAATTCGCCCCCTTTCCATGACAAAGTGCGTACATCTGCTGCAGGGACAACAGTGGGTGCGAATTGTGATCATTGGCCAGTCCTTCATGCTGCATCAAATTCGTTTCCTTTCCATGACAAAGCATGTCAATCTGCTGCAGGGACAACAGTGGGTGCGGATCGTGATCATCGGCCAGTCCTTCATGCTGCATCAAATTCGTTTCTTTTCCTAGACAAAGCTTCCATCTATTCCTTTCTTTTCCTTTTTAAAATAGTGGGTGTACATCTGCTGCAGGGACAACAATGGGTGCGAATCGTGATCATTGGCCAGTCCTTCATGCTGCATCAGATTCGGAAGATGGTGGGCATGGCAGTGGCAATCATGCGAGGTGATGCACCAGCCAACTGCATCAAGATTGGTCTGCAGCCCAAGAGGGCCGTACCCACCCCCATGGCCCCTGACATTGGGCTCTTTCTGGATGAGTGCTACTATGATGCCTACAACAACAGGCAAGTGGTTTCTGGACATGTGGTACGATGTTGCATGCGTTAACAGGTGAGCAGTTTACCAGGTTGTGGACAAGTTCTGCTATGATGCATGCACCAACCGGTGAGTGGTCTGTCCATTTTCTGGACAAGTGCTACTGCGATGCTTACAGCAATAGGTTGAAGTCTGTTAACTCCTGTGGTAACAGACAGCCATTTTGGCATGACAGCGCCTCGCTAGATATATGAGTGATACAATGCAGAGGCCTTTAGCAGTGCACATAGGGCTGTGCCTGGACAGGCCCTGGCAAGGCCCTGCACAGTTGCTGCTGTGATGCCAGCAACACAGGGCATGATCTGTGCTGGCATTTCAAAGGTGCATTCAGAGAGTCTTACTCTTCTTCCATTGGCGATCAGCATGCCAGCAAGCAGTCTTTTCATCCATACTCTTGCAATATAAAGTCTGCATTTGACAACATCCTAAAGATATTGTCTCATGTCTGTCATGCTGATGGATAGCACCTGCAGTTTAGATGTATTGTAGCGCGTGTAGTGCAAGCCCTTGGGATGAATGAGTAGTGCTATTCACGATGCACCTTTGCATTGCACCCTAGCAGCAACCCGCCAGGCAGCATAGGCTACGTCTCATCGAGACTCACGCTACAGCCTGGCACCTATTCGGAAGTGGCAAACATCTGTTGTACGTAGGGTTCAACTTCAGAACTGCTATCGTCACTGCTAACCCCTGAGAGGGTCTAGCTCGTTTCACTGTGTAGTAGTACGTCACTTCATCAAAGAGCGGTCACTTGATTATCTGTGACCACTGTTTGATCAAGTGAAGTACTGCTGCATAATACAGTGATCTGAAGCTTTTCAGGAATGATCTTGACCACCATACATTTTTTTGTTTGCTGACTTGAGAGACTATAATGGCAGACAGTTTGCTGTCACATGTTGCAGTCTTCAGTGCTTAGGACAGGCTTTTCTGCCTCGCAAATGCGTCTATGGCACTTGCCCTGTCAGCGTACACCCCTTGGGTGCAATTAGTGGCTCATGATAGTGCATGTTGGCTCACAGGACTAGGGTTTAGGCACACCTAGTAGGCACCTGGCAAAAAAGATTAGCTGGAACGCCTGTAAATTATTATTATTATTATGTCACATACCATAGACAGACAGCAGATTGTGGGCGATGCTACTGCTGTATGGTGACCAATATGAAACGCACTGAGCGAAAGGACAGCAGGGCTAGCTACTGCTGCATGCTTGCTTGGTGCTCTTAGCTTTCAGGCAAGCTGTAGTATCCTGACAGCGCACTCATGTGCCTCAAGTGCATGTTTGGTAGAACTGGGATGCCCTGTTCTGGTTATGGCCTCCTGAAATTGCAATTATTGATCCCCATGAGTTGTCAATCCCTCAGTGCATGATTGGATGGATCTAGTCATGTCTTGTAGGTCAGCTTGTGGCATCCCCATTGCTCTTCTCAATCCCCAAAAAATACACATATATATATTTTTTACAGCAACGTTCATCCCACAGTGGGAATGTAATCTTAGAGACGCCTGGGGACAATACAAACACGTGTCTACAGTGTGGAGGTGTTTCAGTAGTATGGCAACCAAGTTGAAACAAGACCCTGCTGCATACTCTTGCAAGCTTTCGTGAGTCTCATCACCAACACTGGTTTTGCTTTGCAGTCCCCAGTGTTGCACAGCCCCATTGGATTCTGATCTCCAAGTCCCTGAGGCAGTCATATGCAAGGCAGCATTGAGGTAGCGGAATTAGTTCAGGGACGCTATACTTGGGGTGCACTGAATCACTTTTGCTGCTACAATGCTGCCTTTCCTCAAAGGACTGGTGATCAGAATATATTGGGGCTGTGCGTCACTGGGGATTGCAAAGCAAGTTCAGGGACTGCAAAGCAGGTATAGGGACTGCAAAGCAAACACAGGGTCTGCAAAGCCAGAACAGCTCGTAAAAAGTATGTGCAAGGCAAGCACTGTGACGTCTACTGGCTGGCATACAAGCAGAAAAATTTGTATTGCAGCAGCATCGGTAATCAACCTTGCTGTTCCTGCCTTGTTGGGTATGAATTAGGCTTAGTCACTGGCACCTGTCCTGATGTAGCAAGGCCTGAAACACACCCCAGAGGAGTTGGCAGCAAAGAAGATGTGATTGTGCTGCAGCTTGGTTTTGTGAACTTACATTTGCTTCACACATCCTCATGTCTCAATTGTTGTGGCTGCTACAAATGCGCTCGCTCAATTGTCCCAAGCAAACGGGAGTTGATTCCAGCAAGAACCCCGACAGAGAATGGCAGGGTTGACATTGTACTTGTCTTGTCACCTTCTCTCATGTGTTGATGCTCACTGCATATCCTATGCACAATTGCCAGTGCTACATGTGTCCACAGCATTGCAGCATGCTGTAATGAATTGTCCAGCAGCTGCTTAGCTGGAAATGATGTCATCCTCTGGAGCAAGTCAGCATTTGTACCATGTGCCGCATTAGCACATGCTCTGGAGATGACTCACTGATTGTATACAAACTTGCTGCAGGGTCACTTCTATTGCGTCATGCCAGTCTTAACATCAATTTTGCCATTCTTGTCATTTTGCTCACAGAGCTGTTTTGTTGCCGAAGTTCCAAAAGTACGTGCCATGCTACCAAGCTTCATATTTGTATGTCCACTCAAACAGCTGGGCTGCCCGCATTGCTCTCAAACCTCATTTACATTTGATGTCTTGCCTTTCATCTATGCACTAAAACCCTGGTGCAGCATCTGCTGTCAGCTCAACGTCATAACTCCAAAGTATTGCATGCGTGCTAACTGTGAGGGTTTGTTTGCAGGTGGGGAGCTGATCATGAGCATGTTACCCTAAGCCAATTTGAGGACAGGGTTGCCAAATTCAAGGTGAACCTGCACGACCTGCTTTTGGGCTGCTTCACGCCATTGGCTACACATGGCTCCAAGCCCTTTGTTTGAAATATACACTGTTCATCAAGTTTAGTACTCCATCACCTGGGGATTGATGAATTGACAGATCCATACCCTGCAGAAATTGTCTGTGATGATGTCATGCAGCATGTATGTCTTGTCGACACATCAAGCACAGCACAGCACAGCACAGCACAGCACAGCACAGCACAGCATGGCACGGCACGGCACGGCACCGCACGGCACCGCACCGCATCGCATGTCCTGTCACTCTGAATGCCAAAATAGGATCTCATGCAGCGAGCTCAGACTGTATTGACATACCTGACTGTAGGGGAAGACAGATGATTAAGTGTACCAATCAGTGCATGTCACATGATGCTGACTGTACCTGACTGTATCTGACTGCATTTGACTGTATCTGACTGTGTCTGAGCCACAGCTGAGTCTAATTGTCAGGCTGCCTCTATGTCTCATGGCATCCTGCTTGAAGGTCTCAGTTCAATCACAGGTCTACTTTCCAGTCTGAATTCAGCAGCAAAGCTGCTACAGCCAAGCTGCAAGTTGCTGAGATCTCACAGCTTCTTTCTTGCAAGTGGGTCTAAGCCCATAGAGTGTTGGGTAAACTCGAAATGCTAAACTCTAACACACCTGCATGTACCATAGCTCATCATGAGCTGGAAAGCATGATTATTACTTTAATTATGTTGATTTATTGTTAATTTGTCGATATTATCATTACACACTCTAAAAGATTCATGGGTGCTGCCATGCAGGCTGAGCTGATGTACCCCCACATAGCAACATCAGATGCCAAGGCTAGCACAAATGCCACATGGCTTCGCACCCTCACCAACAGGAGCTTCCATTTCGACCAGTGGGCTGATGAGAAGGCCTTCAAGGCTGCTGTTGGGCCCAAGGGGGAGAAGGCAATCTTCAATGGGGACATCCTGCCTTCACCTGCAGGTCTGCCCTTCAGCCTGCCAACTGCAAATTTCTTTGGCGAAATGCTGGTTGCCCATGTGTGCGGGTCTACTACTTTACTGGCCTAGATTAGAGTTACGTTGCCTTGGTTTCAGTGGTGCCTACTGTACCTTTGATCCTTGCACAGTCTCTACAGGAAGGCTAATGAAAGCTGATCTTTGTTTCACATCACAGTATGGGCCTGACTTTACACGGGAGCTGATTGTTGACGAATGACTGTCACATGAATCTGCTGTCATGGAAAGACCATTGACAGGTCGTCGGACAGTATGCTGCACACTCTGCTCATATGGCCAGTAAGCTGTGTTGTGTCAAACCTGTGGCACATCCTAAACACAAGTTTTCAGTGTTAAGTAATCAAATAACAAGAATGATGCTGCAGGTGCAGCTTCCATCATTGGTGGGCAGGAGTCTTATGGGATGGGCAGGGGTAGGGGTGGCGGCAGGGGCGCCTACAGAGGGCGTGCAGGAGAAAAGCGGCCTAGAAATCTAGATAGATTGAATGCTGCTCCTGGCGAGCAAGGCCAGAGCTCAGTTGTAGACATGTCTGTTGAGCATGAGTATTCAGACTAGGCTGTGAGAAGTCCCAAATAGACAAGATCAATTTTGCATGAGTGTTCAGACTAGGCTGTGAGAAGTCCTAAGTAGACAGGATCAATCTTGCATGAGTATGTTACTGTGCATCCACGCTGTGGCCCCCTCTTCAGAGTAATATGTGAATGCATTTCATATGGTAAATAACTGAGTGCTGGCAGGCAGCTTATGAAGAGTACGCAGCATAGCCCCCTCTGGCATCCCAGAACCTGCATGTAACAATGCGTATTAGTTACAATAACTTACCATCTTACATCTCATGAGGACCCTTTTGGAAAGGCTGATTGTTACACTGCACCTTGTCAGCAAGCAGCTGGGCAGTTTATAGGGCATGCTGTGCATAGCATGCTATGCAGCCATCAGACCGGATGACAAATTCTCGCTGTGGCATCTGCTATGCTTGGACAGACTACTTGACATTAGTCCTTCAGATGAATTCATGTTGCATTGTGTTTGCCCTTTGCTTTTTAGTGGAAATTCCATTCAATGCTGTGGTTCAGGTGAAGCCAAAGTGAATAGTTGATGGTAGTTGATTTGTTTGGGGTTCCTGAGCACAGTACAACAAAGTTGTTTGATAAGTAATGCCAGAGGTGCAAAATACGCGTGCAGTCAATGTGGTGCGAAGTTGCATGCACAGTCAGTTTGTTAACACCCCCGTGATGTAGGCCCTGAAGCAGTCCGAGCATTGAACGTACATGCTTGCATACGTTGCCATTGCTTAGTAATACTGTGTACACGCTCACTATGCAGGATCTTGAACCATTGATGTCACATACATGTAATGACTCAGCACACTGTGTCAGTGACACAGTGTGCTGCAACTGGCAGTTGCAGTCTCCAAATGCAGGTGCAGGGTTCAACCCCTGTGCGTCATCGTGTTGACAGTATTCTGCAATGCCAGGCCAAACATGGAACTGTAGCGCTGTTGGACACCAGTGTCAGTGCTGTACACGCTTTACACAATATTGCAATGCTCACTCATGAACGATTTTCTCTCTGGTAAGCAAAACATTACCTTGCCAGGGTCTAGTTCTGAATCATCAACTAAGCACTGCTGATGTACTATTGGAAACCCATATACAACAGTGAAGGGAGCATACACGTACAAAAGAATCATGCTAGGCTGCAATTGTGTACAAACAGCTAGGACTGACTGTGTAAACACTGCCAAGCTGGGTAGGTTGCAACCACATAATAATCTGCAAAATATACTACAACGGCTGAGGAAACGCACGGCCAAGACATATCATTCTGGGCTGGAATGCAATGAACACATATGCAGTATACTGAAAACACAGCTGATTGTATCAATGTGCTGACTTGAAGGACTTACAAGGCAGCCTTGACGCCACCAAATATCTTTAGTCAAGGATGTCTGGTGGTGCTGTTCAAAGCTTCCTTCAAATGCTTGGCGCAAAAAGCAGTGGCCTGCTCTGCCATGTCAAGCTGCCAAATGTACATGTGGTTCATGAACCCATGTATCAGACCTTCATAGCACTTGTAGGTACACTTCACTCCGTGTTGGTGAAGTGAGTCAGCATACTGTTTGCCTTCATCTCGCAGAATGTCATACCCTGCTGTCACAACCAGAGCAGGCGGCATGAAGCCCAAATCTTCTGCCAACAGGGGTGACAACAAAGGGTTACTTACGTCATGCCCGCCACCATAGCTGTCCAAGATCCAGTCAAGCAACTCTGGATCAAGCAGATAGCCCCGAGCAAATGCGGTCCTAGATTCAGTCTGAGCCATCATGTGGACACAAGGGTACAACAGCAGCTGAAAAGCTATAGATGCACCATGTCGTTCATGGGCTAGCATGAGCACAGCAGCTGTCAAGTTTCCGCCTGCACTGTCGCCCCCCAAAGCTATTCTTGTGGGATCTAGTTTCAGCTGCTGTGCATTGCTGCAGATCCACT
>JAABUK010004280.1_pt1 | contig 23369 bp, 18 predicted proteins | sample 5559141 | NCBI WGS metagenome assembly JAABUK01 (sample SAMN10711869, study PRJNA513367) | rock metagenome | isolation source: Antarctica rocks | place: Antarctica: Victoria Land, Pudding Butte nord | collected 2016-01-03
GGTAGGAATGCGACGGGGTGGCGTCGAGGTAGAAGTAATATTCCTTGACGTCCTCGCCGTGGTTCCCCTCGGGCCCGGCGAGGCCAAAAAGACGCTCCTTGAGGATCTTGTCGCGGCCGTTCCAGAGGGCGGGGGCGAAGACGATCAGTTGATAGCGGTCGGACCAGCCGGCGATGCCGTCCTCGCCCCAGCGGTAGGCCTTGCTCCGGGCGAGGTCGTGGGGCAGGTAGTCCCAGGCCTCGCCGTCGTCGCTGTAGTCCTCGCGGACGGTCGCCCAGGCGCGGTCGCTGACGTAAGGCCCCCATCGCCGCCAGCCCGAGGTGCTGTCGTGGATGTCGTCGAGGCGCCGGTGCTCCTCGGTCTGGGGGATCTCCCTGGTCTTGGTCGGCATGTTCGGTCGGTCCCAGTCGCTTCGAGTCGGTCGGTGGTCGTGGCGTCGGCGGCCCGGTCGCGAAGGCCGCCCGGCTCAGTGCTCGATCGCGTAATGCGCCGCGCCGATGAGGGGGGCCCTGGGGTTCAGGGCGACGCTGACGTGGAGGTGTTTCATCAGGTCGGAAAATCGGCCCTTGGCGAAGAAGCCTTTCAGGAAGGCGTCGCCCCGGGTCAGGGCGGGGAGGAGTTTGGGGGCGATCCCCCCGGCGATGAAGACGCCGCCGACGGCCAGGGCCTTCAAGGCGAGGTTGCCCGCCTCGGCCCCGTAGATGGTCGAGAACAGGTCGAGCGTGGCCACGCAATTCTCGTCCTGGCCGGCGAGGCCGACCTCGGAGACGACGGCGCTGGGGTCGCCCTGGCGGATCTTCTCGGCGAGCCAGTCGGGCTCGGGCGCGTGGCCGGAGTCGCGGAAGAACGAGTAGACGTTGAAGAAGCCGGGGCCGGAGAGGACCCGCTCATAGCTGACGTGGCCGTGGAACTTCTCGCGGAGGTAGTGGTGCAAGGCGACCTCGACGTCGGACTGGGGCGCGAAGTCGGAATGCCCGCCTTCCGAGGCGATCGGCTGGTACTTCTGGCCGTCGAAGAAGAGGATCGCCTCGCCGAGGCCGGTCCCGGCCGCGATCACCGCGATGTTCCCCCGCTTCCGCCGCGAGGTCCCGGGGTTCAGGACGTGCTTCTCGGCCAGGCTGAGGTGCAAGGTCCCGTAGGCCGCCGCCTCCAGGTCGTTCAACAAGGTCGCCTTCTCGACGTGGATCGAGTCGGCCAGGACCTCCTCGTCGAGGGTCCAGGGGAGGTTCGTCGTCTGGACCCGGCCGTCCATGACCGCCCCGGCGACTCCGAAGCAGGCCGCTTCGGGCCTGGCGTCGCCCGAACCCTTGAGGAAGTCGGCGAGGATTTCCTCGAAGGTCGCGTGGTCGCGGCTGGGGAAGGTCGCCTCGCGGACCGACTTGAGCCCCTCGCCTTCGGGCTCGAAGAGGGCCAGGACGGTCTTCGTCCCGCCGATGTCGCCGGCCAGGATCATGGTCTTCTCTCCTTCGGCGGGGGCTCGTTCGGGCTCGATCCGCGATGACCGTCGGCCGGGGGTGGCCCCCGGCCGATCGCCCATCGGTCTCCATGATTCAATCCGATGCGAAGGTCAGCCGCCGGAGGCCCGCTCGATATGACCGCCGAACTTCTGCCGCATGGCGGAGAGGACCTTCTCGGCGAAGGTGTGCTCCTGCCGGGAGCGGAAGCGGGTGTAGAGGGCCGAGGTGAGGACGTCGGCGGGGACGGCTTCCTCGATGGCGGCCTGGACGGTCCAGCGGCCTTCGCCCGAGTCCTGGACGAAGCCGGTGTACTCGGAGAGGTTCGGGCTCTCGATCAGGGCCATCGCCGTCAGGTCGAGCAGCCAGGAGCCGACCACGCTCCCGCGCCGCCAGACCTCGGCGATCTCGGCCAGGTCGAGGTCGAAGCGGTGCGCCTCGGGCAGTTCCTTCGAGTTGGCGTTGCGGAAGATGTCGAACCCCTCGGCGTAGGCCTGCATCAGGCCGTACTCGATGCCGTTGTGGACCATCTTGACGAAGTGCCCGGAGCCCGAGGGCCCGCAGTGCAAATAACCCGCCTCGGCGGTTCCCGGCTTGTTGCCGCGGCCGGGGGTGCTCTCGACGTCTCCCTTGCCGGGGGCGAGGGCCTTCAGGATCGGGTCGATCTGCTTGACGGCCTCGTCCGGCCCGCCGATCATCATGCAATAGCCCCGCTCGATCCCCCAGACGCCGCCGCTGGTGCCGACGTCGACGTAGTGGATCCCCTTGGGCTTGATCGCCGCGGCCCGGCGGACGTCGTCCTTATAAAACGAGTTGCCGCCGTCGATGATGATGTCGCCGGGCCCGAAGAGCTTGGCCAGCTCCTCGACGGTCGACTCGGTCGGCGCCCCGGCGGGGACCATCACCCAGGCGGCCTTGGGGCCCTTCAGCTTCGAGGCGAAGTCGGCCAGCGACGACGCCCCGGTGGCCCCCTCGCCGGCGAGCTGCTTGACGGCATCCTGGCTGTGGTCGAAGACCAAGCAGTCGTGGCCGGTCTTCATCAGCCGACGCACCATGTTCCCGCCCATCCGGCCGAGGCCGATCATCCCGAGTTGCACGTTGGCCGCTCCTGTTGGGTTGCTCTTGAACGCGATCCGGACGCGACCCGAACTCCGGGAACTCCCCGGGTCGGCCTCCGGCGAATGCCCCCAACCCGGCGACTCCGGGAAAGGGGCGGGACTCTCTCGACGGGCCTCTCCCGCTCAAGGCCTGGGACGCGACGGCGGGCCGGGCTTCGATGCCGGCGCCGAGCCCCGAGGGCTGTCGTAACCGGTCGGGAATTCCAGGGCCTTGGCCGCCCCGACGATCGCCGCCCCCACCTCCGGCCCGATCGCCGAGCCAGGGGCCAGGCCCGACCGGCTCAAGGCCTCCAGGGCCAGGTAACGCTGGGCCAGTCGATCCCAGCCCTCGCGCGGCTCCGGCCGTTCACCGGCCAGCCGGGCCAGGAGCAAGGCCGAACCCGCCGGGTCGACGGCCCCCGATTCCAGGGTGGCCAGCAAGGCGTTCAGCGATTTCCCGGCCCGGCCGGCGAGGTCGACCACGCGGTCGGGATCGGGCGCAGGGCGGACCATCTCCCGGCGGAGCTGCTGCCAGGGCGAGCCGACCGACTCGAAGTCGACGGGGGGCGGACCGCCTGCCTGCTCGGACGGGAAACTCCTGGCCAGCTCGGGGAGCATCGCCGACGGCCAGGTCGCCCAGGCGAGGCGCCCGGGGACGTGGACGGGGCCTTGCCGGGGGCTCGGGCTGGCCAGGCCGTGATGGCAGGTGAAGCATTCGTATTCGGAGAACTCGGGCCAGACCGCCTCGGGCGCCGGGGCCTTGCGGGCCGCCCCTTCCTTCGAGGCCAGGGCCCTGGCTCCGAGGAGGTCGACGACCGCCCTGGCCGTGACCACCTGGCCGATCGCCCAGGCCTTCGCCCCCCGGGCCTCGCCACCGGGCTTCTCCTCCCAGTGCTTCGGGTAAGCCTCCAGGTAGGAGGCGAATTCGAAGTTGAGCCGGGGGTGGCCGGCGGCGATGAGGTCGTGGTTCATGTCCATCCCCCGCGAGCGGTCGCCGACGTGGCAGGCGACGCAGGCTTTCGCCCGGGAGGACGGCGAGGCGAGGTTGACCAGCCCGTCCCGGGCCTTCTCCGGGGCCGGCCTGGCCCGCCAGGAGGGGACGAGGTGCTGGTCGACCCAGCCGCCGGCCGGGCCGTGGCACCCCTCGCAGGAGATCCCCTCGCGGGCCGTCGGGGCGGGGTCGGAAGGGTCGGAGGGGGTCGCGTGGCATGACAGGCAGAGGGCCGCCTGGTGGGCCGGCTTGCCCCCGAGCGGCGCCTGGAGCTGGGCGGCGATCCGCTCCGAGCGCGGGTCGAGCAGGACGGCATAGGCCCGGGCGTGAGGGTCGTAATTCAGCCAGGTCGTGTAGGCCCCGTCCTTGATGTAGACCCGCCCATGCGACGGGTCGGTCGCGTCGACCGACCCGTGGCACCCCCTCGCGGCGCAGGAGTTCATCCCGATCCTCGCGCCTTGGGGCGAGGCGGCGACCTCGGGCCTCGGGCCTGCGTCACCGGGCGAGGCCAACGCCCCGAGCGTGGCTGCCAGGCCGCCGAGGGCCGCCACCAGGGCCGCGCCAGAGTGACTGCGTCCGACCGTACGATGGGGCTCTTTCATGACAAGACTCTGGGACGTGGCCGACGTCGGCGGATCATGGGATGAGGTTGCCAGACGGGCCGGGCCGATGCAAGTGTCTCCCCGGCCGACACCTGGCACGAGCCGCACTCGACGGCAGCGACGGGCCTTTTCCTGAAATTCAGGACGAATCTTTCGAGGTCGCTTTTCGCAAGGCTGGGAATACCGGTCCCGGAGGCAAGAAATCCCGAGGTCCCCGAATGCCCCGGCTTGGCGTTGGAGCCGGGCCCACCTGGGGGCACGGGCGGGCCGGGCGGGGGCCCTCGCGACCGGAACCCGGGCGGGCCGGGAGGCGGCGGGACTCGGCTTGATCCCGGCGAGCCCCGCGACCGAGTCGGCCCATTGCAAGGAGTTTACGAAAGGACGGGAAGGAAGGGGCCTGCCCTATTGTGATCGGTGCCTCGCTTGCGTTAGGCTCTCGCCTTGTCCGCCCGGCGAGGCCGGGTCGAACCGGCGATGCCCGGAGGACCGGGGCCTTCGGGTGGGCTTCACCGAAGCGGCATCGTGTTTGCCTTACGACCCGGACCGAAGACGAGAGCGGCGGCCCCGCCCGGCCTCGCGATTCGCCGATCCAACCCCGCTCGTCTACGCTGAAATTAACAAGGCCCGCATCGAGAAGAGAGAGGCGGGACGTCCCCGCCCTCGATCGCGGGGAGGAAGGATAAGGGACGCTGATGGCCCAGGTCTTCCATCGCAGCATGAATACGGTCTCGCGCTTCTCGATCGTCGTCGCGGCGATGGTCGGGGGGGCCGTGCCGGCCCTGGCTTACTTCGTCAACCAGTCGCCCATCGAGACGTTGGTGAAGGTGGTCCGCGAGCAGCCGATCCCGTTCAGCCACGAGCACCACTCTCGGGGACTCGGGATCGATTGCCGGTATTGCCACACCTCGGTCGAGGTCTCGGCCAGCGCCGGGATGCCGCCGACTTACACTTGCATGAGCTGCCACTCGCAGATCTGGAAGAACGCGCCGATGCTGGAGCCCGTCCGGGCCAGCCTCCGCGAAGAGATCCCGATCCAGTGGACCCGGGTGCACCAAGTGCCCGACTTCGTCTACTTCAACCACGGCATCCACGTCCAGAAGGGCGTGGGCTGCACCGAGTGCCACGGCCGGGTCGACCGGATGCCGCTGGCCTGGAAGGAGCAGCCGCTCACGATGCAGTGGTGCCTGGAATGCCACCGGCACCCCGAGGAACACGTCCGCCCGAAGGAGGCGGTGTTCGTCATGGACTGGGTGGCCAGCAAGGAAGTCTTGAAGGACCACGGGGTCGCCAATCGCGCGGAACTCGGGAAGAAACTGGTCAAGGACTACGGAATTGAGGTCGGGCGGCTCGATAACTGCTCGATTTGCCACCGATGAGTAAGTCACGCGAGACCACCGCCGACGAACTGTCGGAAATCCGAACCCGCCTCGCCTCGTCGAGCGGGCCGGAATACTGGCGGAGCCTGGAGGAGCTGGCCGGGACGGCGACGTTCCAGCATTACCTCCACCGCGAGTTCCCCGAGCAGGCGTCGGAGATGACCGACCCGGAGAGCCGTCGCCAGTTCCTCAAGCTGATGGGCGCCTCGCTTGCCCTGGCCGGAGTCTCGGGGTGCGCGATCCGCACGCCCGAGAAGATCGCGCCCTGGGTCAAGTCGCCCGAGCAGATCGTCCCCGGTCGCCCCCAGTTCTTCGCCACGTCGATGAGCTTCGGCGGCCTCGGGACCGGCGTGCTGGTCGAGAGCCATTCCGGCCGGCCGACGAAGATCGAGGGGAACCCGGACCACCCCGCCAGCCTCGGCTCGACTGACATCTTCGCGCAGGCGGCGACCCTGGGCCTCTACGACCCCGACCGCTCGCAGGTGATCCTCCAGGCCGACGCCGACGGCGACGGGACCTACGCCGACTTCACCTACGACGACTTCCAGGCCGTCCTGACCAACGAGATGAACAGGATCCGCGTTAAGAAGGGCGCGGGGTTGCGGATCCTCACCGAGACGGTCGGCTCGCCGAGCCTCGGCGACCAGATCCAGCAGCTGATCGCCGCCCTGCCCGAGGCGAAGTGGCACCGCTACGAGCCGGTCAACAAGGACTCGGCCAAGGCCGGGGCGAAGCTGGCCTTCGGCGAGGTGGCCGACCCGGTCTACCACTTCGACAAGGCCGACGTCATCCTCTCGCTTGACGCCGACTTCCTCGCCTGCGGATCCCCCGGACGGACGTCCGACGAGCGGGCCTATGCCGCCCGCCGGAAACCCGAGCAGGGGTTCATGAACCGGCTCTACTCGGCCGAGACCGCCTACACCAACACCGGCGCCGCGGCCGACCACCGACTCGCGCTGAAGGCCAGCAAGTTCGCCGACCTCGCCCTGGCCGTCGCCAAGGAGGTCGGGGTCGAAGGCGCCTCGCCCGCCGGGCTGACCGAGGCCGAGGCGAAGTGGGCCGTCGCCGTCGGCAAGGACCTCAAGGCCCACCGTGGGAAGGGCTTGGTCCTGGTCGGCGACTCGCAGCCGGCCTACGTCCACGCCGTCGGGATCGCGATCAACCAGGCCCTCGGGAGCCTCGGCACCGACGGCCCGCTGACCTACATCGACCCGATCGAGGTCGACCCGATCGACCATGCCGCCTCGCTCGCCGAGCTGGTCAAGGACATCGCCGCCGGGAAGGTCGAGACGCTCCTGATCCTCGGCGGTAACCCAGCCTACACCGCACCTGTCGACCTCGGGATTGACCAGGCCGAGGAAGATCGAAAGAAGAAGGGTCCCGACGGGTCCACCCGGTTCGTCCGGGCCCTGCGGAAGGTCCCGCTGACGATCCGGCTCGGGACGCACGTCGATGAGACCTCCGAGGCCTGCACCTGGCACATCCCCGAGGCCCACTTCCTGGAGTCGTGGGGCGACACCCGGGCCTTCGACGGCACCGCCGCCTTGGTCCAGCCGCTCGTCGTACCGCTCTACAACGGCAAGTCGGCCCATGAGATCCTCGCCGTCATGATGGGGCAGTTCGAGCGGTCGCCGATGAAGGTTGTCCAGGAATACTGGAAGGCCAAGAACGGCGGCACCGGCGATTTCGAGGCATCGTGGCGGAAGGCCATCCACGACGGCAAATTCGCGGAGACGGCGTCCAAGCCGAAGTCATTGACGCCCAAGGGGATCGCCGCGTTTGGGGCCAAGCCCGCCGCGCCCCAGAAGGATGCCCTGGAGATCGTCTTCCGGCCCGACCCGACGATCTGGGACGGTCGGTTCAACAACGTTGGTTGGCTTCAGGAGCTTCCCAAGCCGATCACCAAGCTGACCTGGGACAACGCGGCCCTGGTCTCGTTCGCGACCGCCGAGAAGCTCAAGGTCCAGAACGGGCACATGCTCGAGTTGAAGTACAAGGGCCGGGCCCTCCGCGTCCCCGCCTTCATTGTGCCTGGGCAGGCGGACGACACCGTCGTCCTGCACCTTGGCTACGGCCGGACCAAGACGGGCCGGGTCGGCACCGGTACGGGGTTCAATGCCTATGCCCTGCGGACCGCCGACGCCCCCTGGGGCGGCCCGGGGCTGGAGGTCGCCACGGTCGACGGGACCTACGCCCTGGCCTCAACCCAGATGCACCGATACCTGGAGGGCCGGGACCACGTCCGGGTCGCCACCCTCGCCGAGTTCGTCAAGGATCCCGGCTTCGTCCACAAGCACGAGGAGCACGCCGAGAACTCCTTGATCGCCGAGTGGGACTACGAGAGCTACAAGTGGGGGATGGCGATCGACCTGAACTCCTGCACGGGCTGCAACGCCTGCACGATCGCCTGCCAGGCCGAGAATAATATCCCGGTGATCGGCAAGGAGCAGATCATGGCCGGGCGGAACATGCAGTGGATCGAGGTCGACACCTACTTCCACGGCAAAGACGTCAATGACCCCGACGTCTACTTCCAGCCCCGGACCTGCATGCACTGCGAGGACGCCCCCTGCGAGCTGGTCTGCCCGGTGGCCGCCACCGTCCACGACGCCGAGGGGCTTAACGTGATGGTCTACAACCGGTGCGTCGGGACCCGGTATTGCGGCAACAATTGCCCGTACAAGGTCCGTCACTTCAATTTCCTCAACTACTTCGACGAGGCGCACCCCTCGCTGAACTCGCCGAGCCTGAAGCTGCTGAACAACCCGGACGTCACCGTCCGGTCGCGCGGGGTGATGGAGAAGTGCACCTACTGCGTCCAGCGAATCAGCGGGGCCCGGATCAACGCCAAGGAGAAGGGGAAGCGGATCGAGGACGGCGACGTGGTGACCGCCTGCCAGGGAGCCTGCCCGGCCCAGGCAATCCACTTCGGCGACCTGAACGACCCCAAGAGCCGGGTCGCCCAGATCAAGAAGGACGAACGGAACTATGCGATGCTCGGCGAGCTGAACACCAGGCCCCGGACGACCTACCTCGGCAGGGTCCGCAACCCCAACCCCGAACTCATCGAGGCTTGACGCGATGCCGCCGAAGGACATGAACCGCGCGATCGATGAGCGGGAGCTGCCGGTCCTCGGGCCGGGGCTCACGGTCACCTCGGTCAACGATCAGATTTCCGACGCCGTGCTGAAGCGCCCTTACGGCAAGGGGTGGATGCTCGGGGCGGCGATCGGGTTCAGCATGGTCAACATGCTGTTCATCGCCGTCGCCTGGCTGCTGTTCCGGGGCGTCGGCGTCTGGGGCATCAATCGCCCGGTGATGTGGGGCTTCGCGATCATCAATTTCGTCTGGTGGATCGGGATCGGCCACGCCGGGACCCTGATCTCGGCGATCTTGCTGCTGCTCAAGCAGCAGTGGCGGACGTCGATCAACCGGTTCGCCGAGGCGATGACCCTGTTCGCCGTGGCCTGCGCGGGGATGTTCCCGCTGCTCCACATGGGCCGGCCTTGGTGCTTCTACTGGATGGGGCCGTACCCCAACACCATGGCCCTCTGGCCGCAATTCCGCAGCCCCCTGGTCTGGGACGTCTTCGCGGTCTCGACCTACGGGGCGGTCTCGGCGCTCTTCTGGTACGTCGGCCTGATCCCCGACTTGGCGACGCTCCGCGACCGGTCGCAGAACAAGCTGGCGAGGATGGCCTACGCGGCCGGGGCGATGGGGTGGACGGGGTCGGCCAGGCACTGGAAGCGATATCAGACGGCCTACCTGATCCTGGCGGGGCTTTCGACCCCGCTGGTGGTCTCGGTCCACACGATCGTCTCGTTCGACTTCACCATCGGCATCGTCCCGGGCTGGCACTCGACGATCTTCCCGCCCTACTTCGTGGCCGGGGCGATCTACGCCGGCTTCGCGATGGTGCTGACCTTGATGATCCCGCTGCGGACCTGGTACGGCTTCGAGAAGCTGATCACCATGCGGCACATCGACAACATGGCCAAGATCATGCTGGCGACGGGCCTCTTGGTCACCTACGGGTACTTCATCGAGACGTTCATGGCTTACTACGGCGGGAATAAGTACGAAGGGTTCATGATGGCCAACCGCCTGGCCGGGCCTTACTCGATGTTTTATGCCCTGCTCCTGATCTGCAACTGCACGGCGATCCAGCTGATGTGGTTCAAGCCGATGCGGATGAACCTCCGGGTGGTCTGGATCGTGGCGATGTTCGTCAACGTCGGGATGTGGCTGGAGCGGTTCGTCATCGTGGTGATGAGCCTGCACCGCGACTTCGTCCCGGGAGCCTGGGGGATGTACTACCCGACGGTCTGGGACTGGGCGACTTACATCGGCACGCTCGGCCTGTTCATCACCCTGCTCTTCCTGTTCGTGAGGTTCCTGCCGGCCATCGCCGTGTCCGAGATGAAAGAGCTGGTCCACCAGGAAGGGGGCCAATCGGCCCACCCGCACGCCGAGCCCGCCCTCGGAGGAACTCACAAGTCATGAGTACGCACGCCCACGAAGAGGTCGAGGTCGGCGTCTACGGCCTGATCGTCGAATTCCTCGAACCCGAGCAACTCCTGGCCGCCGCCCGCAAGGTGTCGGAGGCGGGCTACACCAAGGTCGATGCCTACTCGCCGTTCCCGGTCCACGGAGTCGCCGAGGCGATCGGGGCGAAGACGATGCTCCCCTGGATGATCTTCGGCGGTGGGGTGGGCGGGGCGCTCGCCGGGTTCGGGATGCAGGCGTTCGCCCAATACCATTACAAGATCAACGTCGGCGGCAAGCCGCTGATCAGCTGGCCGTCGTTCATGCCGATCACCTTCGAGCTGACCGTGCTGCTGGCGGCCTCGACGGCGGTCTTCGCCATGCTCTTCCTGAACGGCCTCCCGCAGCCGTACAACCCGCTGTTCAACGTCCCGGGGTTCGACCGGGCGTCGCAGGATCGGTACTTCCTCTGCATCGAGGCGACCGACCCGAAGTTCGACCTCGACCAGACCTCGCGGTTCCTGGAAGGCCTCGAGCCCCATCACACCACCGAAGTCCTGTTCTGAAAGGCCTCGGATGCGGAACGGAATTAAATCCCGGAGCGGTCTCCCAGGGCCCGGCTTCTCCCGGCGGGTGGCCTGGTTCGCGGCCTTCCTGATGCTCGGGGCGGCCGGCTGTCGGCGCGATATGTACGACCAGCCGAAGTACGAGCCCTATGAGCCGTCGACCTTCTTCGCCAACGGGACGTCGTCCCGACCGATCCCGACCGGGACCATCGCCCGCGGCCAGCTTAACGACGACACGCTCTATCACACGGGCAAGGTCGACGGCAAGGAGGCTGACGTCTTCCCCTTCACGTTCGACGCCGAGCTGATCGAGCTGGGGCGGAACCGCTACATGGTGTTCTGCACCCCCTGCCACGGCCGGCTCGGCGACGGGCGGGGGATGGTCGTCCGCCGCGGTTTCTCGCCGCCGCCGACGTTCCACTCGGAATACCTCAAGAAGATCCCGGTCGGTCACTTCTACACCGTGATCACCCACGGCTACGGGGCAATGTATAACTACGCCGCGCGGATCCCCGTCAAGCAGCGCTGGGCGATCGCGGCCTACATCCGCACGCTCCAGTACAGCCAGGACGCGGACCGGAAGGACCTCGCCCCGGCCGACCTGAAGGTCCTCGCCGAGGCCGAGAAGCCCGGTCAACCCCGAGACGACAGCAAGAGCCTGGCCGAGGTCCAGAAATGAATCCGAATGGAACCTTGTACCCCCTGGTCGGCCGGATCCAGGCCCAATCGCTGGTCGTCGGCCTGGTGGCCGCGGTCGCCGCGGTCGCCTGGGCCATGACTGGCGGCAGCCGCGAGGGCTTCGACCGGGCTTACCTCTACAGCTACATCTTCGTCCTGGGGATCGCGCTGGGGTCATTGGCCCTGCTGATGATCCATCGGCAGCTTGGTGGGGCCTGGGGTTTCCTGATCCGCAGGCCGCTCGAAGCTTCGGCGATGACGCTCCCGCTGATGCTGGTGCTGTTCATCCCGATCTTCATCGACCTCAACCGGATCTACCCGTGGGTGGACCACCCGCCGGGGACCGAGGCCGAGCAGCACGGCGGCCTGGCCGAGCCCTCGGCGACGAAGGAGGCCCGGGAGACCGGCGGCGCGGTCCGGGTCACCTCCTCCGAGCCCGTTTCCTCCGACCCCGCGGCGCAGCTCCAGGCGAAGACCGACGCGCTCGACTCCACGTTCAAGGCGAAATGGCTCAACCCGGCCGCGTTCACCGTCCGGGTGGCGATCTACTTCGCCCTCTGGATCGTATTGGCGATGGTCCTTGCGATCGGATCCAGGCGGCAGGACGAGACGGGCTCGACCGACCTGGCCTACTGGCTCAACGGGCTCAGCGGCGTCGGCCTGGTGATCTACTTCATGTCGGTCTCGTTCGCGCTGATCGACTGGGGGATGTCGCTGGAGCCGGCCTGGTACTCGTCGCTCTACGGGGTCCTGCTGATCATCGGCCAGGGGATCTCGGCGATGGCCTTCATGATCATCGTCGCCGCGATCATCTCGCGGCGGGGCGAAGTCGAGGGGCTCGACAAGCCGGAGACGTTCAACGACCTGGGCAACTTGCTCCTGACGTTTACAATGTTCTGGGGGTACCTGTCGTTCTCCCAGTTCCTGATCATCTGGGCCGGGAACCTGGCCGAGGAGATTCCCTGGTACGTCCGTCGGCTCCACGGGGGCTGGCAGAACATCGGCCGGTTCCTGATCGTCTTCCACTTCGCCGTGCCCTTCCTGGTCCTGCTGGCCAGGCCGCTCAAGAGAAACATCTCGGCGCTCTGGAAGATCGCGGCCCTGGTGCTCTTCGCCCACCTGCTCGACGACTATTGGTTGATCGCCTCCTCGCCGGCCTTCGACCCTCGGGACGCGGCGGGCCACGTCATCCAGACGCCCGACCCCGGGTATTGGCGGTTCGGACTGCTCGACCTGGTCATGCCGCTGGCGATCGGCGGGGTCTGGCTCTCGGCGTTCCTTTACTTCCTCAAGAGCCGGCCCTTGATGGTCGCCCACGACCCCCAACTGCTCCCCGCCCTCAAGCAAGCCTCGGGAGGCCACTGAGATGCACGAACCGGCTCCCATCCCCCCCGACCCCGAGAGCGAACGGCGAGGCCACGAGCTTCGCGACGTCGCCATCCGGCCGGTCCTCTACTTCCTGATCGGGCTGTTCGTCTTCGGCGGCCTCCTCCAGACCGTCCTGAGCACGATCATGCGGGGGGTCGTCGCCCAGGACACCCGGGTCGGCGTGCCGGCCGTCACGATCGAAAAGGCCAGGACCGCCCAGCGATCGATCCTGACCAAGGGGCTCCGCGACACGAACGACGTTGGTGACAACGTCCGCCCCGCTCCCGCCCCGCACCTCCAGCGTGACACCACGACGGACATGCAGCGGATGTACGCCGAGGAGGATGCGGTTTTGACCACCTTCCACGTTGACGCCAAGACCAAGCAGGTGCGAATTCCGATCGACCGGGCCATGGCGATCATGGCCAAGAAGGGTCTCCCGCATCGCGACGCCACCGTCGAAAAGGTCGACAACGACCCATTGCCCTACCCAGCCCGGTCCTTGCCCTACATGTCCACCCCCTGATCCGATAGGCTTCCGCCCGGACTGTTAAGCAGCGAAGGGACGATCATGCTTTCCGCCGAACCCCGACCAGCCCCCCGGATTGCCCGGACCTCGCGGCCCAACCGCGGGCCGTGCCCGGCGCGTTGGCGGGGTGCGATCCTCCTGGTTCTCGCATGGTTAGCCGCCGGCGTCGGCTCTCCCGCCTCGGCACAGCCGGGCGGGGCCCTCAAGGAAGTCGGGTTCGACCAGAACCTGAATGCTCAATTGCCCTTGACGACCCGGTTCCGCGACGAGAATGGTCAGGCCGTGCAACTCGCCGACTACTTCGGCAAGCGGCCCGTCTTCCTGGTGATGGGCTACTCGAACTGCCCGCTGCTTTGCTCGCAGGTCCTCGGCGAGCTGACCCGGAGCCTTCGCCCGCTCGAGCCCTCGATCGGCAAGGATTTCGACGTCGTGACCGTCAGCGTCAACCCCAAGGAGTCTCCCGAGCAGGCCGACGGGATGCGGCGGAATTACCTGAAGCGGTACAACCGGCCCGGCTCGGATTCCGGCTGGCACTCCTTGACCGGCGACGAGCGGTCGATCGAACGGCTCGCCAAGGCGATTGGCTTCCGCTACACGTACAGCCCCAAGCTCAACCTCTATGCCCACGCGGCGGGCTTCGTCCTGCTGACGCCCGCCGGGCGGGTCTCGCGTTACTTCTACGGGGTCGAGTATCCGGCCCGGGAGCTCAAAGCCGCCCTGGTGGAGGCCTCGGCAAGCAAGATCGGTTCCCCGATCGATCGGGTGGTCCTCTACTGTTATGATTACGACCCGGCGACGGGCAAGTATACGTTCGCCGTCATGAATGTGATTCGCGTTTTCGGGGTTGCCACCGCCCTGGCCCTGGGGACGTTCATGTTCTTGATGGTCCGACGCGATCGAAGGAAGGCCCGGGCGACCAGGGCCTCGACCGCCGGACTCCCTCCTGGACCAGCGATCCCTTAATCATGTGGGACTTTCCTCTCTTCCCGGAACGAGCCTCCGCCATGGCGGGGCAGGTGGATAACGTCTTCTTCGTGCTGATGGCCATTTCGGTCTTCTTCACGGCGTTGATCGGCTTTTCCGTGATCTTCTTCGCGATCCGCTATCGCAAGGGGTCTTCGGCCGACCGGTCGCACGCCTTCAGCACGAACCTGAAACTGGAGGCGGCCTGGATCGGCGTCCCCCTGGTGATCGTGCTGGGGATCTTCGCGATGGGGACTCACGTCTTCGTCCAGATGTTCACCCCGCCGAAGGACGCGACGCCCATCTATGTCGTCGGCAAGCAGTGGATGTGGAAGGTCCAGCATCCGCAGGGGCGGAGCGAGATCAACGAGATCCACCTGCCGCTCGGCCGGCCGGTCCGGCTGATCATGACCTCCCAGGACGTGATCCACTCCTTCTATATCCCGGCCTTCCGCATGAAGCAGGACGTCTTGCCGGGTCGGTTGACCTCGGAGTGGTTCCAGCCGAACAAGGTCGGCCGCTACCACCTGTTCTGCGCCGAGTATTGCGGGACGCAACACTCCCGGATGGGCGGCTGGGCGGTGGTGATGGAGCCGGGAGCGTTCGAGAAGTGGCTCAAGGGGGCTCCCGATGGCAGCGGCGGCGGCAGCAGCGACGCCACACCGTCGATGGCCGCCACCGGCGCCCGGCTCTTCGAAAAATACCATTGCACCGGCTGCCACGGGATCAATTCCGAGTTCAAGGCGCCCAAGCTCGACGGCGTCTATGGCGGCCAGGTGCCGATCATGGCCGCCAACGGCAAGGACGTCGAGTTCGTTACCGCCGATGACCGATATATCCGCGACTCCATTCTTCTGCCCAAGTCCCAGGTGGTCGCCGGCTACGAACCCGTGATGCCGCCCTACAAGGACGTGCTCAAGGAGGAAGAGCTGCTCCAGATCATGGAATACATCAAGTCGATCGGGCGGAAGGAGGGTGTTCGATGAGCGTCGCCGAAGAGACCCGGGTCGGGAGCCGGAGCGGGGTCGCCACGCCGACCTCGACCTACCCGGCCAAGAATTACCTGACCGATGAGACGACGGTCCAGTCGTGGCTCCTGACGACGGACCACAAGCGGATCGGGATCCTCTACATGATCTCGATCACCTTCTTCTTCTTCATCGGCGGGGCCGCGGCCACGCTGATGAGGCTGGAGCTGACCACGCCCCGGGGCGACCTGCTCCGGTCCGACCTTTATAACCGGATGTTCACGCTTCACGGGATCGTGATGGTCTTCTTCTTCATGGTCCCGTCGATCCCGGCCGTCCTGGGGAACTTCTTCCTGCCGATGATGATCGGCGCGAGGGACCTGGCCTTCCCGCGGATCAACCTGCTGAGCTGGTACATCTACATGGTCGGCGGGCTCTTCACGCTCACCGCGATCCTCTGGGGCGGCATCGACACCGGCTGGACGTTCTACACGCCGTACAGCTCGATGTACTCCAACACCAATGTCCTCATGGCGGCGACCGGCGTCTTCGTGGTCGGGTTCTCGTCGATCCTCACGGGCTTGAACTTCATCGTCACGGTCCACAAGATGCGAGCCCCGGGGATGACCTGGTTCCGCATCCCCCTGTTCGTCTGGGCCCAGTACGCGACCAGCATCATCATGATCCTCGGGACCCCGGTCCTGGCGGTCACCTTGGTCCTGCTCGCCCTGGAGCGGGTGATGCGGGTCGGGATCTTCGACCCGGCCCTCGGCGGCGACCCGATCCTGTTCCAGCACCTGTTCTGGTTCTACTCGCACCCGGCCGTCTACATCATGATCATCCCCGGCTTCGGGGTGATCAACGAGATCATCCCATGCTTCTCGCGGCGGAAGATCTTCGGCTACCGCTTCATGGCCGTGGCGATGATGGCCATCGCGCTCCTGGGCTTCCTGGTGTGGGGCCACCACATGTTCGTCAGCGGGCAGTCGATGTATGCGGGGATCGTCTTCTCGATCATCAGCTTCTTGATCGGCATCCCGACGGCCATCAAGGTGTTCAACTGGACGACCACCCTGTACAAGGGATCGATCTCGGCCGACACGCCGATGCTCTACGCCCTCGGCTACATCGGCCTCTTCCTGATCGGTGGCCTCACCGGGCTGGTCCTGGCGACCCTGGCGGTCGACGTCCACCTGCACGACACGTACTTCGTCGTGGCCCACTTCCATTACATCATGGTCGGCGGGACGGTGATGGCGTACCTTGGGGGCGTCCACTTCTGGTGGCCGAAGATGACCGGCCGGATGTACCCGGAGATCTGGGGCAAGCTCTCGGCCCTCCTGGTCTTCGTCGGGTTCAACCTCACGTTCTTCCCCCAGTTCGTACTCGGTTACATGGGGATGCCTCGGCGGTATCACGAATACCCGGCCGAGTTCCAGGTGCTCAACGTCCTCTCGTCGGCCGGGGCGTCGATCCTGGCGGTCGGCTACGTCCTCCCGCTGGTCTACTTGCTCCTCTCGCTGAAGTATGGCAAGATCGCCGGCCCGAACCCCTGGGGGGCCACCGGCCTGGAGTGGCAGACGTCCTCGCCACCGACCAAGCACAACTTCGAAGAGACGCCGATCGTCACCGAAGAACCGTACGAGTACGAGATCCAGGAGGGCCCGAGTGTCTAACGCCGTCGAGCAAACAGAGCCCGTCCTGCTGTCGCACTTCGACGACTTGCAGCAGCAGGACGACTCGTCCAAGCTGGGGATGTGGACCTTCCTCGCCACCGAAGTCATGTTCTTCGGCGGGATGTTCCTGGCCTACATCCTCTTCCGCTGGAAGTACCACACCGGGTTCGCCGAGGGGAGCCTGGAGCTGATCTGGCAGGCCGGGTTCCTCAATACCGGCGTGCTGCTCTGCTCCAGCCTCTCGATGGCCCTGGCCGTCGATTACGCGAAGCTCGGCAGGCTTCGGCCACTCCTGCTAAACCTGGTCATCACGATGATCCTGGGGACGATCTTCCTGGGCGTCAAGGCGGTCGAGTACACCATCGACTTCCGCGACCACCTGATCCCCGGCTACGACTTCGCTCCCCATCACCTGTTGGAGAAGCTCAGCTCGGTCGAGGTCGGCCACGTCGAGTTGTTCTTCGTCCTCTACTTCGCCATGACGGGGCTGCACGCCCTCCACATGGTGATCGGGATCGCGGCCATCGGCACCCTCGCCCTCCTGATCCGACGCGGCAAGTTCGCGGACCCGACCACGGTGGAAACGATGGGCCTTTACTGGCACTTCGTCGACCTCGTCTGGGTGTTCCTCTTCCCGCTCCTTTACCTTATCGACCTGAATCACCAATGACGACCCACACCGCCCACCAATCTCACCGACCGCAGTACCTCATGATCTTCGCGGCCTTGATGGTGTTGCTGGTGCTCACCGTCGTCGCGGCGTTCATCCCCTTGGGCCAGGCGAACGTCATCGTGGCCTTGGGGATTGCGTTCCTCAAGGCCGCCTTGATCCTCCTATTCTTCATGCACTTCCGCGACAGCGATCAATTGACCTGGATCGTCGGGGCCGCCACCGTCGCCTGGTTCCTCGTCCTGATCTTCCTCACGCTGAACGACTACAACAGCCGCGACATGATCACCTCCATGCCCGGCAAGTGACCCGAGCCAGGTCCCGAGATGCGGACGCCCGCCGGCCCCCGATCGAGGGGCCGGCGGGCGTTTTCTCGTCGACCCTGGTGGGGGCTCAGGTGCGGGCGTTGTCGGGCGTCGGGGCGAATCGGCTCGCGGTCGAGGTCGGCAGAACCCAGGGGGCCCGATACGGCCTGGCGAGCATCGCGGCGGCCTCGGCGTCGCCGACGATCGTCTCGAGCTTCGGATCCCAGGTCAGTGCTCGGCCAGTCCGAACGGCAATGTTGCCGAGGTGGCAGACCGTCGCCGAGCGGTGGCCGATGGCGACGTCGCAGACCGGCCTGGCCCGGGTCTTGATGCACTCCAGCCAGTTGGCGTGATGGTCGTTGCTGGCGACGAAGTGGACGTCGCCCGGCCCGAGGGGGGTGGTGAGGATTTCGGGCGGGTCCGACGAAATCTTGCCGCGCGATACGGCGATCGAGCCCTTGGTCCCCTCGAAGAGGACATTCGGCCCAGGCTGGCCGCCTTGCTCGCAGAGGACCTTGATGCCATCGTCGTAGGTGTAGGTGATCTCACTCCGCTCGGGGACCTCGTACCAGCCGTCCTTTTGAAAGCGGGCGGTGGCCTCGACCTTGACCGGGCCACTCTCGTCGCGGCCGAGGGCCCACTGGGCGATGTCGAGGTGGTGGGCGCCGAAGTTGGTCATCTGGCCGCCGGAGTAGTCCCAGAAGAAGCGGAAGAGGTAGTGGACCCGCTTCTCGTTGTAGGGGCGATCGGGGGCCGGGCCGAGCCAGGTCTGGTAGTCGAGCGCGGGCGGGGGGGCGGAGTCGGGGACGGCCGGACCTTTGAAATTGACGGCGGGCAGGCTGACCCGGACCGTCTTGATCGCCCCGAGGCGGCCGGAGCGGACGAGCTCGCAGGCCAGGCGGAACCGGGCGTCGGAGCGTTGCTGGCTGCCGGTCTGGACGACCCGGTCGTGCTTCCTCGCGGCCTCGACCATCGCCTTGCCCTCGGCCACGGTCAGGCTCAGGGGCTTCTCGCAATAGACGTCCTTGCCGGCGGCGCAGGCGTCGATCATCGGCAGGGCGTGCCAGTGGTCGGGCGTGGCGATCAGGACGGCGTCGATCCGCTTCTCGTCGAGCAGGCGGCGATAGTCGGCGAAAGCGGCGAAGGGCCGGTCGTCGGGCCTGGCGAGGGCCCGGGCTTTGGCCAGGTGTTCCTTGTCGACGTCGCAGATGGCGACGACCTCGGCGCCCTTCTGCTTCTGGAGGGCCTTGAGGTTGCTCGTCCCCTGCCCTCCCACGCCGATGACGCCCACGCGGACCCGCTCGCTCGGGGGCGGGACGTCGGGCCCGCCGAGGACCCGGCGGTCGACGATCATCGGGAAGGCGAACCCGCCGAGGGCGGCGGTCGTCCCGCAGGATCTCAGGAAGGCGCGGCGAGGGGTCCGGGAGTCGGGAGTCATCGGGGTCCTCCAGCGGCGAGGGAAGGGATGTGTCCCGATTCTGCCCCCGCGATCGTCGGCGGGCAAGCTCGAAGGGGGAAGGCGAGGGAGAGACTCGCCCTCGGGTCGGTTTGCGGGCGACGGCTCAACGGGCGACGCGGCCTCGGTAGTAGGAGAGCCAGTCCTTGCCGTTGTTGATGTTCAGGTCGGCGAAGGCGGCATCGATCGCGGCGCGGTCGGGCGTGCCGGCCTTCTCTCGGGCCATGCCCGTCGCCACCAGCTTCTCGGCCTCACCCTTCCAGTCGCGGGTGGCCAGGCCGGTCGAGAGCGCGGAGTAATACCAGAACCGGGCATCCTCGGCGGAGCCCGCTCGGAGCCCGGCGAAGGCGTCGCGGGCCTCGGCGTATTTGCCGGCCTTGAAGAGGGCGACGGCCGGATTCATGCCGCCCGCTTCGGTCGCGGCCGTCGCCGGGGCGGGGGTGACCGTGGCGGCGATCGGGGCGGGCCTGGCCGATAACTCGGCCTTGACCGAGTCGAGGGTCTGGGCGATCTCGCCGACCCGCTTCTCGATCGCCTCGACCTTGGGCATCGGCGCGAGGCCTTCGCCCTTGCTGGCGGCCTCGATCTTCTGGCCGAGCGTGTCGAGGCGGACGGGCATCTCGGCGACGGCCTTGCCGAGGTCGGCCACCTTGTCGTCGAGTGACTTGATCTGGGGCGCCGGGTCGGGCGGGGCGGGGCGGTCGTCCAGCTTCTTGGTGAGGTCCTTGATCTCGGCTCGGAGCTGGTCGACCTCGGGCTTGACCTCGGGGGTCGCCGTCCTGGTCTCGACGGCCTCGGCGGTCGGCGTCGCCTTCCGCTCCAGGAAGATGGTGTAGCCCAGCAGCAGCAGGGACGTCAGGAGCATCAGCATATTGATGCCGACCATCGTCGACAACCGTCGCATCGGCGTGCCGTGCTCGGGGTCGTGGTCCGGCAGGTCGGGCGGGACCGGAATCTTCAGCTTGGGCCCGGTCCGTGCGGCTGGGCGGTCGGGGTTGGGCGTGGGCGTGGGCGTCGGCGGGGGCGTTTCGAAGTCCTGGGACATGGGCTACCTTTCGGGCGGGTTGGGGGCGAGCCGGGGTCAACTGGACGGCCATTATAGGGGACGCGCGGCCGGCATTCGATCGGGCAGCGGCCCCGATCCGGCCGCATTCTCGACGATTCGACGGCCGGTCGGGTCGCCCCGGCTTTGAAACCGGGGCCCCGGGCGCCGTAGAATGCGGGGGCGACGGCGGTCCGTCCCTCAAGACCGGGCGATCCCGGGCGAATCACTTTCCGAGCGAAGCTCCCCGGCCCAATTCCAGCGGCGGACCCGATGAAACGTGCTCGAAAACTCTGGCTGACCCTGGCGGCGTTGGCGGTCACGCTCGGGATGGCGGCCTGGCTGGTCGCCTCGGTCGGCGACCTCCACGACCGCGTCGCGAAGACCTCGGCGCCGTTGGCGATCGCCCTGGTGGTGGTCATCGCCCTGGCCGCCTCGGCCGCGACGATCGCGGCGGTCCGGCTGCTCTGGAGGCTCGGCCACGACGGCCGATCGCCCTCGGCCACGGCGCCGGACGACGTGATCGTCGCCGCCGACGTCCAGGCGGATCAGGCCGAGCAGGTGGTCGGTCAGGTCCGCGACGAGGCGATGCAGGGGAAGCTCCGCCGGGAGATGGCCGAGCTTCGGGCCGACCGCAAGGCCCTGCGGTTCCACGTCGTCGTCTTCGGCACGGGGTCGGCGGGCAAGACCTCGCTGATCAACGCCCTGCTCGGCCGAGCCGTCGGCCGGACCGAGCCGACCATCGGCACCACCCGGACCGGCGAGGCGTTCACCTACGAGCTGGACGACGTCGAGGGGACCGTCCTGCTGACCGACACGCCAGGGCTCTCCGAGATCGGCGACGGCGGCGCGACCCGCGAGGCCGAGGCTCGCGACCTCGCCGCCAGGGCCGACCTGCTCCTCTTCGTCGTCGACCACGACCTGATCCGCTCCGAGTTCGAGCCGATGGCCGCGCTCGCCCGGCAGGGGAAGCGGTCGATCGTCGCCCTGAACAAGAAGGACCGGCTCGTCGACGCCGACCGCGAGGCGATCCTGGCCAAGCTCCGCGAGCGGCTCGCCGGGCTGGTCGCGCCGGCCGACGTGGTCGCCGTCTCCGCCGCCCCTCGGCCGATCGCGGTGCGGGTCCAGGCGTCCGACGGGACGACCACGACCGTCCTGGAGGCCGAACCGCCGGACCTGAAGGCCCTCCGCGACCGGATCGCGAGCGTCCTCGACCGCGAGGGGGGGGCCCTCCGCGCCGGGAACCTCCTGCTCCGGGCCCACCTGATTAATTCCGAGGCCCGCGACCAGCTCTCGAAGGAGCGCGACATCCGGGCCCAGGCGGTCATCGACAAGTTCCAGTGGATGATCGCCGGGACCGTCTTCGCCAACCCGATCCCGGCGCTGGAGCTGATGGCGACCGGCGCGGTGCAATATCAGATGATCTCCGAGCTGGCCGCGGTCTACGGCGTCGAGATCACCGCGTCGCACGTCAAGATGATCGGCACGCAGATGATCCAGATGCTGCTGAAGACCGGGCTGGTCGAGGCGACGACCAGCCTGATCGCCGGCCTGTTCAAGTCGACCCTGGTCGGCTACGCGGCGGGCGGGGCGGTCCAGGCGGTCTCGATGGCGTACCTCGCCCACGTCTCCGGCCACGCCTTCGCCGACTACTTCCGCCACGGGCAGTCGTGGGGCGATGGCGGGATGGGCGCGGCCCTGATCCGCCAGTTCGACCTCAACAGCCGGGCCGAGTTCCTCCAGGAGTTCGCCCAGCAGGCCCTCGGCCGGCTCACCTCCAAGGTCTTCAGCAAGAAGGCCGAGGCCCCCCTCGGCGGCGGGCCGAAAGGCTGAACCTCCGCGACCCCTTTCGGGACCGAGACCGACCATGTCGACCGCCGAAGCTGACCCAACTCCCGACCCCGAAGGCCCGACCCTCGACGGCGTCCTCGGCCAGCTCGACGACGCCGAAGGGCTCGTCCTCCGCGCCCGCGAGAGCCTGGAAGAGACGCTGAGCGGGATGAAGCTGACGCCCGAGGAGGCCCGCGTCCTCGCCCCGGAGATCGAGCAGCTCCGCGAGCTGACCCGCAAGCTCGACGAGACCACCGTCGAGATCGCCGCCTTCGGCATGGTCAGCCGGGGCAAGTCGTCGGTCCTCAATGCGTTGATGGGCCAGGAAGCCTTCCAGGCCGGTTCGACCCACGGCACGACCGTCGAGCGCGCCTCGCAGCGTTGGGAGGTCTCCAGGCCGATCGGGCCGGGGTGGGAAGACGCCCGGCTCGTCCTGGTCGACACCCCGGGGATCGACGAGGTCGGCGGCGAGGCCCGCGAGGACCTCGCCCGCGAGGTCGCCCGCCACGCCGACCTGATCCTCTTCGTCATCTCCAGCGACATGCAACGGCGCGAGTTCGAGGCCCTCTCGCAGCTCCGCGAGGCCCAGAAGCCGATCCTCCTGGTCTTCAACCAGGTCGACCGCTACCCCGACGCCGACCGCGACCTGATCTATTCCAAGATCGCCAGCGAGCGCGTTCGCCACCTGATCCGCCCCGAGGACGTGGTGATGACCGCCGCCAGGCCCGACCCCTTCCGCGTCAAGCTCCAGCGCCCCGACGGCACCACCACCCTCTCCTGGGAACGCCCGGCCCCGATCATCGAGCCGCTCAAGCTCCGCATCCTCGAAGTCCTGGAGCAGGAGGGCAAGGCGCTGGTGGCCCTGAACACCCTGCTGTTCGCCGGCGATATCCACGAGGAGATCGTCGCCCACAAGGTACGGATTCGCGACGACGCGGCGAACCGGCTGATCTGGAACTTCGCCCTGGCCAAGGGGGCGACCGTCGCCCTCAACCCGATCCCCATCGCCGACATGGCCGGCGGCCTCGCCGTCGACGTCGGGATGATCGTCGCCCTCTCCAGGCTCTACGGGATCCCCTTCACCAAACGGACGGCGGTGATCCTGGTCAAGGACATGGTCAAGGCGATGGGGGCGCTCGGGGCGGTCGAGGTCGCCGGTCGCTTGATGGTTGTCGGGGCCAAGGCGCTGCTGGCGGGCACGACGATCGCCACGGGCGGCCTGGCCGCGCCGCTGGCGGCGGTCGGCTACGGGGCGGTCAGCGTCAGCTTCGGCGTCACCGCGTCGTGGGCGTCTTACGTCCTCGGCCGGGCGG
>JAABUK010004283.1_pt1 | contig 23355 bp, 24 predicted proteins | sample 5559141 | NCBI WGS metagenome assembly JAABUK01 (sample SAMN10711869, study PRJNA513367) | rock metagenome | isolation source: Antarctica rocks | place: Antarctica: Victoria Land, Pudding Butte nord | collected 2016-01-03
CAGGTGGCAAGCGCTAACTCCACTCAGCTCTGGGCAACTCTCAGGGTGTTGGAAGAGACCGGCGGCATGTAGGACACTCCATCTTGACATCCATCCAGCGCTGTAGGCAGTGGTTGTGGAAGAAGTGGTTGCAGGGGGTGACCATACGCGCACGTGGCTGGCCTACATCAGCTGGGTTCATGCAAATCACGCACTCAACTCCTGCACCAGACAGCATTCCCTCTGAACAATATGGCTTTTGCTGGAAAAGAAAAGTGTACGCTTTTCAGCGATCATAACGGGAGCCTCCAGAGGCGGCAGCCCTGAGCTTGGCTACTGCTGACGCTTCTCTGAATGGCCTTAGAGGTGACCAATGGTGCATTGATATGACCCTAGTGGTCAGTGTGAAGCCTAATATGGCCCTGAGAGTCACAGTCGTGTAATGCGCAGCAAGCAGTGATGATTGAGATAGCAGGTACTACCTATGAGGGAAGAAATTATGGTGTATTGTGACATTATCCATTATGTTTGCAACGCCCAAAGTATGAATAAGCCTGTTGTCACTGCATGACCCTGCGTTTGAGGTGTGCATGTAAACGGAGGAAGAGAGCGAGCAGGCTTGTATGATAGATAGACCAGAGACCGATCAACACATCAACTTATTGTTTCATGAGTTCTGCATGTACCTGCGTCCCCTGTTTCCACATCAGCAGGCCCTGAAGAAGAGTCCAGGGCGCCCTCAGCAACCTCTCTGGGGACCACTGGCCTGTGGTAGTCATATTTGGCGGGAAGGAAGCGCTTAGGCACAAACCAGCGAGGACCCCAGACAGTCTGGCACAGCAGCACAGCAGCCTGCACCATCACACATGTCTCTGATCAACAAACTTGACACAACTGATGTCTTTGCTATAGGTCACCGCTTCATGTGTAACGCTCTAGATCCTGCACAGTCTGGCGCAGCAGCACAGCAGCCTGCACCATCAAACCTGTCTCTGATACACGATTTTGACACAACTGATGTCTTTGCAAATGGTCATCATTTTCAATTTGATGCTCTGAATCCTGCACCACCAAACCTGTCTCAGATAGGTCAGGAATGTGCTGGCGCTGGGCACCTGCATGCAGCTTGAGATGCAGAGGTACATTTGACACTCAGCAGCGGTCAGTGACACGAACTTCACATAGAAATGATGTCCATCAAAAGAAAGGGTTCAATACACTCATGTGGAGCAGCAGCAAATGACATGCATTACCTGCAACAAGAGCATCCATAAAAAGCAATAGGTCAGCATATCCACGTGGAGCAGCAGCAAATGACATGCATTACACGCAGAAACAGCCACCATCAACAGACAGAGGTCAGCATACCCACATGGAGCAGCAGCAAATGACAAACATTACACGCAGAAACAGCATGCATAAACAGAGAGAGGTCAGCATACCTACGTGGAGCAGCAGCAAGTCACATGCATTACATACAACAACAGCCATACCTGCAATGACAGCCAAGCAACCAGGGCCATGCATTAAACACAGAGACAACCGCAACTAATGGCAAGAGGTCAGCATACCAAGATGGAGCAGCAGCAAATGAGAGGTCAGCATACCTGCAATGAGAGCCAAGCAACCAGGACCACGCAGAAGGCTGGGCTGGGCACAATCATGAGGACATTGCTGGGGCAGCCATACAGGTACAGGGGTAGCAGCAGGCGGGTGAGGCTCATCCCCACGATGTACAGGGGTCGCAAGGGCTGGCGCACGTCTGTCCGTGCGCAGTGCACAATCTGGGGGATCCAGAAGCTGTAGACGAGCATCAAAATGGGCCGTATAAACCTGCATGTACTTACACATTTATACATTTATACCATCTCTTGTGATATATCTTGCGATACAAATTAGTGAAACATGAGATGCAGGCTTTGGAACATGGCCATGGTCATGAGCCAGAGAACAGGAAGTCTGTCTACTTGGTGGTTCATCCATTCCTAATGCATGGTAAACCTCATACAGGAAGCTATTCAAGGCTGTGTGTATACACTGTATACACTGGGATGAACATGCTGATATTTGAATAAGCTAGTCAAGGTAGTGCGATTCTTGCAACAGGGACAGCCATTTGTGTCATGACTCAGATGACATAGGTGTACAGGTAGCTAAAACATAAGCTGTATGAACCCCAGCCTAGAAGAAGACACGATTTTACTGAATGAATGGAGATGGTATGGAACTGAACAGATCAAGAGACATTGGTGCACAAAGCAGCTGTTGCAAAAGCATTGAACAACAGTAATCAGGCAAACATGATTGCACTGGAGTTATACTAAATGAGCATGGCTGGTGCTGACTCACCTCTGAGACTTGTATGTCAAAAAAATGCTGCCGAGTAACGCCCCATAAAAGCGTATGTACAGTATAGCCAGCTCCCTCTGGGTCTGCCAGGTGTCCAGGGCAGGGCCCCGTCTGGCCCTCCAGATGCTGAGAAGGTATTGCATCTCAAAAATGGCAAAGTTGACAAACTCAAAGAAGGCCGCTGTTGCAAAAGCGTTGAACAATGGCTCGACCACAAAACCTGCAGGACAGCAGAAACTAAATGGCAGCCGCAGCTGTCCAAAAACACAATTGAGCAAGATTGTGGTACATACAATCCTCAAACTCATTCAGTCAAGGCTGCAGGCAATTCGCTATCTGCAGAGCACACTGACAAGCACAGCGCAGCTGAAACACTGAAAATGACAGCAATAACAAAACCCAGGTCATTTCAGTGGCACATCACCATTGCTGTACACATATGTTTTGCTGAATGAAGACTGGCATTGCACCTGCCTAGCCCTTGCAGCTTTGTTCACTGTTCCTGACTAGCATGCCTCACACATGGTCTTAATTGTGCTAAGGTGAAGTGTTGATGGTTGTCTCTTACTGTCATTGCTCTGAGTACATTCTTAGCTGTGGTAAGGTGAAGTGGTGGTTGTTGTTCCTTACTGTTTTGTTCAGAATGCAATCTCACCTGTGGTAAGGTGCAAGAGGCACAGGTAGGCATCAATGACAGCCTGCTGCCCCAGCATGAGCAGAGACACCTTGCTGGCGGTTGCTTGAGTGTTGGTCGACTCCATCTGCCTCAGCAGTAACAGCACCTGCATATTAACAGCTTGTACGTCAACCAAAGCGTCAGAACTTGGCAGAGGCAATGTCAATCATTGGCGGAGGATCTGCAAACATGCCTCAGCAGCAGCAGCAGCAGCAGCTTCGTGGTATTAGCTTGTGAGTCAAATCATGGTATTGTCAAAGCTTGGCAGAAGTTGGCAGCTTATGCAGATGTCCCTCAGCATTTTTTGCAAGAATCGCTGGTGCTGCTGCCTTCTGTGCACAAATGACAATGAGCATTTGCAGCGTGACGTGATGACCTGCAAGGACATGGCTGGTATTGGGAAATGAGGGCAGATCAAAACCAGATTGGGGCAGATCAAAAGCAGGTTGAGGAAAACCCAAGGCAGAGTGAGGCAGATCGAAGGAAGAGTGAGCCAGATCAAAGGGGAAATGAAGCAAATGAAAGGCAGATTGTGGCAGATCAGAGGCAGAGAGGCAGATGAGAGGCAGAGAGAGACAGGCAAAAGGCAGATCGTGTCAGCTTGAAGGCAGCATCAATATGTGCTGGTGCGCACCTGTATGAACGTGAGGGCTGTGACCATAAATGTATAATTCACTGCCTTGGCCTCGTACACCTCAACATGTGACGTCGTGGCATTGATTTGCAGACTGACTCCACAGTTGCTGCTGAACAGGGTCCCATTCAAAATAGTGTCCCCAACAGAATCTTCCCTGCCCTGCTTGCTTCCCATCAGCTTTCCAAGAGCCCCAGTGATCTGGGGCTGTTCCCCGTCAAGTGCCCCTGGAAGTTCCCCAGCAGCTTCTGAAAGGTTGGATGCAGTGATCACTGTAAGAGATAGCATAAGCTCGCAGTCCTTCTGGAGTGCGTTTGGGTCTGAGAGATTGTGTGAAGCCTGGTACTCCTCAAAACTGAGCGCTGCACCTCTCAGAGCTTTCCTGGAGAAGCAACCCAAAACTGTTGAGCGCGTTCAGGCATCGACATGCATGCGGCACTCAAATGTGGAAGGCAGGCATTACATGAGGCTTCCTCTCTGCCCTCCTTGATCAAGGCTGCTGAGGCAAGCGCTGATCTGGCAAGATCTAGTGTGATAACATATGGCGCAGTGACTCAGGCACACTGCTTTAGAAATGCACGGCAATACAAGAGCCGTTGCCCTCTCACGTGGCCGGGCCTTAGCCTTGGCACGAACGTAAATTCATGCCAGCAACCATCAGTGTATGCCATGTATAAAAGGCCAATCATGACTGAAGTATATATAAATGCATGGCTGAATGTCTACAGAACAAGGCAAAAAGTCTACTCACCTGTAGTCAGCTGTCTGCAGGTCAAAGTCCTGCTGCTCCAGGTTGAGTTTGACGCGATCCACTGGCTTCAACACAGCTTGCAGCTGGCCTGTGGCTGTCACATACACACCATCTACTTCCATAAAAGCATCATGCTCTGATCTGTATGCGCCTTTACGCAACACCAACCCACCCTGCACTAGCAAATGCACAATCCAGATGAACATGAAGACATGCGTGAAATGTACAAATGTTTGGTCACCATACAAACATGAATTGCACAGGCCCCATCAGGTTATGGACTGGAGGGTTTGCTGGCATCCTAAGGCGCACATGGCACCCCCAGTGTATGAGCAAACGGAGTATGGCAACCAATGAATATGCAGTAGTACAACCTGGAAGGGACATGCAGTGGGCAGATGCATTGGGTCACCCACTCCCATGCATCCCAGGACACAATCATGCAAGAAGAAAACACAAATGAAGCCAAATAATGCCACATGACCATTTAATTTCGCCTTTCAAGACCCACCTGGACATCAAGAACCTCATCCTGGCCAGATGATAGTGCAGTAAGTTGGAAAGCCACAGTGCCTTGACCCTGATCAAGTACTGGCATCACATGGCTGCTTGTGTTGGGCTGTGACAAGCTCCAGCTGCCCTTAAAGATGCCGGAAATATTGCTAGGGAAAGCAGCATTGCTGTTACTGATGCTTGGGAGTCTGGCTGGAGACAGACTGGCCTCAAAAGCCTGCAAGACTTTGTTTTGTCAGGAAAATGTCGCGCACATTACTGGCCTGTACCAGCACAATACTGTACAAGCAACAGAGGACAGCAGCAACAAGAGACCTGAGACTTCAAAGCCCTCTCGACAGGCAGCGGAGCGTATTCCTGGCCAGCTTCAACTTTACTTGAGGAGAGTATGAAAGCAAACAAGCACAGGCAAACCCGCTGAAGGTTTTGGGGGCAGCTCAAGCGTTGTCGTCTCTCACGGGGGGACATCGTGGGTCAAAAATGCCACTACACACACGGTTCTTAACAGGTAGAGTACGCGCTATGCCATCGCAGCTGGTGCTTGTGCGATGCCCTCTTGTCTGTGCACAAGTCAGCTGACCTAAAATGCGATTTAGGCACGCGGCAATTTCAAACAGAGTGACAAAGCAAGCTGCGCACTGCGCCTCAATACGTGTCGATTGCACCTCACATTTGCTCCTGCTGTTCAACACCGTGGTGAACAACACCTTTATCACACCTGTATCATGTCGAACAGAGTCACGGAAAACGAATTGGCCTGTTTCACGCTATCCGTCACATTAGGCTCCTTAGTAGATTGGATATACACTAATCTGCAGAGAATCGACCTGAGTGAGCTGTACGTCACAATAGATTAGCGTGGCACGGGTGTGCTTTGTTGCAGGGAGAACATGAGCATCTGTACAAATGCTCAGCTGCCGGCAGGCTCAGCACTCAATGATCCATTGATTGCAATGTTTGCAAATTGCTGCTGTGTATCAGCATAACAGAACAACGTCCTGCATGTGACACTACCAGTGCGTGGATGTGGAAATGCCATGGTACACAATCAATTTGCATGCATACACAGCTGCATCAATGCCCATGCCCAAACATGTCTTAATCATAGCCTTTTAGGATCGAACACCAAATCGCAGGATCACGTAATACTTTGATGGCTGTGCTAGCGCTAGCAGAAGGGCATCTGCACCATTACCACTTGGCAACACAACGTCATACATAAGTGACATGCCGAAGAAAAAGAGGAGATGGCTCTCGATTGTGCGTATACCAGCTGACTGTGTGAGTCGCACACTCAAATGCCTGTCAAAGGTGTGTGACATGGAAGAGCCAGCACACGATAGCAGCGGAAATATCAGGTCCACTTTGGCCTTGCTGGTCTCTTGATGAAGCATTGCAGCCATGCTTGCAGTTCAGAATGAGCAGATGAGTCAGACCCGTTGCCCTCATGTGTTGAAAGTATGGGTCATACATTCCTGTTGTTCTTTTGATCTCGAGAAGCCTTCTGACATGATGTATCAGTAATGAAGAGTGCTGTACACTGTTATCCATGTAAGCTGCAACAAACAGAAACGTTGCGCATCATGTCAACCTAAGCCATGCATATGACCTTGTATGCATGCAATCTGATGCAATTTTAGGAAAGGGCAGAGAAAGCATACCAGAAAAACAGAGACGCTGGGTGCTAGCCCCTCAGCTAACAGAAGCTGGTGACCTCCATAATCATCTTCATCAATCCTGCAGCGGCAAGCTGTGTAGAGCCCAAACGTACATCACAGCTTTGTACATTTGTGTCATTGTGATAGGGAGATTGTAAGACTATTGATACTGACCCTTGCCGCTTGTACCAAGCAAAGATTGCAAGAGCTCCAATTGCCAGAAACCTGCATTGCATGCACAAGATGCGTCAATTGAGAATCACCGGGCCATTATTACCCTGAGCATGAACAGCTGGACTACATATGAAGGGTTGAGCAGTGAACCTACGCAACGAAGCCAACCCAGCCTGTCACTGGCACAACGCCCCACACAAAGCCAATGAGGAAAGATAAAGCCTGTCTAAGCCAGTGGATGGTGTCAAGGAGGTCATCCTACATTACAGCATATTAGTCACTCTCTGCTGTGTTACATCTTGAAGTCAGATCAAGAGCCCATTGCCAATATGCTTGTCTGCTATGACATACTGCACACCTTAGGCCACCTGAAAGACGCGGGGTGCGCAGCAAAAGCTTGACGATAAGTTGCTGTGAGACGGTGGAACGGATTGGCCGGCATGCTCACGTTTTCAAAACGGCAGTCATGATGACGAGAAGTGCATAACGAAACTGATTTTGATCGGCTAAGCCAATGCTGACAACACCATGCGTATCTGAAGCATGATTTGCTCTTCGGCCAATGTCATAAGCCTGCAGACACCCACAGACAGGGCTTGAAGCCAGCTGGAGCCCTAAGAGACCCTATGTTCCAAACGATTGTGACAACAGCTCTGCAATGCACACTGCAATTTCAATTCGCTGATCGCTCGTCAGCATGCAATAGTCAAGTTCCTCAACTTTGGCGATGCTGCAACGACCATGTTGTAAAACATCACGAGTACTCAGCTGGTGTCTGGACGGATGGGGATCCAAGGACTGCTACCTGTTCTAAAGCCTATCACCAACACCGTCCACGTCAGCAACTACCGAGGTCAAAAGGTTGCTGTTGATGCTTATTGCTGGTTACACAAGGCGGCATACTGCTGCGCGGAGGAGATCTGCGAGGGCAAATTCACAGACAAGTACACATGCTTAAGGCCAGCTTCTCCATTTTCCAACGTCATGCCTGCATCCAATCGTCTTGTTGCTGCGCAGGCATGTGCAGTACTGCATGCAAAAGGTGCAGATGCTGCAGCATTGTGGCGTTCAGCCTATCATTGTGTTTGACGGAGGCAGGCTCCCCATGAAAGCAGCTGAGGAGGGGTCTCGTAGCAGGTGCGCTCAATTTTGCATGGCATGGAAGGCATTAATGCCAAAATGAAATGCTAGAATGAGATGAAATGCTAAACTAAGGTGAATGCTAGAACGCCGTGCGCTGCAGCGGGGTCAAACTTGTTTGCCTTTGCTCTCCTTAATCAGTGGTACTGTTTCTGCACTAGCAAGCTCAGAGACTGGTGTGCAGAGCTAGAAAAGAAAACAAGGACAAAGCAGCAGCTCATGTCAAGGCCGGAAATAAGCAGGCTGCTTATGAATGCTATCAGAGAGCAGTGGACATCTCACCAGGCACTGCAAATGACTTTGCCAAGGTATGTAAGCAAGACAAGCTAGAGCTTCAGATCAGTGGAACATCAGCACTTGGATCTCAATCCCTGAATTGTCCTTGGTTCAGACTTGGCCAACAGCAAACATGCCTTTTCCAGATGCACATCCCATGGCAACCATGCAGTACAGTTCGAATGCATTTGCTTTAGTTAGGCTCGCTTCTTGCAGTACAGAGGCTGACCTTGACATATGCTGTAGGCATTGAAGGCTGCAGGCGTGGAGTTCATTGTTGCCCCATTTGAGGCCGATGCCCAGATGGCCTACCTTGCTGTTAATGGCTTGGTACACTCTGTCATCACTGAAGACTCTGATTTGCTTCCTTATGGATGTCCCAGGGTAAGCTGCACTTTATTGCCAATCCAAACAGCACTCACAGGAGACAGGAGTCCTTTGCTGATACACCAGTCAGTCCTGCTCATGTTCTGGGTCCTCAGTCTTTAGCATTGCTACAAGTCTTGCATGGTCAGCTGCTGTGCGCTATGCTAGACAAATAGGTACCTTTTGTTGCAAGTGTCTTATGTGACCCAATTTGTGCTAAGCTGACATGCACCAATATGGTGAACAGCTATCTGGTCCTAATGCGTAACTCATGGGGTTGCTATGTTATAAAATGCAATCACCAGAGCTTGATGCATCCCAAGGCTAGAACTGACAGCATGTGTAGACTGCATGGAAGCCCAATGCATGCACTTGTCGGCTTTGCAAACACGCTGTAAGTGGTGTCAGCTGCACAGGTCCTGTTCAAGATGGACAAGGCAGGGGAGGGGCAAGAGATTGTGGCTGCAGACTTGGCACAGAACAGGGAGCCCAGCTTCATCGGCTTCACACAGCAGATGTTTCTCGAGGTGAAACCCAGGTCAACTGGCTAAAGTCGCACCTGTTGCACTGACGCCTTGCAACAACGACCTACAGCTACTGGCACTGCTCTCTTGTTTGCTATGTTTTGTTGGGGTCATGAAACACCTCAATCTCTTGTGCACTCCTGCCATTGTGCCCTGCAACGACACCCTGCTGCTCTGATACTGTGCTTTCATCTGCTGTGTTGTTTTGGGTCACACAACCCCTTGTATTCCTGGGCTGTCCCTTGGCTTTCATGGCTCAGACAGACTCTGCTCAGAGGTCACGGATCGTCTGTGAGTGTGACTCGCCTGCATGTCTGTGCAGATGTGCATCTTTGCTGGATGTGACTTTCTGAAGGCCTTGCCTGGCATTGGCATGAAAAAGGCACATCAACATGTGAAGCGCCTCAAGGCTCATCGCAAGGTACAAAATTGGCATTTGTACTGTGCTGCATATGCTTTTGTGCAGCGTGGATGCAAAGGCACAGCCAGCGTCCAAGGGAAGCTGCACTGGGGTTTTAGATGCGTTAAACAGTCAGGGTGCACCATCAGGGAGTGGATCATAACAGAGTGTGTCCTGCTTCAATGATGCAATTCTCATTCTCTCAAAGCATGTCAGTAAGAAGAGTCCAAGCTGTCTGCATCGATTTCACTGCCACGAAAAGCCATGCAGATGATGGGTCGAGATTGGCTCAAACCTTGCAACTCTGCAACATCTAAGCATGCAACAAGCTGAGTTCTCCATTGGTGCAAGGCAAATGCCAGATGCATGACAATCATACTTCTTGGTCATGCTTAGCCTCTGGATTAGAGATGGTTGCATATGTTGCGCACGATAGACTGCTCTGGAGAAACAAGACTTGTCCTGCACATACCTAGCTCATCATGAGCTGGAAAGCATTGTCATTTTTATTATGTCATTGTTATCAATCTTATCTGATCATATTATATTGCTAATATATATATGTTTCGCAGGTATGCAAGAGCCTACGCTTCAGTGGGGTGTCTGTGCCGCGTGACTATGAGCAGGGCTTCCAGCGTGCCCTGTGGACCTTCCAGCACCAGAGGGTGTGGTGCCCCCAGCGCAAGCAGCTGGTGCACCTGCGCCCTCTGCCCCAGGGAGGCTTGGCTGCCGGTAGGTGCTAGAGAAAAGGAAAGAAAAGAAAAGAAAAGAAAAAATAATGAAAAAATACGCCTTCTGGCGTCAATTTCATGAGAAGCCAAGTATCATACCGGGCTGCCCAGGAAGTCATAGGTGTTCCCCATCAAGCAGCACGATGTTGCAGCAAATGACTGTCAGAACTATCGTAGCAATCTGCATTAAAGGGGTACTCAGGACCAAATAGAAAGGACCATAATGGGAGCCTCCTCAGGCAGCAGCCCGGGGCTCAGGACCGACTGGTCTGCAGAGACAAGACTTGCCCTGCACATATCTAGCTCATCATATCTGGACAGCGTAAACACCAGGATGATCAACAACATGCAGCACAGACCCTTCTGCATGACTACTGTGCTGAGCCCTTTTCTCTGACCAGTATGATGGGGAGCTCAATCATCTGGATGTGGGCAGTTGGCAGCCCACACGATTCCGCCAATACATGCACTGTGCTGCCAGGTGGTTGTGTCCAGCTGCTGGGAGTGCTGAGCTTGAAAGCGGCAACAGCAAATGCTTTTTCTGGTTGTAATGACTGACACCTAGTTGCTCTTGTGCAGTCGATGCTGTACTGGGCGCTTTAGCTGATGGAGACACTGACCATGATTTCTTGGGCCCAGTGCAACCAGATGCAGTCATGCAGAAAGTGGCTGAAGGTACACAACCTGTTCTTGATACATGTGATACACGTCTTGATATATGTACAGCACCTGCCCTGAAATGCCTGCAACAGATGTAAAGCTTATGCGTCATGGCACGGCAAAGCTGCCCTTGCTGCATTGGCCATACTATAGCGCAGTCCCCTTTGCCTGTCGTGCCTGATATGGAGAGTTCAAGCTCTTTTCAATCCCACAACATCTACCCTAATTCACAAACGTCCTTCCTACGCTGGAAGTCCAAACTCAGAAACGCCTGGGGACAGCAAAAACGTGTTTCTACATTGTGGAGATGTTTTAGTAAGTATAGCATTGGGGTTTGCTCCGGGCTGCGGCCTTAGGAGGCTCCCTTTATGATCGCTGAAAAGCGTAAACATTTCTTTTCTTTTCTGGCATTGGGGTTTGCTTTGCAGGTGAGCTTGACCCTATTACCTTGAGGCCCTTCCCACAGCCAATCGTCCAGATTCCTGCTCAGGTCAGCCCCTTGGAGAGCAGCAGCAGCCAGAACCAGATGAGACCGTGGCGACCACAGCGGCACAGCTTTGATGGCAAGCTCTCAGGTGGGAACTGCTGGAACTGTCAGGACATCTGATGCAAATGGTGACATGTGAAAGCTGTGCAAAACTGGCAAATTAGGATAGGTTGCGCTCCACTACCTGGGCAGCCCGGTATAATACTTGGCTTCTCATTAAATTGACCCCGAAAGGCATAGTCTTTTCTTTCCTTTTCTTGCGCTCCACTACAGTGAAGTCCAAAAGCTACTTGCAGCATGGCAAGGGTCTCCTTGTCAGCACCGGACCTATGTGCATCACAAAGTCTTTGGATGCGCTGGTCACCATTGCTGGCTCACTGTGTTGGCAGTGAGTGTGCAACAGGTGTATACAGCCTAGGCTTGAGGAGGGTGATGCTGTAATGCAATGCCATGTGGCTGATGCAGCGCATGACTAAGCTGCTTGATGCTGGGCATTGATCAGCAGCCAGCACATGGCGCTGGCATGCATCTGCTGAGCCTCTGTTCAGAATTCGTTCCATGTCTCACTGTTATGTTCTGTCTCTGAGCATCCAGTGCCCCTCAAGCAGTGCTGTCTAAAACATTGTATAGTCACACTTGTGTCTTCTACAAGCGCCACATCCTCATGCAGCCACTCCTGCAACACACACCAGCAGTCAGCACACAGCATGTGTCTTGCACATCAAGTGTTGCAACAGCAGCCTTATAGCAGCGTGCTGAGACAGGAAGCTGTGTGCAGGTGGCAAGAGACCTCTGACGTTGCCTGTTCAGGCCAACGGCATTGCCAGCTACTTCCCCACCCTGCCTAGTAATGGGCAGGCTTCAAAGCAGTTCAGCGCCCCCCGGCCTGCCAGCAGGGTGGCCCCCTCACAAACCCCTTTCAGACATTCATGCCTTGGGAAACGCAGCAATGCTGATGCTGCACAGACAGACGAGCTGCAGCCTGCAACTTCAGGTGAGCAGGCTCATTGGTCTGGTGACACATATTACTGGCAGGTTGACTGCATGCTGACATCATGTTGTGCTTGCATAACCTTTGACTTTACACATCCTTCCACATCTTTGCGACGACATCCTTCCAGATGCAAACTTATGACCACCACAGCGGCACAAATGCGCAGCACCTTGCCCTGCTTGTCCACTGTACGTGCTTGCAAAAGCAGCCATAGATACCGCTGAACGCACCACTTTGTTGCCAGCCACTCTGCCAACAAAATGGCAACCGCTTTTCTCCTTCTTTGGCCACCTTTTCCAAAACCATGGGATGTTTTTGCCCAAAACCCTGTGTTATATTTTCGCCTTCATTTACCAACTGCATGTTGCTTCAGCCACGCAGGCTAGTGCTCACACAGCACTTGTTGTTATTATTATCATTATCATTATCATCGTTCTTCTTTTGTACTTACACTGCCTCAATGGTGTGCCCATCATGCATGCAGGCCGCTTCAGCCATGCAACCTCCCCAGCTGGCAAAGCCTCACGCCATCTCTCCGGCTGCGGCTCCCAACCTGAGCTCCCCCAGCACGCGTTTGCCCATTTTGCTGCTGGCAAGCTCCCCACCTCAAACCCACCCAGCAGGCCTGCCAGGAGTCCCACACCAGATGAGACAGACAGCCCCCTTGCTGGTGCCGACAGCAACAGCAGCGCTGCTCTTTCCAATCTGTTGGCAAGGAGCCGTGAACCTGATCGGACAGATAGCCCAACACCGCGCGCCAACAGCAGCTGCAGTGCCGCGCTCGCCAATCTGCTTGCTAGAAGCCGCATGTCCACACATACAGATGTGCCTGCTGCTGCTGCTGCTACAGCTGCTGGCATCAGCAACAATGACAGTCAGTCAGGCAGGCTTGCAAGGAGTCAAACACCTGAAGGGACAGACAGTCCTGCTGCTACAGCTGGCAGTGTCAGTGATCTGGGCTCATCCAACAGGATCCAGCATGCCTTCAACATCTTTGCTGCAGGCAAGGGCAGCGCCCCTCAAGCCTCCTCAAGCAGGCTTGCTGACAAAAACACCACCGACCAGTCAGACCGTCCTGCTGCTGCCAGCAATGCACAAGTAGCTGAGCTGGCAAAAGCTGAGCAAAGCCCTGCTGGTGGCAGATCAGCAGATGATGCTGAGGGGCCTGCTGTGCAGCCTAGAGCAGATGTTGGTGATGCTGTTGGCGCAAGTGCGAGTGCTGACTTCTACAGCACAAGCCCTGGAGGTTTGGATTCCAATGACAGCCCTCCTGCTGCACAGCTGCCTTCAAACAGCACCTCTTCCCCTTTCAAGCAAGGCAGGGCCCCTTCAGGGCACCTTGTCTCCCCCTTCAAGGACGCCAGCAGAGCACCTTGGGAGCAGCAATGCAGTGTAGACAGGCCAGCCAGGCGGAAAGTCAGCGCCCACTTTGGCTCTTTGCCAAAGCGGCTGAAAAGTGTGGAGGCAGACACTCTGCCCAGTGATGCCAATCCATTTGGGGTGTTAGGTGGACTCATGAGCAAGCTGAAACCTCACAGTCCGCCCAGTGAGCTGGACAGCTCAACCCACGAGGATTTCGACATTGATTTGGAAACCAATGAGGATGGCACTGATTATTGCATGCAAGAAGAGGAAGAAGGTGCTGGGGTGGACAGAGATGCAAGCAGCATGGCAGAGCAGAACGGTGTCAGCAGCATGCATCATGACCCAATCGCAGGACTAAATCACATACAACCCTTTGCAAGCATTGCCAATGTGGCTGTTAACAATGTCAAAGCTGCCTCTTTGCAGAAGTTTGGCATGCGGCCACAAAACGCAGCTAAGAAAGGGCAAGACCATGCTTTGTTGCAACCCTTTGCACCACCAAGGCGCTGCAATGCTTCTCAGGTAGTGCAACGGCAAGCTACCGGCAGCAAGTGCCAAGCTGATGGCAAGCTTCTTGCCTTGCAGCACTTTGTTTGCAATGCTTATGAATGAACAATGAATATGTGTTTCTTGGACAATAGCTGTGTGATAGCTTAGAAAGTGCCTATTTTGATAGTGTAGAGCTCCCCGCAATCAGCTGACTGCGCAACATGTGATCTTGTTCTGCCCCGTGGTGTTGTTATGTGATCTGATGTACGCAGTTTAGTACTCATTGCAATCAGACGCTTGCACACTGAAGTACTCACTGTCACCTCTGACATATACATTGTACGCCTGCACCGTGACTGAATTTTTGAAAGCAAGGGCTGCAATGTACTGAAACCAATTCAATCATTGACTTGTAGCACAAAATTTGTTCACCAATGCACATCATACGTTGGAGTGCGTTTCCACACAGCAACTACAAAACACATGCATTCTAGATGAATCTAAGCCTCTTCTTCCTCACCATAGGCTGGCATCTTCTTCTTGTTGTCAATGATGTATATGTCACTTTTTTGTATGCCTTTGTCCTTACTGTAAGTCTTGAGGATAAAGTCTGCTGCTTTGTCTAGGAAGTCTCCTTGTACATCTATCTGATCCTTCTCTGTGGGAGACTTTGTGATGGCCGCCCCACTGGCAAACTTTTTGCCGAACAGCTTTGACGCATCAGCAAGCTTTATGCCAAAAGTGTCCAGGCCAGATATCGTGGTAACACATTTTTTCTTATTGCGTGTGTTTCGTTCCAGCACTACTTCTGGCTTTGACTTCTTCTTTACTTTGCCACCAGGCAGTTTCTTCTCTATTTGCTGTCCAGGGGCCTCTGAGACTTTCAGATCAGCCACCTGCCCTTCAACGCCTGATTCCTGTGAGGCTTTCCATTTCTTGTACTCGTCACAGTCCTTGGGCAAGAATTCGTTAAACTCGGCTGGAACGCCTGTGATAGGGTCGTACTCAACCACCTGTGGAGCTGGAGGAGTCTGCTGCGTTGCAACTGCAGCTGCCATGCTCGACAACGACTGATTTGTAATCTGACACAGGCTCAGCAGAGATAGCACGACTCGCAGCGATTACAGGAGATATGGAATGGGACGAAGGACTAGCCAACCACACCACCAAGGCAACATGCAGCAAGGACAAGCAGGCAGCAAGCAGACCTAATGGTCAACCTTCTTCTTGAGCAGCTTCCTAGTCGCATTCAGACGATTTGATTTCAAGCTTCAAGCCTGGAGCGGCAAGGGGGCAATTCTCGCAAATGAAGACAGCTCGTGCAGCTATTTTTGATACTGTCAGCGCAGGGTCGCATTTCGTCTTGCCTGCGTGAAGCCTGCGACGATCTCCAACATCCCATCACACCTACAGGGCGTACGTGCGGCTCTTGGTCAGGAGACCTTACTTTCAGCCGGCTTCAACTTCTGGCAACGGTTCCATCTGTGACAAAGTAGCGCGCACGCCTGTGGCATCATCGGCCTGCTTGCCAGCTCGATACCGCCTTGATCAGACTTCCGGGCAAGGCGTCCGGCTGCAGGCCGATAATGTTTTGCGGGCCGGTCTGGGCGCTTCTCAAAAAACCTTAGAGCTTGAGAGAAGTGCCAGCCTGCGAACTAAATACCTGACGCCGGTTTCCTCGGAGTCGATTCTGGACCGTTCCTGAGGCAGATGTTTGGTAGTTCCATGTAAAACATGCCAGCCGCGCGAGCTGGTCCGCAGCCTTGGCTGATGTAACTTGAGCACTCGTGCCAGAGGAACTGCAGGGTCTTTCAGCCTTTGAAGCACCAACACCTGACAGAATGAGCACTGTAGAACTCAAGCGCCGAAAGTCAAAGCGCCTACAGAGCAAAGGCCTTCAGAGCACAGATGCTTCCCACACCAGACCAAATGTCAATAGTGACAAGGGACAAGCTGGCAGCACCAGGACAAATGGCAGCCATGATCAACCAAGGCCTCGGCAAGGAAGCATTATCTGGTGCTGCAGCATGGCTCTTGTCCTGCTTGCTGCCTTAGCGGTTGGCACTAGCAAGCTTGGGGTCTTGGACCGCCAGTCAGCAGTCAACCTGCCTTCAGCAACAAGTGAGTGCTATGCTGTAGCCTTGAAGCTGCTTCGATGCCATATTGAGTACAAAACACACCATGTAGCCAGCCATTTTGCATGCAGTTGTCTTCTTTACAATGTGCATGTCAAAGTATGAAGTCATGCATCTTTCAAATCACAGACTTTGTTTGGAGACAGAGAGCTGCAATGGTTCCACCGGCCTCCTGAAGAGTGATCTGGCTGCTCATCATGTCACAACATAGTCAGCTTCAAACTTCATAGGAAACAACAACTAGCTCAATCAAGACTGCCTGTGACTTGCAGATGAATCCCCAGCTAGCCAGTCACTGAATATTACAGATCCGCAGCCTGAAGCGGAAAGCATCAACAAAATACAAGGTATCTTTCCCAAGGGCTGTCGGTGGAGGGACATCCAGCATGAAGGGCAGGCGAAGAAGTTTTGGGCAAAGGAAGAGTATGAGTACTGGCATGGTGATGTCAAGCAATGGAAGCCTGAGATGCCTCAGACCTGTGCTGTTAGAGGCGCACCAGCAAAGGAAGGGTAGGTCTTACGTGGCAGTAAGCTGCACTCACATGAGTCACATGGCAGCAGGCTGAACTCACATGGCTCACATGGCAGCAAGCTGTATTCACATGGCTCACATGGCAGCGAGCTGTACTAACATGTCTCATATGGCTTACATGACAGGCAAGCTATTGTTTGCCCTTGAAATTGTGCCAGCTGCTGATCATACCCACTGCCACATATATTGCCATGCACCGTAACCATGGCAAGCTGATACCATCTGCCGTGCATTGTGTGTCCTTGCTGAGTGACAGGTGCCTTGCAAGCTGTGTGCAGACACTGGGTTTTCTTTGTCTGACTGTGACTGCTTGCGTGCAGGTATGCCTGGCTCAATGGTACCCCCAGAACAGAGGTGGAATGCGCTGCAACCCACTGCATATACCGCAACTTGTGGTAAGCGTCAATCAACATATTGCTGAGTGTTTACTGTCTTTTCAGTTCTATTAACGTATTTTCCCAATTTATTCTCATTTCTTTTCTGTGCCATTTATGAGTCTCATGTCATCTATGAAAATGTATGCAACTTTGCAGACACGCTGACTGGGCTACTGCCATTTGTCAAATTGCCCTCAAACTTGCACACAAGCTCACAGGCATGATGCGTAAACTTTAACAAGGTGTTCATGACATTCAACAACAGCAGCTGCACTTGCTGTGGACAACCTCAACTGCTGCATCCTGACACACGTCAAGCACAGCAGCTCAACTTTCCAGGACAGCCTAACAGACAGCTTTAGTCTGATTGACAATCTACATCCACACACACACCCACAACCTTTGGCACTTGAGATTACACTGGCTTGTGCTGTGAAAACTACAACTAAACTTGAGCAGGACCTAATGTCCTTGTCTGTTGACTCCCCTGAATCCTCAAAACCGGAAATGTAGGTAGATTGATTGAGGTAGATCAATTGTAGGTTGATTGATTGTTGTATAGGTACAACAACGGCCGCTTCTACCTTTTGGTAGACGGGCCGGCTGCAGTGGCACCCTGGAAGATGACCAGAAACCAGGATTTGAATGTGGTGCATGTGGACGACGCCAACCAATGGGCGGCGCCTTTAGACGCAAAAGTGGTCTCTGGAGACACCCTCATCTTCGATTTTGTCTACTTCCTGCACCCGGTGAGCTGTCTAGCTCACAAAGGCATGTTGTAGTGCGTGAAATGCCATTGTTGTGCCATTGGAGATCAGCTACTTGACGACATGGGACGTTGTTAACATGCAGCAGATACAGTCTGATGGCCTTGCGCACCATGCTAGCAAAAACATCAGCCATGATATGACTCTGCCTGTGCCATTCATCAGAAGTGCATCCAGTGTCAACCCCCTGTCTGGCCATTTATCTGCAGCTAGCTGTGTTGCCAATCATGGTGTCATCGATGTTTGGCAGTATTTTCAAATACTCTCTGCTACTAAAAACAAACGTCTTGGGATTTGGGAGACAAAATCTTGGGATTTGCAAATCTGGCTGCCCTGCAGACCGCCATTGGGCACTGGTCAGAGATGATGTTTCCCCTCTTCAGCATCCTCAGACTGGAACCTGCCTTCAAGCGGCCAGCAACCCAGTTCATGCTGCTCCACCTGAAGAGGGTTCACCTGATGGAGTGGGCCCGAGCAGTCATGTCAGTGGCCCTTGGTGTGAAGGTGCATGAAGACCTGCCTCCTATGCTGATGCAGCAGGAATCTGATAGCGTATGGACTCAAATACGTAAGCTTTCTGCGACATGGTGCATGACTACATGACTAATCTAGAGTCGTGGAGAAGCTGCATGAGAAGCTGCAGGCTGTGCTGATGGAACATAATTGTCATAGCATGCACACTGGACTACATAAGGCCTGATGCCTCCCATATCTGTCCAATAGACAGTTACAGGCAGTTGGATCGATCGCCCGGCATGATGCCTTTCATGTCTGTCTCATGGACAGTCATAGGCAGTTGAGTCATTTGGCCTGCATGAACGAAAACTGTGCACGTGCCTTGTTTGAGCCTATGTAGCCATAATGCCTGCATTCACATGTACACCTGGCTTGGGCTTGCCACACACACACAGGCTGGCTGAAAGCATCTCGCATTGTTTACATGTGTTCCTGACACCACTTTGTCTGACATCAACAAGCCTTCTGACAACCAGCAAGTGACAAGCTGCCATATCAATGCAGTGAGCTTGCAGTGCCAGTAGTCTGATGGATGCGTCTCTACCCTCATGGCCTTTGTTGCCTTCACAAAGCTGTCATAGTAGTGCTGTGCATTGGGTAGTGTAGCGGCTTGACGCTGCACATGGACCTAACTGCTGAGCACCTGCTTCAGTGCTGCTGTTGTAAGGGCGAGAGCCTCACCTGCGGTCGCCTGAGAAGAGGCCGTGCTGACTCACTGGGTTGTCATAGTTTGTGGATGGCAATGTTTAGCACTGCATACCATTTGGAAAGGACAAGGGGAATAAGGATTAGATTCAAGCAGCACATTCTGTTTCCCCTATGTACACGAAGTCCTGACCCCTGCCAATGCGCTGTATGCTTGGTTGAGGACGCACGGATGATTGATGGTGCACGTCTGATTGATGGTGCACGTCTGATTGATGGTGCATGTGTGATTGGTGGTGCATGTCTGATTGATGGTGCATGCTTGCTGTGGTGCAGCCTCGCCACTGGAGGGGTATGAGCCACATGAGTGGGTCTCCTTTGAGAGGGCGCTGGTGGTGAGGGACATCTTCACAGGGGGAGTGCGCACCTTCCTGTCCACAGAAGATGCACAAGCCTTCCGGGCCTCCATGTATAAACAGTATAGTAAGTTACAGCGTACTTACCTACTAGCAAGCCACAGTACAGCAAGCTGCCTTGAGTGTAACTTAGGGGTTGCAAAGGGGTGTCAATACACATACGACATGGATTTCTGTTTTGGATTTATGATTATTCAAATCTGCTGTGGCAGCAAGTCAGTATACAGCACAAAACAAGCCAAGCCTCCTGGCAACAGCCCAGTGAATGCTGCTCATATCAGCCCACTTCTAAACAAAGGCTGCTCACATTAGCCCACTTGTAAATGAAGGCTGCTCACATCTGCCCATTTCCTAATGAAAGCTACTCACGTCTTTGTGTGTTTGCAGACTTGCCAGCTCCTGAGTCTGGGAGGCCTGTGCCACGAGTGATCACCTTCCAGCGCAAACGCGCCAACAGACGAGTCATCAATGAGGACCAGCTTGTGCGCATGCTGCGAGAATTTGCTGAGGTGACTTGTCACCCTAGCTGCTGCTGTCTGTCCTGCTTTCCTGTTTTGACCTTCTGTTATGTCTTTGCGTGCTGTTACCACCTCACTGCAGTGATGCCAAGTCCTTTCTGGGCTCAAAAAAATTGATGCAAAGGATCTGCATTGACCGTCGCAATCGGCATGATGTCAGTTGACCAGTAAGACATAGGCAGGCCGCAGCTGTCAGTCTCAACAAGCATCTCAGCAGTGTCACTGCCAAAGCAGCCCAATACATGTCCCTTGTATTGTCCCATACTCCCTGCCCAGAATTCTGGTGCAGGTGCGAGCCTGGGCAGCCTGGTATAATACTTGGCTTCTCATTGAACTGACGCCGAAAGGCGTAGTATTTTTTTTATCTTTTCTCACTGCCGAAACAGCCCAACACATGTCCCATGTGTTGTGCCATGCCCCATACCCCTGCAAAAACAATTGCTGCAGGTGCGAGTTGTAGAGTTCAACACAAGCACCTCCTTCCATGAGCAGCTGCAAGTGATATCTGGCACCGGCGTCTTCATCTCTGTACACACTTCCAATCTGGCCAATGCCCAGTTTCTGCCCCCTGGGGCTGCTGTCTTTGAGATCATTCAGCGCAACTGGGTATGGGAGAACCTGGACAGATCCTTCCAGGTAGCCCAAACCCTACATCCTTACAACAGTCACATTAGCATGCCTCACCCCAATCAGATGTGCACATGATCGTGTCTCACTGCAATGAACTATTGCTTTTTTGTGTTTGGACACACATGCAGAGTGACAGGGCAGAGCATGCATACTGTGGTATGGTTGATATTTGCTTACCTGCTGCATTTTGTGATTGAAAATCAGCCGTTAATGCTGTTTGAATGGCACTGACTAATGACTCAACTAATAGAATTTACATCATCTACATTCAATGCAATATTGGTCAAGCCCACTGCGTTCAAGCCAAAATCAACAGAATTTGACATTGTGTTGGTGCCAGTCTTGCTTGCGGTGCAGATACAGACCTAGATGTTTCAACATGACCCATTCACCTGCTCCATGTTGTGATTGTAAACCAGCCCCAAATCAACTTGCTTACAGTCAATGCAGTTCTGATCAAGCCCACTTCATTCAAGCCAAGTTGAAGTTTATGGTCAGCAGGGTATGAAGCCAATCTTGGTTGCAGTGCAGATACAGACGGAGATGATGGGTGACATCCACCATTACGCATGGCGGGCAAGGCACCGCAACCAGACTGTCTACATCAACAAGCGCGACAGCGAGCGCTTTGGTGACTGGACCTCTCAGCAGTGTGCAGTACGTCATTCACTCAGCCCTTCACTCCCACAATCACTCATTCGTTCACTCACCCCCTTTTTTGCTCACTCACTGTCTCATTCACTCACTCATGCAGACTCACGTACTCAATTGAACGCTTAGTGCGTTGATTCACTCTTTCAGTCTCTTTCTCATTCGCTCACCCACTCACTCACCCGCTCACTCACTCACCCACTCACTTACTGACCCAATCACTCACTCACTCACCCACTCACCCACTCACTCACTCACTCGCTCGCTCGCTTTCTCAGACAAACTTGCAATCTGCTGACTTCTGAGTTGCCTGTGTACAGACTGAGGATTGCGTGGAAGCGCACACGAATGTCGACGTCGTGGTCAACGTGAATGAGTTCAGAGCGCTTCTGAAGGACCGGCTGCCTCACGTGTGGGCTGGCGAGTCTGTGTCTGAAGCTGCCATCCCCTGGCCTGAGGTGTAACCACATGCTTACACAGTCATTACGCCAGGGATGCTGAACCCACCTCCTGGCCAGAGGTGTAGCCACATGTTTACACAGTCATGACGCCAGGGACACTGAACATCTTCTTCTGAGATGAGCCCAAGTGAAGGGTGCATGCTACACAGGCAGGATGCTAGATGCCTGCTTATGTGATCCTTATCCTTGGCAGAAATGTAGCTGAGTCAAAACAGCCATGGTGCCAGGAATGCCACAATACATCACTTTCTAGAATGCTGCAAAAATGGGAGTCTGGCTGAAAAAGGCAGAAATGATGCCAGTCTGACGCTGGAATAATATATTGTTTGTCTCCCTACTAGCAATCTAGACAGAACAAGATGATATGGCACTATTTCAGACACTAGGAGTGTGACTTGTCTACACATTTGAGATTGTCAGCAATGCTAGACACCAGAGCATATGTCCATTGAGGGTTTCACAGCAGCGTCAATGGGCATTTGGTCATGATGGTGTCTTTTGGGCAGCTGCAGATGGGGTCTGCTACTTGTAGGCAGCATGAGCAGTGTATATGTGTACAAGTCAGACTGCATTCAGACGGTCTAGAATGATTCAGAGATGCCCAGCCAGTTACAAAAGTCTAGTAGCACATCGCCCAACTGCTGCTGCTTAGGGATTTGATCTGACTGTGTCCAAAGGGAGTATGTCTTTCAATGAATGATCACACCAAATCACACCATTTTTGACATTCAGGGCTTGTACTGCTATTTACAGGAATGTACTGACTTCAGAAATTTAGTATGTTGGCTGTGACTGCGAGTATGGGTGGCCTTGTGTAGGCAGGTGCACACAATTGACCATTCATGAACAGAAATGCCTAATTCCTAGTGGTAAATCACGTGCATGCTCTTGCACATGGCAAATCTGTAACATGCCATGTGCCTTGCACCTGAATGTTTGGTGGCAGCGTTCATATAATGGCACCTCCTGATGGGCCCTGCCAGTGCTGTTATCTTGCTGTAACGAACCTGGACTGCGTGCCGCCTGCACTGCCCATTTCCTTCTGCATCCACAGATCAGAGCTGTCACACTATCAAACAGCCTGCATCACACCTGCTATCAGCACTGATCAGACATGTTCGCATGTATGCAAATTTGGCCTTAATTTGGCTTTAAAGCCTTGTTTGCTGCATGCCATCTGTCTTCTGGTGCACACGCCACCCCAAGGTGTGCATCATTGGACATGCCCCAACCTGCAGACCTTTGGACGCCTCATCTACGCTCGGTCATGCGGAGGGGACCCACGTGCGCGCGACTGTTGACTCAAGGTCTCGCGAACCTTGACTCACCTGTGCCGCCCAATTTCGGAAATTTCGATTCAACCCCAACTCGATTTCGGGAATTCCTGCGTCCCGACTGCCTTTTCCGTTCGTACGTACATACATACATACATACATACATACATACATACATACATACATACATACATACATACATACATACATACATACATACATACATACATACATACATACATACATACATACATACATACATACATA
>JAABUK010004284.1_pt1 | contig 23352 bp, 29 predicted proteins | sample 5559141 | NCBI WGS metagenome assembly JAABUK01 (sample SAMN10711869, study PRJNA513367) | rock metagenome | isolation source: Antarctica rocks | place: Antarctica: Victoria Land, Pudding Butte nord | collected 2016-01-03
GGCCTTCCTGTGTGCGGCTGAGGATGAGGGTGCGCTCGAACTCGGCGATGCCGGCGAAGACCGTCATGATCATCCGGCCGGACGGGCTTGTGGTATCGGCCCACGGCTCATCAAGCGACTGTAATCCCGCGCTCTTTTCGCGTCACCACCAGCACATCATCTTTGCGCAGCTGATCGAGCGGTTTCTCAAGCTTGGGGCGGTTGCGCGCGGCGCCCGAGATCTTCTCCTCGAACAGCTTCTCGCACCCAGCGGCGGACAGGCGTTGACTCTGGCCGGTCAGGGTTTGCTCATCCGTCGCGACCAGTGTTTGGCGGCCACGCTTGCGGCGCACGACATCTGGAGGCCACCTGCTCCGTCTGCTCGACACCGCCGGTGGCATCAGGTGGCGAGAAGGTAGGGGACGAAGAGGTCCTCCACGGTGAACCGCCGCCTGGTTAGGCCTTGCTCGTGATGGTAGCGCAGGATGGCGTCGAGCGCGGTGCGGTTGGCCTCTATGCCATAGGGCCACCAGTCCTCGCCCAGGACAGCTCGGTCCTCCTCGATGCGCTTGGTCAGCCACGGCACCATCATGGCCATGTTGTTGAAGGTCATTCCCCTCACGAACTGCTCCATGGTGGCGTCCTTGGCAGCGCAGAAACCCCGGTAGACAGCCTTGACGACCTCTGGATGCTCGTCAGCCAACTGCTTGCGGACCACCACCGTGTGCATGATCGGGAAGATGCCGGTGCGCCGGTAGTACTCACGCTCGGCCGCTTCGTAGTCCTCGAACAGGCGCCCGACCTTCGGCGACCTCTGCAGCACGCACTCGGGGATGTCCGCGGAGATCAGGGCATCGATCTCGCCCGCCTCGAGCTTCCTGCCCAGGTCGTCGTCCGGGGCGGCCCAGCTCACCTCGACATCGGCGGGATGCGGCTGCGGCACAAAATCGATCGGCTTCATGGGGAAGTCGATCCCGCCAACGATCCAGCGGCACTGGTCGGGCGTCACGCCATAGTCGTCCGACAGCATGCCCTTGGGCATCACCCCGGCGTCGTGGCCGTAGAGCGCCAGTTCGCCGATGGTCTTGCCGGCGAGGTCCTCCGCGCGCCTGATGCCGCTAGCCTTGTTGACGTAGATCGCCGAGTGCCGGAACGCGCGGTTCGGGAACACCGGGATGGCGAGAAACTCCGGGTTCACCTCCATGGCGCGCAGGAAGTATGTCATGCCCAGTTCCGACACGTCGAACGCCCGCTGCCGGATCATCCGCTCGAAGATCTCGGGGACGATGCGCGCGCTGTGGAAGCTGGCATCGACTCCGTCGATCTTGATCGTGCCATCGGCCAGTGCGCGCGTGCGGTCGTAGTTCCAGAAGGCGATGTCGAGTTTTAGGTCGCTCATGGTGCAGGCTCCTGCCCTTCGAGCCTGTTGGCCCTTGTTTGCGGCTGCCTACCTGAGGAGCATGAGCCCCCATGCAGCCGGCAACCTCACCCCGTCACCAGCCCGATCTGCGGACCTCATGGTTTCATGGCTTGGATATGGAACACGTTGACCGGCTGTTTTGCGAGTGGCGCAGCGGCAACCATTGCCTCCACCAGGTTCTCGCATTCGGATTCCCCGGTCGCCAACACCTCGCGAAACGAGCGGATGCGCGACAGAGACCACAGTATTGCGGCCAGGACGGGTGTGGGGAAGCTATCAAGGCGCTTCTTGCCTTTTGGATAGATCGGATATCCCAGCATTCTGATAAGGCCAAAGCTCGCATGGACACCGCGGGCGAGAACAAGGGTTTTGCCCCAAGAGGCGCCGCCGCCACGCCGTTGGCCGGCCACAGCCACGCTCTCGAACGCCACGCACATCGGAACATGACAGCGCAGCCAAAGCGGCATATCCTGTTCGTGCGAGGTTGGTATCCCGGCCTCGTTGAACAGATCGACCCAGCGCTGCTCGCTCATGATGGTCTTCTGGCCGCTACCGATGACTGCCTTGAGCCGCCCATCGCTGTTGATGAGGCCCCGAACGAACGGCATCCCAAAGGCAGAGCGCTCGACGCCGACAGCGTCGCGCAACCGCTCGGGGCGGAAGGTGTTGAACATGAACTGCACGCATTTGGCCGCGCTTCTTTGCAAGCTGGGCAGGACCGCGTCGGCCTGGTGATCGAGGAGCGTGACGATCAGGAGATCGTAGGGCGTGTCTTCGTCCAGCGCGTCGATGACGCGGACGCGGGCCCGTTTGCCGTTCACATCGATGATTCCTTCGTCCCGCTGTAACTGCTGCAGCCTGCCCGACCCGGGCCGAGCGATGACGGTGACATCGTGGTTGCCGGCGCAGGCCAGTTGAAAGGCGAAGATGCTGCCGATCTTGCCTGTGCCGAGAACAGCGATCTTCAGCGGCGACGCGGTCGTTTGTGCGGACATGATGGGTGCTGACCTCATCTACAGCATTGTCGCCGGCTTGCCGCGCAGCGACTGATATAGCAGGCCGGCCATCAGAAGCCCGTACGCGAGCGCGCCAGCCACGAAGAGCGGTTTTGCTCGCCTTGGGCTGAGCGCATTTGCGCCGGCGGCGATCATCGGGAGCGCCTGCATCGCATGAATGCCGAAGAAGTGCGGCACCCGAACGTCACCGCCCGTCATGTTCCAGCCGAACAACGGCAGGCGTGCATTCTCTCGCCCGATCGCATGGCGGCCTTGGGCGCTCATCAAGGCGCCGGTCCCACCGCCGAAGACAAACGTCATGAGCAAGGCCGCCACGGTCGCCTGGACCATGTTGCGGTCGGCGTGCTTGTCTGGTCGTTGCGCGATTTCCCAGGCCAGCGGCAGCACCGCGCCGATGAACAGAATGGCGAACGCGCCCATCACTGAGTATATGGCGGCATTGCCCGGTGTGGACCGGTTGAAATGCGATCGCCTCGCCCGCGCGGCTTGCAAGACGATGCAGGAAAGCTCGACGGTCGATCCGACGACCATCGTCCAGACGGCTGCACGCGGCAGGAGGGCGGATCGACGCTCGGGACGGACGTAGGTGAACATCGCCGACGCCGTCAGCATGTAGACGCCGATCGAGAGCGCGAAGCGGGTCGGTTTCAGCGCGACTGCTTCGCCGTCGACATTGCGCGGGTCGCGCCACGCCCAGATGATACCAGCCGACGCCAGCGCAAGCAGCGCGGCACCGTAGCGGGTCAGTGCCCGTTGTGGGAACCAGCGACGCCTGGCAACGAAACCCCGCCACCCCGGCGTCGCGACGGTCACGTCGGGATTCCCAGGCGACCGGCGACAGCAAAGCGCAGGACGAGGAATGCCAGCAGGCCGACCGGACCCGCCAGAAAGGTCAGGAGGAGACAAGGGAGGATGAGGAGCCGGGGCACATCGGTGGCGAGCCCCGCCCGCGCGATCCACGATCCGGCGAACAGGTCGAAGGCGAGATAGTGGAGCCATCCGGCGGCGAGTGCTGCATCACTCGTGAAGAGTTGGCGAACCGCAGCGATCGACCCGAAGCCGCCGCCGGTCCGCTCGCGAAGGCCCCGTATCAGCAAGATCGCATAGGCCAGTCCAAGCAGCGCTGGAACGGCGATAGTGGTGCCGTTCCATATGGCCGCGCGCAGCGGGTCAGGAAGGAACAGGCTCGTCGACAAGGCGACCCATGACAGCATCGCCAACGCGCCACCGGCGGAAAAGGCGACGCTTGGCTTCAACATGCTTCCATCGCGCTTTGACACTGTTAAGATCGGACATGGCAGTCGATGTGAACGGTGTCAAGACGAGCCCGGCAGCGAGGCGGACGTATCATCATGGCGATTTGCGCGCGGCGCTGATCGCAGCGGCGCTGGAGATCATTGAAGAGGTCGGGCCGGACGTCTTCTCGCTGCGCGCCGCAGCGCGCCGCGCGGGCGTTTCACCCGCAGCGCCGGCGCATCATTTTCGCGACACGCGGGGGCTCCTGACTGCGATCGCCACGATCGGCTTTGTCGAATTCGGCGATGCCTTGGCGGCGGCGGCGGGGCCGGACCGGCGCTCGACCATCGTCGCGCAATGTCATGCGTATCTGCGCTTTGCCCTATCAAGACCCGGCCTGTTCCGGCTGATGTGGCGCAAGGAGGCGCTGGACATCGACGATCCCGAACACATCGCGGCAGCGAGGCGTGCCTTCGCTATCTCGGACCGGGTCGTGCGAGGCGACAAGGCCGTCATGGTGTCACCCAGCGACCCGGCCCTGTCATCGACGATTGCTTGCTGGTCCATGGTTCACGGCTTCGTGGCACTGGCCATCGACGGCACTTTCTTCGCGCGCGAAGCGGAGGCGGCTGGCACGCTCGAAATTATGCTCGACGTGACATTGAAACACTTGAATATTGACCAAGGGTGGTCGACTTCAGTTGTCCCCCAAGCTTGATGGATCAGCAGCCAGAGTGAGATGAGCGTCGGCGTTGGTGAATGGATCGGCGGAGGGTTGAGCTGACCTTTCCTATGTCGGCGGTATTGCGGCACGAGCTGGACGGCGGCTACGGCTACGCATGCAACTGCTCAGCTTCGACGGGGTGAGTCGCATGGTGGAGGAGAGTGCCGGGCTCGCGAATCGAGCCAGAAAGTGCGGCCCTGCGCTATGCACGCACCATGGTGATCCGAGTTGTGCAGTTCACTGATGACTGGGCATTGCGAGATCTCAGGCTTTGTGTGCGCGAGGAGGCGCGCCTACCCTCGTTTGCCCGTCTGCTGCTCGACTATTTACGCCATAGCGGCAATGATTGAATAAATATACCCGGTTTCGGTGATCTCTCGCTCCCTCCGCTTAGTACCGTGCGCAGGATTTGCCAGTAATGCAGTCCGCTCTCGGGCCGATGCCGGGGCATGAGAGCGGCCAGCAGGATCCCGACAACTGCCATGAGGCCAGCCGAACACCAGAAAACACTGCGCCAGCCGAAGCTGCCGCTCATGAACAGAGCCACGGGCCGGGCCAGCATGATACCGGCCAGCAGGCAAGCCATCACATTGCCGATGACGCGCCCTCGCCGCTGCTCGGGCGCCAAGTGGGCGATGAAGGGCAGCAGAATTTGAGCGCTAGTCTAGTGGATCCGAGGCCGACCAGGAAGGATGTAACGAAGAATGGCCCAGCGCTGTGGAGCACGCCGCAGGCCAGCAACGCCATCGCCGTCAGCGCAAACATTACCAGCACGAGCCACTTGTTCTCGACCAGGTCAGCCAGTGGAACCAGGAAGAACAGACCGATGCCGTAACCGATCTGGGTCAGGCTGGTGATCAAGCCGGCCAGGTTCGGCGTAATACCGACGGCCGGCCTGATCGTGCCGATGAGCGGCTGAGCATAGTACAGGTTCGCCACCAAGATGCCCGTGGCCACGGCCAGCAAGGGGATCAGCACCGGGTAGGGCCGTTTCCTAGCTAGTCTAGTCCATGCGTTGCACCATGCTCAATGTGCAATCCTTTCTTCCGGGTTCGGACGTCCGATCGTAGCTCCGCCTCAGGCGCCGTCTTATTGGCCACGAAGGAAGTCACGCAGGTAGCCGTTGATCGCGTCCGGCTTTTCCAGCGGCGCCATGTGCGACGCGTCAGGGATCACGTGCATCCGCGCCCCTGCGATGTTCTCCTGCAGCACCCGCGCCGCCGCCGGCGGTGAGCTTGGGTCGTGCTCGCCGACCAGGATCAGCGTCGGGCAGGACACGCACTGCAACTGCGCCACCAGGTCGAGGGCCGATATCATGTCCCACATGGCCGCGTGGACCAGCGGGTCGTCGGCCAGCAAGGTTTTCGTGACGCGGTCGATCAGGTCCGGGCGGCGCGCGACCGTCTCGGGCGTGAACCAGCGCTGGAGGGTAGACGGCAACACGGCCCGCATCCCGCCCTCCCGTGCCATCTTGGCCCGAGCGCGCATACCCGCCCGGCCCTCCTCGGCAAAGGCCGCGGCCGTGTCGATCAGAGTGAGCGAGCGGACCAGGCCGGGCTGCGCCAACGTGAGTGCCTGGGAGATCATGCCGCCAACCGACAAGCCGACGAGATGGGCGCCGTCGCTGCTGGTGGAGCGGACCACCTGTGCCAGGACCTCTTCAGCCTGGTCGAGCGTCCAATCCGCCGGGCTGCCGGGGCTCGATCCGTGGCCCGGCAGGTCGAACGCAACTACGTCATGGTCGTCGCACAGCGCGTCGATCTGCCCCCCCAATAGGTTAGGTCGAGTCCGACCGGATGCACGAGCACGACCGGCGCGCGGCCGCGAGGCACCAGGCGCATCTTGCTGCTCCTTACGCGAGCCGTCTCCCCACGGCACGCCGAGCTTCCGGCTCGTGTCAAAGCCCTCTCCTGCCAGCAAGAGAGGGCTAAGAAGGCAGGGTCTGGCTTCGGTTGGCAGCTTGGCGGTAGTGACCTGGCTGAAGACCTCCACCAGCTTGGCACAGAAGGCCGGGAGGTCATCGGGGTCGCGGCTGGTGATGAGGGTGCCGTCGGCGCAGACCTCCTGATCGACCCACCTGCCGCCAGCGTTTTCGATGTCGGTTCGGACCGTCGGGTAGGAGGTCAGGGTCCGGCCTTCGAGGACGCCCGGCTTCGACGAGGATCCAGGGGAGGGTGGCAGATCACGGCCACCGGCTTGCTCTGGGTGAAGAAGTTGCGGACGAACTCGACCACTTCCTTGCTGCTGCGGAGCTTGTCAGCGCCGACGCAGCCGCCGGGGACGATCAGCGCGTCGAACTGATCCGCGCTGACGTCGCCGATCGCTTTGTCGATCGTGTAGATGGAGGCTGGGTCGAGGTCGTTGTTGACGGTTTCGGCCTTGCCGGTCTCGAGGCTGATGACGGTGAGTTTGCCGCCAGCCTTTTCGATGGCTGCCTTGGGCTTGGCGAATTCAGGGTCTTCAGTACCGCGGAGGGCGATAAGGATGGCCATCTTCTTGCCGTCGAGTTGCATGGTCCTGCTCCGTATTGGGGTAATGGCGCCCCAGCGGCGCGTTGGCATTGCAGTTCGCTGCCGCCGTTCACCGTTGGGAGAGCGGGGCCCGCGGGAGCTTGCGGGCGAGCAGTGCGTTAGCGGAAGGTCCAACGCCATCTTATCCGTACTCAAGAGGTTCCATGCCGATCATCATCAATGACAAGCCGGTCGACGTGCCAGGCGATCCGCGCGTGTCGCTGCTCGACCTACTGCGCGAGCATCTGCATCTGAGCGGCACCAAGAAGGGGTGCAACCAGGGGGCGTGCGGGGCATGCACTGTGCTGGTCGATGGGGAGCGGATCCTGTCGTGCATGGCGCTTGCGGTGCAGTACGAGGGGCGGGCTGTGACGACGGTCGAGGGGCTGTCGCACGACGGGGCACTGCATCCGTTGCAGCAGGCGTTCATCGATCACGACGGGTTCCAGTGCGGGTACTGCACGCCGGGTCAGATCTGTTCGGCGATCGGGATGGCGGCGGAGCTGGAGCGGGGTGCCGAGCGCGGTGACGGTCGATCTGGTGGCGGGGCCCGAGGGGCTGACGGGCAACGAGTTGCGCGAGCGGATGAGCGGCAATCTTTGCCGGTGCGGGGCGCATAACGGGATCGTTGCGGCGATCGAGGAAACGTTTGGGGCGCGGCAGTTGGAGGCGGCGCAATGACGCCGTTCACCTTCGACCGGGCGCCGGATGCGGCGGCTGCGGTGCGGCTGGGGGCTATCGCGGGCGCGAAGTATCTCGGCGGCGGGACCAATCTGGTCGATCTGATGCGCGAGACGATCGAGATGCCGGAGTCGCTGGTCGACGTGACCGGGTTGCCGGATGGGATCGAGGCGCATGAGGGCGGCGTACGGATGGGGTCGGCGGTGCGGAACACGGCGATCGCCGAACACAGACTGATCCGGACGCAATATCCGATGCTGGCGCGGGCGATCCTGGCGGGGGCGAGCGGACAGATCCGCAACATGGCTACGCTGGGCGGCAACGTGCTGCAGCGGACGCGGTGCCAGTATTTCTATGACAGCGGGGCGCACTGCAACAAGCGGGCGCCGGGGAGCGGGTGCGACGCGATCGGCGGATTTAACCGGATCCATGCAATCCTGGGGGCGTCCGATGCTTGCGTGGCGACGCATCCGTCCGACATGTGCGTGGCGTTGGTGGCGCTCGACGCGACGGTGTAGCTCGAGGGGCCCGATGGCTCCCGCAGCGTGGCGCTGAATGATTTCTATTTGCTGCCCGGCCAGACGCCGGAGCGGGAGACCGTGCTGAAGCCCGGCGAGTTGATCGTAGCGATCGATCTGCCGGAGATGGCGATGGCGAGCCGGTCGACGTATCGGAAGGTGCGGGACCGGTCGAGCTATGCGTTCGCGCTGGTGGCGGTGGCGGCGGCGATCGATGTGGGCGAGGACGGAACCGTGCGGGACGTGCGGTTGGCGCTCGGGGGTGTGGCGCCGAAGCCGTGGCGGGCGATGAAGGCGGAGGCGGCGTTGCGCGGCAAGAGGGCCGACGCGGCGAGCTTCCAGGCGGCAGCGGATGCAGAGTTGGCAGACGCCAAGCCGCTGAAGGATAACGGGTTCAAGATCGAGTTGGCGCGGCGGACGATGGCGGCCGTGCTGACGGGATTGATGGAGCAACGGGCATGAATATCGTCACGGATACCGCGCAGGCGGTGATGAAGAAGGCGCTCGCGATGGCGCCGGACAGTTGGATCCCGGGCGGAGTGCCGGACCCGTTGATTTCGCACAAGCACGGCCTTATCGGCACTCAGGTGTCGCGGTTGGACGGGCGGGACAAGGTGGCGGGGACAGCGCCGTTCGCGGCTGAGATCGCTATGGACGGGATGGTCTACGCCGCGCTGCGGTTCAGCACGGTGGCGCGGGGGCGGATCAGCGCGATGGATCTCGCGGCGGCCGAGGACGCGCGGGGCGTGGTGTTGGTTATGACGCATCTGAACGCGCCGAAGCTGAAGACGATGCCGTCGTTCATGACGGCGCAGAAGGCGTGCGCCGGCGACGACCTGCCGATCATGCAGGACGACCGGGTGCATTGGAACGGGATGCCGATCGCGATCGTGCTGGCGGAGACCCAGGAGCAGGCGGATTACGCGGCGTCGCTGATCTGGGCGACCTACGAGCAGGAGGCGTCGACCACGGCGTTCGCCCATGCCAAGCAGGCCGGGCTTCACCAGGGCAGCTTCATGGGCGAGCCGCTCAAGGCCGATGTGGGCGATGCTGAGACGGCGCTGACAGAGGCCGCGTTCTCTGTGGACGAGACTTATCGGACACCGTGGAACAACCACAACGCGCTCGAGACACATGCCGTGACGGTGGCGTGGGACGGCGACGAGATGCGGTTGCACGACGCGTCGCAATGCGTGGCGTTCACGGCTTGGACGTTGGGCGAGGCGTTCGGCGTGGATGAGAGCCAGGTGCACGTGACGTCGCCGTATGTGGGCGGTGGGTTCGGCGGCAAGACGCTGTGGCAGCATCATGTGTTGGCGGCAGCGGCGTCGCGGATGGCGGGGCGGCCGGTGCGGCTGTCGCTGTCGCGCGAGGGTGTCTATCGGATCGTCGGCGGGCGGACGGAGACGGAACAGCGGGTCGCGATCGGGGCGGGCAAGGACGGCGTTTTCAAGGCGATGATCCACACCGGCGTCGTCGCGATGACCGAGCACAACAACATGCCGGAGCCGTTCGTCACGCCGACGATGGCGCTGTATTCAGCTGAGACGATGAAGCTGTCGGTCGAGACGGCACATATGGACATGCTGGCGAATACCTTCATGCGGGCGCCGGGTCATGCGCCGGGCAGTTTTGCGCAGGAGTCGGCGATCGACGAGCTGGCGGCTAAGATCGGGATTGATCCGATCGAGTTGCGCGTACGCAACGAGCCGGAAAAGGATCCGGCTAAGGGGCTGCCGTTCTCGATGCGTAATCTCATCAAATGCTATCGGGATGGGGCGGCGCGGTTCGGATGGCACGAGCGGAGTGCGACGCCGAGGGCCAAGGCCGATGGCGAGTGGCAGGTCGGCATCGGCATGGCGACGGCAACCTACCCGTATAACCGGATGCCGGGCGGGGCGGCGCGGATCACCCTGACCCAGGACGGGAAGGCTATCGTTGCGGTCGCGGCCGAAGAGATGGGCATGGGGACTTCGACGACGACGGCGATGGTCGCGGCGGACCGCCTGGGCCTCGCGCTAGAGGACGTGTCGGTCGAGTATGGTGACTCCAAGCTGCCGGGGACGGTGCTGGCCGGCGGGTCGCAGCAGACGGCGGCGATCGGGGCGGCGGTGATCGCGGCGCATCGGGCGCTGATGACGGAGTTGTTGAAGCTGGCGGGGAACGACTCGCCGCTGGCCGGGCTGGATGTGGAGAAGGTGGCGAACGAAGACGCCGGGCTGTGCAACGTCGAGGACCCGGCGCAGCGGGAGAGCTACGCGTCGATCCTGAAGCGGGCGGGGCGGACGGAGATCTCGGTCGAGGCAGAAGCGTCCAAACCGTTGGAGACGTCGCACTGGTCGATGCACTCGTATGGTGCGGTGTTCGCGGAGACACGGGTCAATAGCGTGACCGGTGAGGTGCGGGTCAGCCGCATTCTGGGGGCGTTCGATTGCGGGAAGATCCTGAATGCCAAGACGGCGGCGAGCCAGTTCCGGGGCGGGATCATCATGGGGCTCGGGCAGGCGCTCATGGAGGAGACGCAGTTCGACGAGCGGACCGGGCGGATCATGAACCCATCGCTGGCGGAGTATCATGTGCCGGTGCACATGGACGTGCCGGAGATCGACGTGATCTGGACTGATATCGCCGATCCACATGCGCCGATGGGGGCGCACGGCGTGGGCGAGATCGGCATTACGGGCGTGGCGGCGGCGGTCGCTAATGCGGTCTACAACGCGACAGGCAAGCGGGTGCGGGACCTGCCGATCACGCTCGACAAGCTGCTGTAGGCAGGAGCGGCAGCCGAGCGATGCGGTCCATCTTGGTCACTCGGCGCCCGTCCGTGCGCGACCGCTTCGTGTATCAGGAGGCTTTTTGCTATTATGCTGCTACCAGAGCATTCCGGCGTGATGAAGAGATAAAGCAGGGCGCCGAACGCCTTCGCCGGCCGACGTGCTCGACATGGGTTGGCACCGTGACCACCTGTGTCGGACAGGAGGTCCCACCATGGCAGACTATCGCAAAACCGCTGAGGCCGTCGCAGCGCTGACGCCGGAGCAGTATCGCGTCACCCAGCAAAGCGGCACCGAGCGCCCAGGCACCGGCGCGCTTCTGGCCAACAAGCAACCCGGCATCTACGTCGACGTCGTTTCCGGCGAGCCGCTCTTCGCCAGTGCGGACAAGTATGAATCCGGCTGCGGCTGGCCAAGCTTCACCAAGCCGATCGAACCCGCGAACGTCGCCGAATTGCATGACGCCTCGCTCGGCACGGTCCGGACAGAGGTGCGCTCGACGCACGGCGACAGCCATCTCGGCCACGTATTCGATGACGGACCGCGTGACAGGGGTGGCCTGCGCTACTGCATCAACTCGGCCTCGCTGCGGTTCGTCCACCGCGACGAAATGGAGGCGCAAGGCTACGCTGCCTACCTGTCACAACTGGAGACTGTCGCATGAGCCAGGAACGCGCACTCTTTGCCGGTGGCTGCTTCTGGGGGATGCAGGATCTCATCCGCAAGCTGCCAGGCGTCATCTCCACCCGGGTAGGCTACTCGGGCGGCGAGGTCCCGAATGCCACCTACCGCAACCACGGCAACCATGCCGAGGCCATCGACATCACCTTCGATCCCGCGCAGACCACCTACCGCGACCTGCTGGAGTTCTTCTTCCAGATTCATGACCCGACGACGCCCAACCGGCAGGGCAACGACCGGGGTGCGAGCTACCGTTCGGCGATCTTCACCATGAACCCCGAGCAGAAAGCGGTGGCCGAGGACACGATCGCCGATGTTGAAGCCTCCGACCTGTGGCCCGGCCGCGTCGTCACGGAAGTCGTCCCCGCCGGCCCGTTCTGGCTCGCAGAGCCGGAGCACCAGGATTACCTGGAACGCTATTCCGGCGGATATACCTGCCATTTCGCCCGGCCCGGCTGGAAGCTTCCCCGCCGCGCCGCCGCCTGACGGTGACGTCAATGCGCTACAACCAACTCGGCCAGACCGGCCTATTTGTCTCTGAACTTTGCCTCGGCACCATGACCTTCGGCGGTGGCGACGATATGTGGGGCAAGATCGGCCAACTCGGCCAGTCCGAGGCCGACACCCTCGTCCGCACCGCGGTCGAGGGTGGGGTTAACTTCCTCGACACCGCCAACGTCTATTCGGGCGGCCGCTCCGAGGAGATCACCGGCCAAGCCATACGCAACCTTGGCCTCAAGCGCGACGAGATCGTCGTGGCGACCAAGGGCTTCGGCCAGACCAGCGAAGGCCCTAATGGCCGCGGCGCGTCGCGCTATCACCTGATCGACGCCTGCAAGGCAAGCCTCAAGCGCCTGCAACTCGACCATGTCGACCTCTACCAGATCCATGGCTTCGACCCGGCGACCCCCACGGAAGAAACCCTGCGGGCCCTCGACACGCTCGTTCAGCACGGCCACGTCCGCTACGTCGGCGTGTCGAACTGGGCGGCATGGCAGGTTGCAAAGGCGATGGGCATTTCCGATAGGCTCGGTTTGCCCCGCTTCGCCTCGCTCCAGGCCTACTACACTGTCGCCGGCCGCGATCTGGAGCGAGAGATCGTCCCTATGCTCAAATCCGAGCAGGTCGGGCTAATGGTCTGGAGCCCGCTCGCCGGCGGCTTCCTGTCGGGCAAATACACGGGCAACGCCGAGGCCGGTGCTGGCGGGCGGCGCGCGACGTTCGACTTCCCGCCCGTCGACAAGGATCGCGGCGCGGACGTGATCGAGGCGATGCGTCCGATCGCCGCGGCCCACGACGTCTCCGTCGCGCGGATCGCGTTGGCCTGGCTGCTGCACCAGCGGGCCGTCACCAGCGTCATCATCGGAGCCAAACGGCCGGAGCAATTGGCCGACAATCTTGCCGCGCCCGAAGTGCGTCTCTCGGACGATGAATTGACGTCGCTCAATACCGTCAGCAAGCTTCCGGGCGAATATCCGGGATGGATGATTGAACGTCAGGCCGAGTTTCGTCATGCGCTCATCGAGCCTCGGATTGCTGCTAAGACCGGGTAGAGCCATTTGTAGCCTTCGCGCCAGCGGGAGAGGGCACGCCGTTCTGTCCGATGTCTCCGATACGTCGGCACTGTTAAGCCCGTCTTGCTGGCCGATCGGGACAGGCAGCCACCATCGTTGAGGTCGAACCCGACCAAAGTCGGGAATGGCTGCTTTCCCCATCCACCCGCTCCAAACCGGAACGACAGCTTTCGGCCAGAGGCGGTGCGCCGAAGGGGTTCCCGGCAACCACGAATGGACAGAACACCCTCTAATCGTCCGCGAACTGACGTTGGTCGATCGCTGCACATCGCCTAGTCTCCTGGGCTCGGGAGGAACTGCGATGTTGAAACGGCGCGCGATGATCATTGGCGGTCTGGCTTTACCTGCGCTAGTGCGGCCGGGGGGCGCGCAGACGATGCCGGCGCTCCGGCTCGGTGTGTTGACCGACCTCTCGGGCCAGTATCGCGACAACTCCGGACCGACATCGGTTCTGGCGGCCAAGCAGGCGGTCGAGGATTTCGCGCCGGAGAAGCACGGCTTTCAGGTCGAGATCCTCGCGGCGGATCATCAACAGAAGCCGGATATCGGGGCGGCCGTGGCACGCTCGTGGTTTGACCGCGAGAACGTGGATGCGGTGGCTGACGTCAACAACACGGCCATCGCGCTGGCCGTCCGAAGCTTGGTGATCGAGCGCGATAAGACGCTGCTGATCAGCGGGGCCGCCTCGGCCGATCTGACGGGCAAGTGGTGCAATCCGAACAGCGTTCACTGGGCGCCCGACACCTACGGCAACGCGCATTCGACCGGGAATGCGGTGCTGAAGCAGGGCAAGAGGAAGTGGTTCCTGATCGTGGCCGATTACGTGTTCGGTCACACGCTCGAGGCCGAGGTCCGTACCGTGGTCAAGGAGGGCGGCGGCGAGTTGCTGGGTTCGGTGCGGTATCCGTTCCCGGGCACCACGGATTTCGCGGCGTTCCTTCTGCAGGCGCAGGCCAGCGGCGCCGACGTCGTCGCCATGTGCAGCACGGGCGGCGACATGGAGAACGCGGTCAAGCAGGCGCACGAGTTCGGGCTTGGCTCCAATTCGACGATCGCGGCCATGTTCGGCTTCATCACCGAGGTTCACGCGATGGGGCTACCGGTGGCGCAGGGGCTTTACCTCACCGAACCGTTCTACTGGGATGCGAACGAGCGCACGCGGGCGTTCACCCAGCGCTTCGTGCCGAAGACCAACGGCAACTATCCGTCGAGCCTGCACGCCGGGTGCTACAGCGCGACGCTGCACTGGATGAAGACGGCGGCCGCGAACGGGCCGGAGACGATGCGCTCCGGCAAGCAGGCTATTGCGGGGATGAAGGCGATCCCGACCGACGACGATTGCTTCGGCAAGGCCAGCATCCGTGAGGATGGGCGGTTCCTGGCCGATCTGCGGCTGCTCCAGGCCAAAACGCCTGAGCAGAGCCGGTCGGCGTGGGACGTCTTCAGTGTGATTGCGACCACGCCGGGCGCGGAGGCTTATCGTCCGCTCTCGGCGCATGCCTGCCCGATGGTGCGGGGCTGAGATGGACGGCAGTTGCACGATCGCCGAGAGCGCGGTGCCCGATAGCGCCGGGCTGAACCTGTTCCGGGTCGACCCGGCGCTAGCCGGGCTCGCACGCCTATATCTGCCCGCCGACCTGGCCGAGCATCTGCTGCCGCATCTGGATCGGCTCGGCGGGTTGGCCGGTTCGACGCTGGACGCGCTGGCCGGCGAGGCGGACCGACATCCGCCCACGCTGCGCGCGCGGACGAGGCGTGGGGAGGATGTTCAGTCGATCGACAAGCATCCGGCGTATCGGGAAATGGAGCGCCTGGCCTTCGGGGAGTTCGGCCTGGCGGCGCTGTCACATCGGGGCGGCGTGCTCGGCTGGCCCAAGCCGATGCCGGCGGCGGCAAAATACTTGCTGACCTACCTATTCGCGCAAGCGGAGTTCGGGCTGCTCTGCCCCGTCAGCATGACCGATAGCTTGACGCGGACGCTTCGGCGGTTCGGGTGTGACGCGCTCGTCGAGCGACACCTCCCTGCCCTGCTGGCCGGCGATCTCGACGAGATGGCGCAGGGTGCGATGTTTATGACCGAGCAGGGCGCCGGGTCGGATGTCGGCGCGACGGCGGTGGTGGCCGAGCTAACGGCGGACGGGAGTTGGCTTCTCACAGGCGACAAGTGGTTCTGCTCCAATCCGGATGCTGCGCTGGCGATGGTGCTCGCGCGGCCGGCCAGCGGGCCGGATGGGCTCAAAGGCGTCGGGCTATTCCTGCTGCCGCGTTTGAGGCCGGATGGGACGCACAACGCCTATCGGATCATACGGCTGAAGGACAAGCTTGGAACGCGGTCGATGGCGTCGGGCGAGATCCGGCTCGAGGGCGCGCTGGCTTATCTCGTCGGAGGCGACCCGCGGGAGGTGCCGGGCGCCGGGTTCCGACAGATGGCGGACATGGTCAACAACTCGCGGCTGTCCAACGGCGTGCGGGCGGCCGGGCTGATGCGGCGGGCGCTGACGGAAGCGACCTACGTCGCGCAGTATCGTCGGGCGTTCGGGCAGCCGCTGATCAATATGCCGCTGATGCAGCGGCAGCTCGCCAAACTGGCGCTGCCTACGGAGCAGGCGCGGACGATGATGCTGCAGACGGCGGAGGCGCTGCGGCGCTCCGATGCGGGCGAGCCTGGCGCCTATGCGCTGTTGCGGATCCTGACGCCGCTGCTGAAGTTCAGGGCGTGCCGGGATGCGCGCCGGGTCACGGGTGACGCGATGGAGGTGCGCGGCGGGTGCGGTTACATCGAGGAGTGGCCGGATGCAAGGCTGGTGCGGGACGCGCATCTCGGGTCGATCTGGGAGGGCACGAGCAACGTAGTGGCGCTCGACGTGCTGCGGGCGGCGGCGCGGGAAGGGTCGCTCGAAGCGCTGGCGGCGCATGTCGAAGGTTTGCTGGCACTAGCGCCGCTGACCGGTGCGGCGGAGGCGTTGGCGCGGGCGGTAGCGCTGGCGGGTCGGGCGGGAGGCGATCCGAGCCTAGCGCGGCAGGCGGCGTCGGGCCTCTATCACGTCACGTCGGCGGCGGCGTTGGCGTGGGAGGCGGTGCGGCTGGGCGATGCGGACCGGCATGCGATCGCGCTAGGTGTCTTGCAGCATCGGGTGCTACCGCGTGATCCGCTCGCATAGGTCGGGTAGAGGTGGCGCACATCTTGTGGCCGGGTTGGCGCCGGCCTGCCGACGCATGTGCTGATGAGCAGATGATCCGACCATCTATCCCCACGTCGACAGGCTGAGATCTACACCTGCGAGGACGATCTCAGCCGCTGGACGAAGGCCGACGTTGTGGGCCAAGGCGCAAGCCTGCTGCGCCCGCTCGTGAACGCGCTCGGACAGCACGTGACGGCGGCACTGGCGGTGGTTGGGGGCTGGAGCAGGCGGCGCTTCGGGTTGCGTCCGGCTGACGCCGCCGGGTTGCAACGAGCACGGAAGCGAGATCAGTCGGGAACTCGGGATCGGGTGCCGGCCGCTGCAGGTTGACGCGTCAGTCCGATCGATCGGCCACGCCGAGGCAGAGGCCGAGTAGAATCTCCGCCGTGTGCTCACCCAGCATCGGCGGTGGCATACCGGGTTTTCGGCCTGCCCGTCGATATAACGGCTGCATGACCGCCTGGCATTCGCCCAGCACCGGATAGCGGTAGGTTGCCACGATCCCGCGCGAAGCCGGCTCCGCCGGGTGCGCGTGAGCGCGACCCTTGCCGCGGCCGACGCTGATGAGGCAGGCCATCCCTCCCCTTCCGAGTTCCTTCCTTATGCGTGATCTTGTCTGGAAACTTCCGTGCGACGGTCTGCAGATTAGAGAAGCCGCAGCTCCCGTTCAGCCGGTAACGTCGTGATTGGCCCACGCCATGGCCTTCCGAGAAGGTCCCCTTGTACTTGCGAAAAAACAGCACGAACTGGCTCAAGAACCGGCCTCCGGTTGGGCGTCGCGCGAGACTGTCTGACGTTATGGTCTGGCTACGACCAGCGGCACCCTCGGAATCTACACAGGAGCTCCAGGGGCATCTTGGGGCACGGACAATGTTACGCGTATCTCGAAGCGCATCGACTGCGGTTGTAGCTGCTAGTTGAACGTCCAGCTGCCAGTCCTCGATCGGCCATCCTCAACCCCAACAGTGAGATCTCAGGCGCGGCAATGGTTGCGCTTGGGATGGGCCTGTTGCTGGTCCGCCGGCCGTTGCCGACGTAGCGGCGGAAGCGATTGCACCCGGGCGCCCAGCATGCTGCGACTGCGCCAGGTTCGGAAAATACTCTGTACGGCGGGCCAGGGCTGTTCCGGGCCGCCTGGTAACGGCTTTTGCTGTCACAGCATCATGAACTGCACCGGCATCTGCCCGATGGGACTTAACCTCGCCAAGGCGAAGCGCCGAGATCAAGTTGTGGATTGTGGAGCGTCAGATCTCAGCGAGCGAGCGGAAGCGAGCGGCTCGCTCGACAAGATCGATCATGTGGGCCGCCGCATGCACCGTCAGCGGGTGAGGCGTGAAGCCTGGTCTCGGCGCGATGTAGCGCGCATCTCCCGGGCTTGCTCAAGCTGCCGATCCGAAGCTGCGGCAAGCAGCGCGATTACCAAGTTCTCCAACGCGATCATGCGGATGTGCAATGCGCCAACTTCAGCGGCGTTATTTGCCGGCATCGAAACTTGGTTTTCGACTGCTGCCCGCTCAATTTGTGGGCAGCTCGGGGCGGCGCCGCCCTCATTGTCCCATCTGGATAGCGCTCGTTGACGAAGCAGCGCGGCGACAAGGGAATCACTGTTTTGGTCGGACATGCGGTCGTCTCCCTTGTGCAGCATTCAGATCAGCTTCAGTGCCGTCCTTTTAACTGAAACCCATTTTGCCGTTCAGACAAAGACCTGCACCTTCAGCGCGGCAGGGCGCTACGGGACACGAAGGTATTGCAGGTAGAAGCGCACCGGTCCGATTGGCTCCAAGTGATGCTGAACTTGCGGCTCGATCACGCCTAGCTGGGCCGGCTCCAAGATGCTCTCAGACGAGAGGGGGCTCGATGATTACCCGGGCTTGTTACCAATGGTTGTCAGGAATTGCCCGTGTTCAATTACGACCAAGTCCATTGGCATATCGTGGGGCTGCGGGTGGATCGTGGCAATCTGCGACAGCCCGAAACCGACACCGATTGCTCGTGGCCTGGTCGGCAACGCGGCGGCCAGGGTGCGGTCGTAGCATCCGCCACCGTAGCCGAGGCGGTATGCCTGCCTGTCGAACCCGACCACCGGCACGAGCAGGACATCAGGCGCGACCGGCTCGCCCGCAGCAGGGATGCGGATGTTCCAGGCCCCGCTTGTCATCGGCATGCCGGGCCAACACTCGCTAAAAATCAGAGGTTTCGCTTTCTCGACGACCATCGGCAGGGCCAGCCTTGTCCCTTTAGCATGCAAGGACCGAACCAAGGGTCGCGGGTCGTACTCGCCCTTGAACGGCCAATAGAAACCGATCAGCGCACCGGGGTAGGACGACAGGACCTGGATCAGGGCCGCCGTGATCGCCTCGCTACGCGCGGCCCGCTCTGCGGCCGGCATGGCCAAGCGCCGCTTGATCAGCACTGCTCGCTTGGCTTTGCGCCACAGGCGGACCTCCTCCCAGTCTTGCACGGCCGTTGCTGTTGGCAACCAAGCAGGCAGGCTCGGCTCTTCGGGGTGCTCCATGAACGCCGGGTCAAGCTCGTGCATCATGCAAGGCGGCGAGCTGCATTCCATGGCTTCTGCCTGCGCCGGCTCACCAAGGCGCCTCTCGGCCCGCTGCAGCACGTCGGCGACAAGGGCCGCGTGCATCGCCGACTGGTGGTGCTCGATGGCGTCCTCCCCTTCCGTCACGCACATGCAGAACGTCTCCTCGACAGCCGCCCAAGCCAGCGGCCCGAGCGGCGCCCCACCCTGCTGCGCGCGCAGGCGAAGCGTGCGGTCCACGGCCGCCTCAATCCGCTCGTCGCTTACCGCGACGCTCAATTCGTCTGCCATCGGGGCCTTATCCTTATCTGACCTGGGCTGCACCGCCACGGCTCGGTATCATCATCGGTCATTTCTCATCACGCCCCAGCCGCGCGGCCCGTCAGCCCGAGGCCGAGCAGCACGGCAAGCTTGGCCATCTCGCATGTCACGTAGGCGAGGTGCAGGCCGGAGGGCGGTGACGTCTCTCCGCCATCCACGACCTGTCGCGTCCGCGCGTCCAGTTGTGGCCGCAGCCAGAGTGCCTGCACCAGCACGATCAGGCCCGGCGCTAGGGCGAGCGGGCGCTGGCGGGCCGGTGCCGCCGCACTCAGCCCCAGGACCGCCGTCAATGCCACCTCGACCAAGCCAAATGTCCGGAAGGTTTGCCGGCCGACATCGAGAGCGACCGGCCGGGGCAGCGAGGGCGCCAGGAACTTGGCGGGCGTGGCCAGGAAGGAAACGCCGAGCACCATTCCGGCCCAGACCAGTGCGACGGTGCGGCCCCAGTCTGCCCGATGATCTTCCAAGCTCGTGCCCACGTCGCCGCGACCGACGGATCGAGACATGGCTCGTTATCCTCTGCCGTTCGAGGGGGGAACCGGCGCGGCAATTTCTGCGGCTGCTCCTCTCATGCGATAGAACTCGACCAGGAAGCGCACCGGCCCGAGCGGGGCGACCTCGTGCGACACGCCGGGCTCGACCAGGCCCGGCGCACCTGCGGGATCGAGGACGCGCTCCGAAGGCGGGTCGAGCACCCGGTAGAGCAGCCGGCCCTCCAGCACGCGAATCAGCCCCCAGGTGCCGGGCGCGGTGCGGTGCGAGCGCAGGAGCCCGGGCGGGACCGTCGCCTCGGTGAACACAGGGGTGCTGCGGGTGGCCTGGTAGCCCGGCGGCAGCGCCGCAGGGGTGGCCCGCCCGGCGTCGGCGTCACCCACGGCTCAACCCCGGCCACAGAAAGCTCGCAGCACGACTGCGTTGTTGCGCTCCATATCCCTTGCTCCGAACAGCAGCGTCACCGGCTTGCCCTGCTTCACAATGGCGAGCAGCTCATCCAGCGCCGCATTGCTTGCCAGCTCCGTCTGGTAGCGGTCCTGGAACTCCGACCACCTCGCGGGAGCGTGGCCGAACCAGCGTCGCAGCTCGGCGCTGGGCGCCACGTCCTTGAGCCAGAGGTCGATCTCCGCCCCGTCCCGCTTCAACCCCCGGGGCCACAAGCGGTCCACCAGCACACGGGCGCCATCGCTGGGTGCTGGCGGATCGTAGGCCCGCTTCATCCGGATCTCGCTCATCCGTCGGCCGGCGCCTTCGCCTGCTCCTCCTCGAAGGTGGCGATCGCCAGCGCGGAGTGCGCGTAGGCTCCGCCGGCCCGCATCTCGGTCGCCACCCAGATCGCCTCCATCAGCTCCTCGCGCGTGGCGCCGGACCGGAGAGCCGCTTTGGTGTGCCCCTTGATGCAGTAGGGGCACTGCGTTGCGTGCGCCACGGCCACCGCGATGACCTGCTTCATTTTCGCGGAGAGCGCGCCCTCGGCGAACACCTGACGGCCAAAGGCGTCGAAGGCAGCCTGCGTCTCGGGCGCAAGCTCACGCCGCTGCTTCGCGATTTCGCGGGTTGCTGGTGGATACATCATGTCTGTCATGGGGTCCTCCCTCGATTCAGCTCACACGCCCGGCTCGGGCGAGAACAACGCCTCCTTGCCGGGCTTGTCCTTCCACTCGTCCGCGTCGGCCGGCGCTTCGCCCTTGCGGGTGATGTTGGGCCACTCCTTGGCGAAGCGGGTGTTGCGCTCCAGCCAGGCGCCTGCGCGGTCGTCGCTGTCCAGCACGATGGCCTCGGCCGGGCACTCCGGTTCGCACACGCCGCAATCGATGCATTCGTCGGGGTGGATCACCAGCATGTTCTCGCCCACATAGAAGCAGTCCACCGGACACACCTCCACGCAGTCCATATACTTGCATTTGATGCAATTCTCGGTGACCACGTAGGTCATGCGCGCGTCTCCTCCGGGCGGATGCCCCTCCTGCGTGCCGGCAGCCGCTCGAACAGGCCCATGCGCAGGCTGCGCGCGATGCGCTCGGCGCGCTCGCGGAACGCGTCGGCCACGTCCGGTTCGAACAGCTCCGCGCAGGTCTCGCCGAAGAGCGCGAGCCAGCGGTCGAACATCGCCGGCTCCAGGGCCGGCAGGCGCAGGTGTGCCGAAAACGGGTCGCCATGGTAGCGCCCGCTCGTCAGCATCACCGAGGACCAGAAGTCCGAGAGGCGGGCGAGATGCGCGGCCCAAGCCGCGTCGCTCTCGCCGATCGCACGGGCGAACACCGGCCCGAGCAGTTCGTCGCGGCGAGCCCGGGCATAGAAGCGGCCCACCAAGCGGTGGATGGCCTGCTCGGTGATGCAGCCGCCAATTGGGCTTGCTGGCGCCGCGCCTACCACAGCACCACGACGAGCACGATGACTAGGTTCCAGACCAGCATATTGATCAGCGAGCGGATCATGGCCCGGTCGTCTTTCTCGCGCGCGCCGAGCGCGTCGCACACCAGGTTGCCGGGCAGCAGAAATACCCGGAGCACCGCATGGCCTACCATCCTCCACCCTCCGCCGCTGATGCGCCATAACATACATGTCTTATATATCTATTGCCGCGCGCGGCAAAAAGCAACATCCTCCATATATGTTTCCTAGGAACACACTTACTGAACGGAGCTGCCGTGCGCCTGACCGTCTACACCGACTACTCGCTGCGCATGCTGATGTACCTGGCCGTAAAGGGCGATGGCCTCGCCACCACCGCCGAGGTCGCTGCGGCCTACGGCATTTCTAAGGCTCACCTGACCAAGGTCGCGCATCAGCTCGGCCTAGCCGGGTATGTGGAGACCGTGCGCGGCAAAGGCGGCGGGCTGCGCCTGGCCCGGTCTCCCGGGGCAATCGGCCTGGGAGACGTCGTCAGGCGCACCGAGCCGGACATGGCGCTGGTGCCGTGCTTCGGGCCGGTGCACGCGCCATGCCCGATCGTGCCAGCCTGCCTCCTGCGCGGCGCGCTCTACGAGGCCGGGCAGGCGTTCCTGGCCGTGCTCGACCGCTACAGTCTCGCCGACCTCGTGCAGCGGCGGGGGGATCTGGGCACATTGCTGCACGCGGCATAGCGCGTGGCTCGGACGGGATCGGCCATGTGGTTCAATTGAACTGTCGTCCTCGGTCTTCTGAGGGTTGCGCAACGGCCTGAGTTCGCCACGGGCGATCTGGTCGGGCAGAATGAAGGCGTTGCGGCCCAGCCTTTGGATGTTGTCGAAGCAGAGCGGCGACAGTCGGGCGACGGCCTCGTCACGCACGTCCAAGCCATCGGCGCGGAGCTGGTTCAGTGCGGCGTCCGTGGAGATCGTGTGCCAGAGCACGATGACGTTCACCAACAGGCCAAGTGCCCCGAGCTGATCCTCCAGCCTTCGCGGCAGCGCTGCCGGGGCCGGGGCCGTCCGCTCGGATCGTCGGGACGACATCGACCACTACCGCCATCTGACCGCCTGCTTCACCTGATCGATCAAGGCGCGCTGCACGCCGGAGAAGCTGAAACGGGTCGAGCGCTGGGAACACGAAAGCGTCCTCGACGCGATGCAGACCAGGCTGGACTAGATTCCGAATGCCATGGGCGTGCGCCGGCAAACCGTTGAACACCCGTTCGGGACGCTCAAGGCATGGATGGGAAGCACGCACTTCCTAACCAAGACGCTGCCGAAGTTCCGGACGGAAATGAGCCTGCAGGGGTAGGTTCGGGATACGCGTTTATGTCGAGCACGGCATAATGAAGAGCGTTTTTTGCTCGGCGGCGCGGCGCACGAACGCTGCCATGAGCGGACGGGGCTCGGGGCCGCGCCGGTGAGCAAAAAACGTATTGTAACTGCCCAGGTTCCCCTGCGTAGACTGTTTGTTCAGATCGCGCGCAAGGGTTGTGTCGGGCCGTGCATCAGGGTCGTCAGGATGTCCCAGCCCTGTTTTTGCGCCGTCGAGATGACCGAGCGTAGGTCGGCGAATTCGGCGGCGCCGTCGCTGGAGCGGAAGCCGCCGGAGATCTTCTGGCGAAGCTTCATCATGCGCATGTCGCGCTCGGCCTGGTTGTTGGTGAACGGCACCTGCGGATCATCGAGGAAGCGCAGCACATCGTCTTTGCGCTGCTCGAGGCGCAGCAGGAGGTTGTGGCCGGTGCGGCGCGCCTTGCGGCCGCGGCGCCGGGCTTTGTCTTTGCCGGGTGCGGGCTGCGCCTCGTGGAAG